>OIXW01000037.1_pt1 | contig 33267 bp, 30 predicted proteins | sample 1587951 | NCBI WGS metagenome assembly OIXW01 (sample SAMN03283239) | human gut metagenome | biome: human-associated habitat; material: feces | host: Homo sapiens | place: Peru | collected 2012
GATACCCACGATGATCATCTCCTTTCCGCCGTAAAAGGCGAGGGGCAAACCGATGATACAGCCCAGAAGGGTAGTGATGATGATGCCCCATTTCATGGCTTTCATGGTAATCCAGCCTTCTGCGCAGGCTCGCTTCGGTCCCAGTCGGGTTTCATCGTCGTTGCCATGCTTGAAATCGAAGAAGTCGTTCACGAAGTTGGAGTCTATCTGCATTACCCAAGCAAAAAGCAGGCAGAGCAGGGCAGGAACCCATTGGCAGTTGGCACTTGAATCCTTGTATGCCAGGGCTGTGCCTAGCATCACTGGTACTGCCGCAGCCGACAATGTCTTGGGGCGGGCGGCGAGAAACCAGGCTTTTAGTGAATTTGTCTTTACCATCATATTTTTTGCTTTAAAATTAATAGGAGCGAGGTGTCGTCCCCGCTCCTAATCATTATGTTTTGTAAAAGTTGCTTCTTGCTTAGTTGAAGAAGTTCCAGCTTACACCCATTCTGAATATACGTTCGTTCATCGGATAATGTGGGGTAAAGAAGTAGTTCTTGTCTCCCTGACCTGCATTCAGGTGGCTCATCATCACGAAGAAGCGGGTGTGCTTGATGTGTACGTTGGCGTAGGCATTGACGATAGGGTAGTTGCCCACCTTCACGTTCTTGTCGCCATTGCCCTGTACGGTGTATTGTCCTAAATAAGGAGAATAGTCAGGCGCCTCGTAGCTTGTAAAGTATCTGGCATCTGCACCCAGCTCGATGTTGAGCACCTTCACCACCTTGAACTTGATGAAGAGGTTGGTGTATACATTGAGGTCTGGCACAGGCAGGGCGCTCTTGCTGCTGGTATGCTGGTAGGTAATCATGTTCTGCCAGTTGAAGATGCCAAACTGGAAGTCCTGCTGCAGTTGTGCCGTGAGCAGATTAATGGCTTCACCGCTTTGCATCGGAGTCACCGTTACGCCTGTTCGCAGTCCGTTTTCCGTGATGTTATACTGCTGCGAGAAGTAGGTGTAGTTCTTGATTTCATCCACAGCCACTCGCAGGGTGGTATTGGTCTTTCCGAATCTCAGGGTACCCATGATGCGGGTATGGATAATCTTGCTCAAGTCGTTGTCCCACCAGAGATGGCGGGCGTGATACTTGCGATAGTAGAACGTTGGATTTTCGTGGTGGATGAAGGCATCACCCCTCACCTGTACGGTATCTCCCAGGAATGGCAGGTTGATATCCACGTTGCCGTCTACTGCGAAGGTTCCGGCATCTACTCCGGTCAATCCCACTTCGCCTACTACATTATAGTGAAGGGTCTTTCCCTGGGTCTTGCTCAGCTGTCCGCCCACGCTCAGCGCATGCTCGTTGTATTTGGTGAATCCGCCTTCCATGTCTGGCAATTCATAATGTCGGAGGTCATAGCTGGCGAAAGCCTTTAGTCCAGCCTTAGCCCATTTGCTGAATCCTTCGAGCGTACCCATTGCAATGGTGTTCTTGATGCGCCAGTGCTTGGTCTGGTCGTAGATGGAATCGCCTGTAAATTTGCCGGCATCGTAATACTCCTTGAGGTAGTAATCCTGTGGAGTCTGGTATGCCTGGTAAATACGTCTGTAATTGTCAAACTGAACAGTATGGATGAAGCTGGTTACAGGCACATATTCTGACTTGTAGAAGAGAGAGTCTTGCGACTTTTTCTTTTCCAGGGCAAGAAGACTGTCGGCAGCTGCTTTTCCGTTTACGGCGATGCGGGTGCTGTCGCTCTTGAAATCCTTTCCTGCTCCGAAAGCCAAGTCTTTCTCGTTCTTCTTGTCTTCTTTGGCTGGTTCATTTCCGGCGATTTTTGCGTTGTCAGGGCGTCCTGAGAATTTCTTCTGATTTTTCTCGAAGGCTTTCTCGTCAAACTCCTTTCCCTGCTCTTTCGCTTTCTTGCGGGCCTCATCCTTTGCTTCCTCTGCTGCGTTCTCCTTGGCAGAAGCCATGGCGAACTTCTTGGCTTTTATCTCTTCCTCCGTCATCTTCACTTTGCGGCTGAATCCCACGTTGTAGCGATGGGTGAAGAAGATGTGCTGGTTGTCGTTACGATTCCAGTTCTGCTGCAAGACGGTAGGGATTTCGTTCGAAGCATAGTTGTCTGTAAACAGCTCAGGATGCTTGATGTAGTCATCGTTGGTGATACCTCCGTTTTCCGTCACCTTCTGGTGGTTCGTGCTGAAGAGGATATGCGCCTGATAGCGGTCGCCCAGATAGGAAGTCCACATGGTGTATTTGAAGTGGGCGGTGCTTTGGGCATCGTAGAATCCGCGGCCATACTTGTAGTCGAATCTGAATCCGCCACCCAGTTGCTTGTTGGCATTTACGGCAAACACAGCTCTGAAGTCATCCTCGCCATTGGTTCTGTTACCACAGCTGTTGAGCGTGATATTGGTGATAGGCGAGTAGGTGTTGGTGAAGTGGAAGTCGCTCACGGGGGTGACGATGTTGTCGTATGGTTCCGTGAACATAAAGTTGCCCTGTGTATTGCGGCGGTCGATGAAGATACGGTTGATGCGGGCGGTACCCATGTTGCCCAGGGTATTGTATTCTCCACGCAATCCTTCAGTGAAGGTGGTGTTCTGATACATTGCCTGCAGGGTGTCAACCACGGCAGCCTTGATATCGCCGAATCTCTCGTCCACAGTCCACACCTTGATGCCCTTCGGGATTTCCTTGTCCGAACCTAGAGAGTCGGTGTTCACCTTGTTGCTGGTAATGGGGCGGAACTGCGAATCTTCGTTATAGTTAAAATCGCTTTGTGCCGCAACCGGTAGGGTCGCAGCACAAACTAAGAGTGATGAGAATAGTATTTTCTTCATTTAAATCTTGATTCTTGATGATAGAAACGCTGGTTTTGAGCCATGCGTCTATTTCTTGAATAATCGGATGCAGACTTCGGCTATCTTCATGACGACGCCGATGATGAGCAGGATGTTGGCGATGGTGTGGTCATCCATCTGGGTCCAGAGGATGACACCCACTACGGCAAACAGCATGAAGCCGATGTTGAGCCAATTGCGCACTGCCAGCATGTTGCTTTTGTCAGCGTATTCCAATCGGCGATGGCGGCGATGTTCCGGGCGCACGGCATAGCTGGTTTGTGGCTGTGCGGTGGTCTCGGTAGTTTCCTTGTTTTCTGTATTCTTGATATCCATGATAAATGGTTTGATGATTTCTTACTAATACGTTTATTATTTTACCAATTATGTTTATTGCTTTACCAATGCAGTCAAATCGTTGAAAATCTGGTCCTTGCGGTCGATGGTGAGTCGGCGGAACTTACCGAATATCTTGGCAAGGTTTGTCTTCTTCTTGTTGAGGGCATACTTGTCGGTAATTACTTCCTCGGCAGGAGCCTTGAATCCGGTGCTTCTGTCTTCTTCGTAAATGTAGTAGAGGCGCTCAAGGGTCAGCGTGAGGTGGTTGTCTTTGATAGAAGCCACGAGGTTGTACTTGAACTCAGTGCGGTCGAGCGAGATGAATGAGTTGCTGAAGACGAGCCATTCGTCCATGGTGTTGGCGATGATATGCTGGTCTTTGTTCACCAGTGCCATTCTGCTCTTGATGTTGTTCTCGCCCTGAGTCAGTTCGCTCATGTATTGGTAAACGATGTTGTAGATTTCGTCTGCGCTCTTTCCGTTGGCGTCAGTATCGAGTGTAAACTCTACCTTTCCTTCTGAATTGATGGTAACGGCACCATCCAGGTATTTTGCCTCTGCCTTGATGACAGCGCCTTGAGCGTTTTTCTCTACTTTCTTCACCTCAGTTTTCTTTGGCTCGGCAGTAGGGATGGCCCAACCGGAAGTTGTCTTGGTCTGCTGGCTCTGGGTCTTGTTGGCTTCCGCCTTCGTTTTAGCAGCTTCTGCCTTCACTTTCTCTGCCTCTGCCTTGATTTTCTCAGCTTCCGCCTTTGTCTTGGCAGCCTCAGCTTGTAGCTTAGCAGCCTCAAGAGCCTTCTTGGCTTCCTCCAAATCCTTTTGTGCTTTCTCCAGCTGTTGCTGCGGTGTCAGCACTGTCTGTGCCTGCATCGTCAAGGCTGGGAGCAGCACGAGTATCGAGATGAATAACTTTTTCATTTTCCGAATATTTTATGTTCTGTTTTTACAACCTACAAAGTTATTGAAAATTCTGCGAATATCCTATTATTATAACATATATTTATAAATTCTTTCGCAAAGTTAACATTGGTAAATAATATGGGGGGCTTACTGAAGGAGAAAAATCGGGAAAAGAAACCGGATTGTAGAGTGAGTAGAAGTGCTATTAAAAACTTTAATAAGACGTCGGAAACTGTTACGAAAGATTACGATAGTATAAGAAAACTTAAAAAAACATAGAAAAGAGATAGGTTTCCACCCCAAAATGGGGGTAATGATTCCGCTCGAATCATTTTTTTTAGTAACTTTGCAGAAAAATAAAAATAATGATTTAAAAAGAAAGGAACAAGATTATATGCCGTTAAGATTACCGGATAAGCTGCCAGCAATCGAATTGCTGAAGCATGAGAATATCTTCGTGATGGATGAGAGCCGTGCGCACAGTCAGGAAATCAGACCTCTGAAAATCTGTGTACTCAATCTCATGCCACTTAAGATTACCACCGAGACCGACTTGGTGCGTTTGCTCTCCAACACCCCGTTGCAGTTGGAGGTGTGTTTCATGAAGCTCAAGAGTCATACTCCCAAGAATACGCCTATTGAGCACATGATGATGTTCTATAAGGATTTCCACGAACTTTCTAAGCAGAAGTTCGATGGCATGATTGTAACAGGTGCACCTATCGAGACAATGGAGTATGAGGATGTGCAGTATTGGGAAGAAATCACTGGGATATTCGACTGGGCCCGTACCCATGTTACCTCTACGCTCTATATCTGCTGGGGTGCGCAGGCAGGACTCTATCACTTCTATGGAGTTCCTAAGTATCAGTTGGACAAGAAGATGTTCGGCATCTTCCCTCAGAAACCGTTGGATCCGTCGCAGCCTATCTTCAGAGGCTTTGATGACATCTTCTATATGCCGCATAGCCGCCATACCGAGGTGCGCCGCGAGGACATAGAGAAAGTGCCTGGACTCGACATCATCGCTGAGTCGCCGGAAAGTGGCGTGAGCATCGTGATGGCAAGGGGAGGAAGAGAGTTCTTCGTTACCGGACACTTGGAGTATGCGCCTAACACCCTGGACAAGGAGTACAAGCGCGACATGGGAAAGCGTGACGATGTGGAGCTGCCGAAGAACTACTATTATAACGACGACCCTAATGAGGCGCCGTTGGTAACCTGGCGTGCTCATGCCAACCTCTTCTACAGCAACTGGATTAACTATTACGTTTACCAGGAGACTCCTTACAACATTGATGATATCAAGTAGGTTAGGAGTATGATAATAGGAGTAAGATAATTAGAAGTAAAATAATAGGAGTAAGATAATGGGAGTTAGAAGTTGTCAGACTGAGCTTAATGGCCCAGATAAAACATATTTTCAAATTATAGAACAAGAAAAAAACAAAAAGGTTTCCCCAAGAAAGCTAGAGCTTCTGGCCCCAGCTAAGAATTTGGAGTGTGGCATTGCCGCCATTGATCATGGTGCCGATGCCGTGTATATTGGCGCACCAAAGTTTGGTGCCCGTGCTGCTGCGGGTAATTCACTTGATGATATCAAGCAGCTCTGCGAGTATGCTCATCAGTTTGGCGCCAAGGTTCATGTCACGGTGAATACCATCATCTATGATAATGAGATGAAGGATACGCTTGATATGATAGGCGAGCTCGACCGCATCGGTGTGGATGCGCTGCTGTTGCAGGATATGGGTGTGCTTTGGGAGACGAGAGCCAACAAGCTGTGGCATCGCCATCTGCATTCCAGTACGCAATGCGATGCACGTTCTGCCGACAAGGTGGCTTGGTTGCATCATATTGGCTTCTCTAGAGTAGTCTTGGCCCGTGAACTTTCGTTAGACGAAATTCGTGCCATCCACGAGAAGGTGCCTTATGTGGAGTTGGAAGCATTCGTGCATGGTGCACTCTGCGTAAGCTATTCAGGCGTGTGCTATGCATCCGAGAAGTGTTTTGCCCGTTCGGCAAACCGCGGAGAGTGTGCTCAATTCTGCCGCATGAAGTTTAATCTCGTAGATTCAGATAATCAGGAGATAGAACATCAGCGTCATCTGCTTTCGCTCAAAGACCTCTGCCAGATAGACCACGTGAAGGAGCTTGCCGATGCCGGCGTCTGCTCATTTAAGATTGAAGGTAGATTGAAGGATGTGAACTACGTGAAGAACGTGGTGGCTGCCTATAGCCAGAAACTCGATGAGATAGTGGCTTCCAGCAATGGCAAATACATCAGAGCATCCATGGGTGAAACGGCTTACAATTTCCAGCCAAATCTGAAGAAGACTTTCAATCGTGGATATACCAACTATTTCCTTAATGGCCGACAGCCTGACATCGCATCTTTCGATACCCCTAAGGCGATGGGCGAGTTTGTGGGCAAGGTGAAGGAGATTCGTGGCACCCAGTCGTTCAATGTTGCTACTGTTGCCAGCTTTGCCAATGGCGATGGCCTCTGCTTCATCAATGACGAAGGCGAATTGGAGGGCTTCCGTGTGAATCGAGTGGAAGGCAACCGCCTCTTCCCGCTTCGCATGCCAGAGAACCTGCGTCCGGGCATGGCACTGTATCGCAACAACGACCAGGCTTTCGAGAATATTCTTGCCAGGAAGACTGCCAGCCGCAAGATTCCGGTAATCTTGGATGTGCAAGGCATCTATGAGAATCCTTCTGAGGACCAGCCTTCCGGCATCCTGGTTACAGCCAAGGCAATGATGACTACTCCATATCTCAAGTCTACAGATCTTTCTTCGGTTGCTGCCATTACCCGAGAATTGGGCGAGGTGTTCTATGAGATGCCTTTGGAGGAGGCGAAGCGCCCTCAGGGTGATAACATCAGAACGCAGCTCAGCAAGTTGGGCACCACGCGCTATGAGTGCAAGGGTGTTTCCCTGCAAGGCATTGAGGACTATTTCGTTCCTAATAGTGTGCTTTCTGCCATCCGCCGTGAATTGGTAGAGAAGATGAACGAAAAGATAGAAGAGATAGTAGATGCTCCTTTGCAGAATGGATTCATGGAAGAACTGATGAGTTCGCCTTACCTGCTTGATCTTCCTGGTGAGGTGGAGATGAAACCTGAGGAGTTTGTATGGCAGCCAGCCTATGGCAAGTGGAAGTATCTCTATAATGTGGCAAACTATGCTGCGGTGGATTTCTATCGCATTCACGGTTTAGACCCTGTGTCACAGGCATTTGAGCTGGGTGTGAAACGACCTTTGGAATGGGATTCGAAAAATGAGGAAGAATATCAGGCTGCAGTGAAGACCGACCGTATGAACTTCGAGGCGATGAAGGCTGCTGGTGTCAACAAGAAGGTGATTACCGATGCCAAGGGCGAGTCGCTCCTGATGCAGTGTCGCCATTGCATCCGCTATTCCTTGGGCTACTGTGTGAAGCGAGGCGGCAAGAAGCCTCAGTGGAAGGAACCGCTCTATCTGGAGTTGGGCGACGGTAGAAGATTCCGCCTGGAATTCAACTGCGCCGAATGCCAGATGAATGTATATAGCATTTAACGGACTAGAAAGATATGTTGAAGAGAAAAACGACGATATGGCAGGTTATGTTGCTGGGCATCCTACTGATGCTCAGCAGCTGCTACCATCGCCATAACTCTCATCAGCAACATGCGGCGATGGTGGAGTATAGCGACAGACAGCTTGACTCCATCTCGTTCTCTACTACCCACCATTATACCAACAAGTATAATTTCCTGGTGTTCAAGGATTCCCTTGAGTTGATGCGCCAGCAGCCTGAGGAGTATATCAGCGGTTTGAAGGTGGATACGTTTGCCGTGAAGAAGAACCATCTTCTGGTGGTTACGGATATCCGGATGGTTCCGCAGGATAGCATCGATTCGGTGTGGGTACAACTTGCTGCGGAGAATAATGACTTTGGATGGGTCAGGGAATCGAAGTTGCTTCCTAGGGTAGTGCCCGACGACCCGATTTCTGAATTCATCATGACCTTCAGCAATGTGCATCTGCTCATCTTCCTGGTGGTCATCGTGGTTATCGCGATGGCTTACCTGGTGCGCAAGGTGTTCCACAGCAACGGCAAGATAGTTCATTTCAACGACATAGACTCTCCTTATCCGGTAACGCTGGTGCTCCTGGTGAGTATCTCGGCAGCCTTCTATGGTTGGATTCAGAGTTTTGAGCCCGAGATGTGGCGACATTTCTATTTCCATCCGTCGCTCAATCCTTTTGCCGTTCCTCATCTGCTGGGTGTATTCCTGGCTTTGGTTTGGGCGGTATTGATTGTAGCTTTGGCTTGTGTGGATGAGGTGTATCATCGCCTTACTTTTGGTGAGGGGTTGCTTTATTTGGGAGGACTGGCTGGAGTGTGTGCTCTCGATTACATCATCTTCAGTGTATTGTCCTTATATTATATAGGATATGTCTTGCTCATCGCCTATATTTATTTTGCCATCAAGGCTTATCGCCGGAAATAATGCGATGGTTTGGTTTGAAGGAAGAAGATAAAATAAATCCCAGCCGGAATGATTCGGCTGGGATTTATTCATTGTATATATCGTTTGGATAAAACTGATATCCTTGTTTTATTCTGTCTGGTCGTATCCATCAGAAATCTTCTTGCCCAATGCCAGGGCAGCAACAACTTCTGCTCCCATCTGTTGGAGTTTCTCTGCAAAACGGGCTATGCTGCCACCAGAAGCGATGATGTCGTCGAAGAGGAGAACTTTCTTGCCCCGGAAGAACGACTCGTCGATGTGGAGCGTATCCACCTCGTCGCCATCCTCATCCGCAGTAGATGAAAAACTGAAGGCAGGATAGGCATTCTCCATACCCGTTTGGGTGCAGACCTGCTCACTGAATAGCTTGAAGCGGCGCTCTGTATGCTGGCGCAGCGATGCAGGAATACATGCGAAGGTAAGAGAAGACGCTGTTTCTCCGAACGACTTCTTTATGAAGTCGGTCACCAGGTCGATGGCTTTGCCAACGGCTTGCTGATGGTCGATTTCGGTTGTTAGTTCCGAATTACCTTTGAAGTTGACAATAAGGTCACGCTTTTCCCATTCTTCTGCAGAAAGCTCGAAGGTACCAAAGGCACTGAAGGCTGCATAATCAACCAGCCACTTGTAGTGGATGCCATTGTTAAGACATGGCCATGATGCGATTTTTGTGCTAATTTCTTCCATAGACCAAGATGAATAATATATTTGAAATTCAATTAATGGGTACAAAAATAGAAATATTTTTTTTATTAAGAGAATGTTTTTGGGATTTTTTCATGTTTTCACGATATTTTGGCGGTTTTTGCTTTGTGTTTAACAAATTTTCTATTAACTTTGCAGCCGAAAAGAATAATATTTGGTGCCTTTCCAGCGTCGGTTGGATGGCAAATTACAAAAAAAAGATTTAAACACAATGACGAGAAAAACAAAAATGCACGAGTTTCGCGACTACATCATCATTGCTCTTGCCATGATAGAAGGTAGTATCGGACTCAACATCTTCCTGATTCCGAACCATATCACGATGGGTGGAGTGGGAGGTATTTCCTCTATTGTCTGTTGGGGCTTCGGTATACCGGCCTCTGTCACTTATTTGGTACTCAACGTGTTTCTGCTGCTCATCGCTTTCCGTATTCTGGGGTGGAAATTCTGTGCCAAGACCATCTATGGCGTGGCTATCTTTGCGGCGGCTACGCGATTCATTGAGACGCACACCGTGGGTATGACCCCGCTGCTGCACGACCAGCCTTTCATGGCTACAGTAATCGGTTCCTTCTTCATGGGCAGCAGTGCCGGACTGGGATTGGGATGCAATGGATCGACGGGAGGTAGCGATACGGTGGCTGCCATGATCAATAAGTATTATAACATCTCTTTGGGACATGCCATCATGGTGTGCGACCTGCTTATTATCACCAGTTCTTATCTGGTGCTCCGTTCGTGGGAGATGGTGATTTATGGCTATGTCTGCCTCTTCGTGATGTCAATCACTGTAGATCATGTGGTGAATGCCATGCGCCGTTCGGTTCAGTTCTTTATCATTTCTGATAAATATCTGGAGTTGAGTGCAGCTATCAATACGGCTGCCGACCGTGGTTGTACGGTGATGGACGGGCATGGTTGCTATAGCGGAAAGGATGTTCACATGCTCTTCGTGCTGGCAAGACAGCGTGAGTCGCAGAAGATATTTCGTCTGATAGATGATATTGACCCTACTGCCTTCGTGAGCCAGAGTTCCGTAATCGGTGTTTATGGTGAGGGCTTTGACAGATTTAAGGTAAGCAAGAAGAAAACTTCTCTGCCTAAGATATAGAACTTTCTTCGAAATGAAAGTTCTATTCAGCTGCGCCGGACTTCTATTCGCCATTGGCGGATAGAACTTTTATCTTAGGGATTAATCCTTTTTGATTTCGGTTAATCCTAGTGCATGTTTCGGTTAATCCTTGTAGTCCACCTTGATGACAATCACTCTGATGTCCTGATTGTCTGTATCGTTGGCAATCTTGGCGATGTGCCAGTCGCCAGGGAAGAAGATGAAGAACTTGTCGGGGGTGCTGTCGTAGAAACGGGCACGCGATTTGTCGTAATCGTAGTGGATGACGTCTTGACGATACTTGCAATTTGGCTTGCTGGTAAGATGGTCGATGACGCCAAAACGCTCCACACCCTTTACCACATACTGGAAGTCGATGTGGTGGTAATGGCTTTCGCTGCCGCGCTTCTCCAATGGGTCGTTCTTGCTGTCCTCAACGCTGATGGTGAGGTTAGAGCCTGGAATAGGGTGCTTGCCGCCAGGGATAGCGAGCAGGTCGGTCTTGGCGATGAAGTCGAAGAGTGCCTTCCATTGTTCCGGGTTCTTCTGATATTGCAGGTAGAAATCTACCAGGTTTACACTGCTGTGGGCATCAGCCTTCTTGAAGCCGTTGCGCCACTTTCCCTTCTTGTACCATTTTTGTGCAGCCTTCACCAGTTTTGGGTCGTTGCTGTAGTCTTGTGTATAGACTCCCTCTTGCTTTGCGTCCTTGCAGCATGCATCTGCATTCTTCTTGCAGCAGTTGCTTTCTGCCTTCTTGCATTGTGCACTTGCCGTGAAGGCTGGAGCCATGGCAAGTGCTGCCATGAGTGATAAGCTCATCAATCTCATTTTCTTCATTTTTCTGATAGTTTTGATTTGTCTGTATTCTGTGAAATTTCGCAAGCGCTTAGAGAAGCTAAGCCACTTGCGAAATCTGATTATCTTGTTGTTTCTATTTCTTTCTTTCCGTCTCCTTGATGAATCCATGACGGAAGGCATAAAGGAGTTCTTCGAGGTCTTCAATCTGCTTGCGAAGTTCATGACCTATGTCGGTATCGGCTACAAGCATGCGGCGGTTTGACATCTCCACGATTTGGGTGGTACTCTTGATGTCGGTGCCACGCTTGATGGCGTCTTCGGCACTGGTGAATGGTTCGTGCTGAACCAGTTGGAAACCGCGTGAGTGATAAACCAGGGTATAGCCGGCAATGCCCGTCTCGTTGTGGTAGGCCTTGGAAAAACCGCCGTCGATGACCATCAGCTTACCATTTGCCTTGATAGGATTCTCGCCCTTCAGGGTGCGCACCGGCACGTGACCGTTGATGATGTGGCGGTTTTCGCCGTCAAGTCCGAAGGCATCCATGATGTGGTCTATCACCTCTTCGTTGTCGCGCAACTTGAAGTAGTAGCCTTTCTCCTCCTTATGGGTCTCCTTGTCGGCGATGAAATAGCGCTCGAAGGTAGCCATCTTGCTCTTGTCGAAGAGTGGACTGTCAGGACCGCACCACAGATAGATGAAGTAGTCGATGGCGTATTCTTGCTCGTTAGGGTCGCTGTCTTGCTGGAAGGCGGTGCGAATCTGCATGCCTGTATGGTGCATCAGCTCCTTTCCGCTATATTTCTGTCCTGGATAGATTTCCACCTCTTTTAATGTGCCGTCTTCGTTGAGTGGGCAAGATGCGTGGAAGAGCAGGTTGTTGTTGAAGATGGCATACATGCAGCCATGCTGAAGCATCACGCGGATATGTTTGTGCAGTTTCTCGCAAACCTTGAAGGAGTGGTGCAGTTTCTGCATCAGCAGTTCTTCCTCCGGGCTCAGCCTGTTAGGCTGTTTCGGGTCGATGGTAGGGAAGTTGCAGGAAGTCATCTCATATTCCTTTCCGTCTACCATCACTGTTCCCTTCTCGAAGTTTATCTGTTCGAAGAGTCGGCGTCCCTCCATCTTCCATTCCGGGTGTTTCTGGAAGAGCTGACTTTCTATCTTAAACTGGATTACGGCGATGGCCTTGTGCATCAAGGAGGTGAGTCGCTGTGTCTTCTCGTCCATGGCTGCAGCACCGCCCGTCATCTTAGGCTTGAACTCCTCGCAGGGGTCGTCGCCGTAGGTGTCCATCGCAAAGGTGGCTAGCGGGATGAGGTTGATGCCGTATCCCTCTTCCAGGGTAGCCAGGTTGGCATAGCGCAGCGAGAGGCGGATTACGTTGCAGATGCAGGCATCGTTGCCGGCAGCAGCTCCCATCCAGAGCACGTCGTGGTTACCCCACTGCATGTCCCAGCTGTGATAGCGGCGCATCTTGTCGAGGATGATATGTGCGCCTGGACCACGGTCGTAGATGTCGCCCAAGATATGGAGTTGGTCGATGGCGAGTCGCTGGATGACGTTAGCGATGGCTACAATGAAATCGTCGGCACGCCCAGTGCTGATGATGGTATCCACGATGACGTTGACGTAGGCCGCCTTGTCATGGTCTTCGGTATGCTCATGCAGGAGTTCCTGGATGATGTAGGAAAAATCGCTTGGTAACGACTTGCGCACCTTGGAACGGGTGTATTTGCTCGATACATCACGGCATACAGCCACCAGCTGGTGCAGGGTGATGTGATACCAGTCGTTAATGTCAGCTTCTCGCTGTTTCACCTGTTCCAGCATCTGTTCCGGATAATAGATGAGCGTGCAGAGCTCACGCTTATCCTGTTCGCGCAGTGTGTTGCCGAAGAGTTCGTTCACTTTGCGCTTGATGTTTCCTGATGCATTCTTCAATACGTGGAGGAAAGCCTCATACTCTCCGTGGATGTCGGCAAGGAAATGTTCCGTGCCCTTCGGGAGGTTGAGAATGGCTTGCAGGTTGATGATCTCCGTGCTCGCCTCGGCCACCGTAGGAAACGACTGGGCCAGGAGCTGCAAGTATCGCATGTCATGATTTATGTCATAATGTTTTGCTACCATAAAATCTTTTTTGCGTTTAGTTGATAATTATATTCGAGATATTTCAAGTGCAAAGTTACAGCTAATTCTTGAAAATAAAGAATTTGTCGAGATATTTTTTCGATTTTATTTTGTAGTTTCATATTTTTGCAGTACTTTTGCATCCGTAATTAGATTCTAGTTAAATTAGAATATCAACTTTTCAATAAAGCTAACGATAATGAAACAGACAATTTTGGTAACAGGCGGTACAGGCTTCATCGGTAGCCATACCACAGTAGAGTTGCAGCAGGCTGGCTACAACGTAGTAATCGTAGATGACCTCTCTAACTCTAAGATCGAGGTACTCGACGGTATTGAGAAAATCACAGGCATTCGCCCTGCTTTCGAGCAGGTGGACTTGCGTGACAAGGCTGCAACGGAGGCCGTGTTCAAGAAGTATCCGGCTATCGAGGGTATCATCCACTTCGCTGCCAGCAAGGCTGTGGGCGAAAGTGTGCAGAAGCCTTTGCTCTATTACCGCAACAACTTGGTTTCGCTCATCAACCTGCTTGAGCTCATGCCGCAGTATAATGTAAAGGGTATTATCTTCTCTTCTTCCTGCACCGTTTACGGTCAGCCAAAGCCGGAGAACCTGCCTGTTACTGAGGATGCTCCTCACCAGAAGGCTACTTCTCCATACGGTAACACCAAGGAAATTAACGAGCAGATTATTGCCGACTATATCCATAGTGGCGCTAATATCAAGAGTATTGTGTTGAGATACTTCAACCCAATCGGTGCCCATCCATCTGCAGAAATCGGTGAGTTGCCTAATGGTGTGCCAAACAACTTGATTCCTTACGTAACACAGACAGCCATGGGCATCCGCAAGGAGCTTACCATCTTCGGTAACGACTATGATACTCCTGACGGAACCTGCATCCGCGACTACATCTATGTAGTTGACCTTGCCAAGGCTCACGTTTGCGCTATGGCCCGTGTGCTCGACAAGGAGACTGAGCCAATTGAGTACTTCAACATTGGTACCGGTAAAGGTAACTCAACTCTCGAAATCGTAGAGACCTTCGAAAAGGCTACTGGCGTAAAGCTGAACTGGAAGTATGGTCCTCGTCGTGAGGGTGATATCGAGAAGATCTGGGGCGACTGCACCAAGGCTAACAAGGTGCTCGGCTGGAAGGCTGAGTCTAACCTTTCTGACGTGCTTGCATCTGCCTGGAAGTGGCAGGAGAAGCTCCGTGCTGACGGAATCATGTAAGTTATAGATTAAATATTCTTAAAAAGAAGGAACTTTCTGCCGAAAAAGGTGGTGGGTTCCTTCTTTTTTTATATCTTTGCAAAAAGTATTTTAACGAAATTTGCAACGATATGAAGAAAACTCTATTTACCATCATAACTGTTGCGGGTATGATGCTCGCAATACCAGCAAATACCATGGCTGCCAATAGTGCCGTGGAGCTGATTGATTTGGATGTGCAGGACATCACGCTGACCTATGGTAACGGTGTGATGCACATTACCGGTGCCAACAACCAGATGGTTACTATCTATAATCTGGCTGGCATCGCAGTGAAATCGTTTAGAGTGGATGGTGTTGACAAGCGCATCGGTCTTGCTTTGCCTGATGGCGTATATATTATTAAGGTGGGACCATCGTTTACTCGCAAGATTACTGTAAGACGATAGTTACAGCGTCTGTTGAAGGTGCTTTTCTGAGGCATCTTGGACGTACTCCCTTCAAATAGTGATATGTCAGTGAGACTCTTAAAGTTTATTCCTGCGTTGCTGTGTCTGGCTTTGCTATCATGCCAGGAGCATGAGCCGAATAGCAATGTAGGACTATCGTTAGAATACTACCAGGAAATGCGTAATCCGAACTGTGCCATCAACTCGCAGGTGATTAGGGAGCTGATGGATAGTTTGATGCGCAATGATGGCGGCACAACCGTGGCTGACCAGCATACCAAGAGATATTACCGCAAAAAAGGGGGCTTCCTTTGGATTGACAGGCATGGTGTGGATCATCGTGCCGACACCTTGCTAGCTTATCTTCAGCGGGTGGGGGATATGGGCTTCAATCCGCAGCATTTCTATGTGAAAAACATTGAGAATGACCTGCAACGACTTCGTGACCTGCAATTGGGCGAGGGTATGGAGGATATTAACCATGTGCTTGCCAGATTGGAGTACAGGCTCACTAGGTCGTATCTGCGCTATGCGGGTGGTCAGCGTTTTGGCTATGTCAATCCTACTTTTGTGCTCAATCGTCTCGACAGCATCGATTCCAATCCATACGATTCCGTCAAGCGCCCCGTAAGGTATCGAGGACTCTATGATGTGAAGATAGATCATGCTAATGATCATTTCTATCTTCTTGCCTTACAGCAGATTGCCAAGAGTGGTAAAAGTGACGGTGCAGGGGATAATCAGAACGCTGCATCCAATTCCTTGACTGCTTTTCTGCATGATGTGCAACCCAAGTCTGCATTTTATGAGCAGTTGGCTAAGAAGTTGCAGATGCCGGGATTGGGCAAGGCGATGAGAGCCAAGATTCTGGTGAATATGGAGCGTTGCCGCTGGCGACAGGCGGATAGTCCTGAAATGCATCAGAAGTATGTGCTGGTCAACATCCCGTCTTACCATCTTTATGCCATCGATCATCAAGATACACTGTCCATGCGAATAGGGTGCGGCTCTACCAAAACCAAGACCCCATTGCTTACCAGCTATTTCAAGCGGATGGACCTGAATCCGAAATGGTTTGTGCCTCGCAGTATCATACTCAAGGATATGGCGCATCATGCGGGAAACGTGGGCTATTTCAAGTCTCGAAATTACTATATTTCCGATCGCTCTACGGGCAAGGAGGTAGATCCGGCTATGGTTACGCGCAGTATGCTTGTTTCGGGTAAGTATGGTGTGGTGCAGCGGGGCGGAAAGGGCAATGCCTTGGGCAGAATCATTTTCCGGTTTGATAATAACTTTTCTGTATATCTGCATGATACATCCAGCAGAAGCGTGTTTGAGAAGGAAAATCGTGGCGTGTCGCATGGCTGTGTGAGGGTGGAGAAGCCGTTTGAATTGGCTAAGTTCCTGCTGAAAGAAAAGAACCCTAAGCTCCTGCAGCGCATCGAATATTCCATGACAGCCGATTCGCTCAGCATCCGAAGCAAGGTGGTGGGCTCCGTGAAGGTGAATCCGCAGGTTCCGCTCTTCATCACCTATTATACCCTCTATCCGCTTGCTGGCGGAATGGCTAACTATCCGGATGTCTATGGATTCGACGAAGTGATATACAACTTGTTGAAGAAATATCTGTAGTAAATAACATAAAGTAAAACATCAATAAGGTCATATAAGATTATGGAACTCAGTGATAAAGAGATGATAGAAATGCTCCGGGAGCCACGCACCAGGCGAGAAGGATTCGCCGTCCTGGTGAAGCAGTATAGCGAGCCGCTATACTGGAAGGTGCGTCGTATCGTCTTGAATCATGAGGATGCCAATGATGTGCTGCAAAATGCCTTTCTCAAGGTTTGGAACAATCTGGATAGCTTCCAGGGTAAGTCGTCGCTTTCTACTTGGCTCCATCGCATAGCCATCAATGAAGCGCTCGACTTGATTCGACGGCACAAGGCTGCCCTTTCTTCCACCGTGAGTACTGAAGATGATCCTGGGGTAGCGGCACGACTGATGAGTGATGACTACTTTGATGGCGATGAGGCTCAGGCCCGGTTGCAGGAAGCTGTGGCCCGGTTGCCCGAAGTGCAGCGCACGGTGTTTACCTTGAAATATTTCGATGAGTTGAAATATTCAGAAATCAGTAAGATTCTCGATACCAGTGAGGGAGCACTCAAGGCATCTTATCATCTGGCAGTGAAGAAAATAACAGAATATTTGCATCTTTATGAATAGGTGGATTAAACCTTCGGGGAGCAATTTCGTCACAATAATATAAAGAATCTCTAAAAGATAAAGAAAGGGATATTGATATGATTCAAGAAGAGAAAAAAATAAATGATATTTTTGGCAAGGACAACCACTTTCAGGTGCCCTCAGGGTATTTTGGCCAGTTAACAGACCAGATTATGGCGCAGATTCCAGAAGAGAAGGTTGTTGGACTTGATAGTCCTGCAGCATCCACTGCGATTCCTCGTAGAGCCATGAAGGTTTCTCTGTGGAAGCGAATGGGGATGGGCAAGATTGCTGCTGCCATTGCTGCTGTTGTCTTACTGGGAGGAGGAATGTTGATCGGCTTGCAGCATCAGGGAAAAAGAGATGCGCAGATGGCGCATGCCAGTCATGCCGCAGGAAACCAGTTGTACTATAACAGCGAAGATGCCAGCTTTGACCAGATGGCAGACTATGCCATGATGGATAGCCAGGATTTCTATGCCCAGCTTGTGGCTGAGAACTAGAATGTCTCATTAATGCAACTTAGAGTAGTAAATATTCAAAAAAGAAAGCAAGAAAATGATGAAACAACTCATAAAAAGCAAACTGATGGTATTTCTGTCGGTGATGATGATTGGTATGCTGAGCATGTCAAGCACAGATGGATTTGCCGGCAATCCAAAGAAGCAACGCCCTCCGTTTGATCCGAAGCGCTTCGAGGCAGATTTGGAACAATACATCACCACCCATGCCGCACTCACCCCTAGGGAGGCAGCCAGGTTCTTCCCGGTTTATCGTCAGATGATGAGAAAGATGCGTTCGCATTTTGATGCGATGCGCCGCTTTCATTTTGTCAATCCGAAGGATGAACGGGCATGTGAAGAAGCTATCCGCCGCCAGGACGAACTTGATATTGAGATGAAACAGTTGCAGCAGGAATATCATTCCCGATTTCTGTATATCCTGCCAGCAAGCAAGGTGCTCCGCATCATCAAGGCAGAGGAGCAGTTCCATCGCCAGGCTTTCAGGAATGCCAGAAAATAAAATGAATGCCAAAAATAAAAGGAACGTAAGTGGAAACTACTTACTTGAAAAAAATGAAATATAGCAGCTATGGGCTTGTTTCTAGCCCAGTTGCCCGTTAAAAAATCGCAAAGATGTTATTTCTGTAACATTTTTGCGATTTTATTTTGTTATTTCCTTTATTTATCGTAACTTTGCAAATTGGAAATAAATTATATAATATAATAAGGTATGTACAGAAGTAATACATGTGGAGAGTTACGCCTCTCTGATGCTGGCAAGGAAGTGACACTTGCCGGATGGGTACAGCGCTCAAGAAAAATGGGTGGTATGACATTCGTTGACTTGCGCGACCGTTATGGTATCACACAGTTGGTCTTCAATGAGGCCGATAACAAGGACTTGTGCGATGCAGCTAACAAGCTGGGTCGTGAATACTGCATCCAGATTAAGGGTACAGTAAGCGAGCGACAGAGCAAGAATCCTAAGATGGATACCGGTGATATTGAAATCCTGGTGAAGGAACTCAACGTGCTCTCTCAGAGCCAGACTCCTCCTTTCACTATCGAAGATAATACTGATGGTGGTGATGATATCCGTATGAAGTATCGTTATCTTGATTTGCGTCGTCCTGCAGTGCGCAAAAATCTGGAGTTGCGTCATCGTATGTGCATCTTGATTCGTAACTTCCTCGATGCACAGAACTTCATGGAGGTTGAAACACCTATTCTTATTGGTAGTACACCAGAGGGAGCCCGCGATTTTGTGGTTCCTTCTCGTATGAATCCAGGTCAGTTCTACGCTCTTCCACAGAGCCCTCAGACTTTGAAGCAGCTCCTGATGGTAGCAGGTTTCGACCGCTACTTCCAGATTGCCAAGTGCTTCCGTGACGAGGACCTCCGTGCAGACCGTCAGCCTGAGTTTACTCAGATTGACTGCGAGATGAGTTTCGTAGATCAGGATGATGTCATCAACCTTTTCGAGGAGATGGCTCGCCACTTGTTCAAGGAGATTCGTGGCATAGAGCTTCCTAAGCTGGAGCAGATGGCATGGCACGAGGCTATGCGCCGTTTCGGTAGCGATAAGCCAGACTTGCGTTTCGGTATGGAGTTCGTTGAGTTGAAGGATGCTTTCGCTGGTAAGGGTAACTTCTCTGTATTCGATGAGGCTAAGTATATCGGTGGTATCTGCGTTCCTGGTTGTGCAGACTATAGCCGTAAGCAGTTGAACGAGTTAACCGACTTCGTGAAGCGTCCACAGGTAGGTGCCAAGGGCATGGTATATATCAAGTACAATGCTGACGGCACCGTGAAGAGTAGCATCGATAAGTTCTACTCTCCAGAGGAACTCGCAGAAATCAAGACGGTGATGGGTGCCAAGGATGGCGACCTCGTATTGATTTTGAGTGGTGACAACGCTAACAAGACACGTATTCAGCTTTGCTCTTTGCGTCTTGAGATGGGTGACCGTCTCGGCTTGCGCGACAAGAACGTGTTCAAGTGTCTTTGGATTGTTGACTTCCCTCTCTTCGAGTGGAGTGATGAGGAGCAGCGCCTGATGGCTACACACCATCCATTCACCATGCCAAATCCTGATGATATCCCATTGCTTGACGAGCATCCTGAGCAGGTTCGTGCCAAGGCATACGACTTCGTTTGCAATGGTATCGAAGTGGGTGGAGGTTCTCTCCGTATCCACGACACCCAGTTGCAGGAGAAGATGTTCGAAGTTCTCGGTTTCACTCCAGAGCGTGCTGAGGCTCAGTTCGGCTTCCTGATGAATGCCTTCAAGTATGGAGCACCACCTCACGCAGGTCTTGCTTTCGGTCTTGATCGCTTCGTAAGTATCATGGCAGGTCTCGACAGTATCCGTGACTGCATCGCATTCCCTAAGAATAACTCAGGTCGCGACGTGATGCTTGATGCCCCATCAGAGTTGGATCCAAAGCAGCTTGATGAGTTGGAAATTAAACTCGATTTGAAAGACTAAAGTGTTAACATAAGAGGAGTTGCAGTACTTAAAACTTGACTTAAGTCAAAAAAAGCACTGCAACTTCTTGTTAATTAGCACTTTTCTACTAAAAAAGTCTCAAAATAGAAATATTTTATTTAATTTTGCAGAAGAAATAATTAAAGAAGTAAAGCATAAGCCAAACTTCGTTTAACCAATTATTTACTAAAGACATGGTAGAAAAGAAAGCAACAAAGACAGCTGCCAAGAAGACAGCAACAAAGAAAGCTACAACAGCTAAGACTGCGACAGCAGCTAAGAAGACTACAGCAACAGCTGCAGCACAGAAGGAAGTTATCTATTTGAACGCAGAAAACGCTGGTTTCCGCGCTGGTGATGTTTACCAGGCTTTGGCAGCAGCAGAAAATGCTCTTTCATTGGATGAGATTGCAAAGATGGCTAACATCTCTATTGAGGATACTATCCTTGGTATTGGATGGCTCTTCAAAGAGGGCAAGATTAAGTCAGAGGACAACAAGGTCGCTCTCGCTTAAATAACAGAATCTTAAAGAGTCGCAGTTTCTTAACCGGAAGGGTGGGAGGCTGCGGCTTTTTCTATCTTTTTGAATATCTGCCTTTTTATGTTGAGAGGTGGATATGATATTTTGCTTTTTTTCTACTTTTATTAATTAAAATGAATCTTGAACAAGAAATACTGAGCGTTTTGGTACAGGCTGGCAGCAAAGGTCTCAAATTGGAGAAAATTGCCCGCCATGTTTATAATTCCGGTAACTCCATCTTTCATCCGCTGGATTATAAGATGGTGTATAATTTCGTGTCTCAGTATCTCATGAAAAATTCCAAGGATCCTCGTTCTCTCATAGAGAAAGGTAAGGAATATGGTGTTTATTGTATCAACTATCATAGTTCGGCAGTCAGGCAATTGATGCTTGACTTCTCTTCTGCTACTGCCTTACCGGAAGCTGGCGCTGAAGAACAGAAAGAGAAAAAAGCGCAGGAAATTGATTTATTTGGAGATTTTTGATTTTTTTCGTGTTTTTGATAGGGGGAAAATGGAGAAGTATTCGTATTATGTATGATAGGTTTATGTTTGAAGCATAAAATAACACGTAACTTAATTAATAAACATAAAATACGAATAAAATGGCAAGAAGGTATTTATTAGGCTTTGATGTAGGCTCCAGTTCTGTAAAGGCTGCCCTCACTGATGTTGACAATGGTGAAATCGTAGCATCTGCATTCTATCCAGATCATGAAGCGCCTATTATGGCGGTGAAGACCGGTTGGGCAGAGCAGGATCCACAGATGTGGTGGAATAATGCCAAATTGGCTCTCAAGAAAATCATGGCAGAATGTGGCGCCAAGGGTGAGGATGTTCTCGCCATTGGTATCTCTTATCAGATGCATGGCTTGGTTTGTGTGGATAAGAACCAGCAGGTGTTGCGCCCATCTATCATCTGGTGTGACTCTCGTGCCGTGCCTTACGGCGAGAAGGCTTTCCATGATTTGGGTGAGGATCTCTGCTTGCGCAATTTGTTGAACTCTCCAGGTAACTTTACTGCATCTAAGCTGGCTTGGGTGAAAGAGAACGAGCCTGAACTGTTTGATAAGATTGATAAGATTATGTTGCCTGGTGACTATCTCGCCATGAAACTCTCTGGCGAGGTAAAGACAACTATCAGCGGTCTTTCTGAGGGTATGATGTGGGATTTCAAGGCAAAGAAGCCAGCCAAGTTCCTGCTCGATTATTTTGGCTTCGATGAGAGCATGATTGCAGACATCGTTCCTACCTTCTCTGTTCAGAGCGTAGTTTGCAAGGAGGCTGCCGAGGAACTCGGACTGAAGGAGGGTACTCCTATCTCTTATCGTGCTGGTGACCAGCCTAACAATGCTGTCAGCCTCAACGTATTCAATCCTGGTGAAATAGCAAGTACTGCCGGTACCTCAGGTGTGGTTTATGGTGTGCTTGGAGATGTGAACTATGATCCAAAGAGTCGTGTCAATACCTTTGCTCATGCTAACTATACCACAGACTTAGATCGTCTCGGCGTATTGCTTTGCGTGAATGGTACTGGTATCCTGAACGCTTGGGTACATCGCAACATAACTCCAGATGTAAGCTATGCTGATATGAACGATTTGGCTGCTGGTGTACCTATCGGTAGCGACGGTGTGAAGATTATTCCATTCGGCAATGGTGCCGAGCGTGTATTGGAGAATCGTGAGGTGGGTTGCTCTATTCGTGGTCTGAGCTTCAACAAGCACAACCGTGCACACATCGTCCGTGCAGCCCAGGAGGGCATCGTGTTCAGCTTCTGCTATGGTATGGAAATCATGCAGCAGATGGGTATGGATATCAAGAAGATTCATGCCGGTAAGGCAAACATGTTCCTCAGTCCATTGTTCCGTGATACCTTGGCTGGTGTAAGCGGTGCCACAATTGAGCTTTATGAGACTGACGGTAGTGCTGGTGCTGCCAAGGGTGCAGGTATCGGTGCTGGCATCTATAAGGATCACGATGAGGCTTTTGCATCTCTCAAGAAGTTGGCAGTGATTGAACCTGAGGAGGCTAACCGCAAGGCATATCTTGAAGCTTATGCTGATTGGAAGGCTGAATTGGCTAAGCTATAAGAAAAAATAGCGAAAAAAGGATAATTATCATTCAATATTAAGAAAATAAAGAAAGGATGGAAACTTTTCCATCCTTTTTTTCGTTTATCTCCTTTTTTTTTATTACTTTTGCCAAATATCTATAAAAAAATGAATATGGCTCATAAAAATAATCATTTAGTCATCATGGCTGGTGGAGTAGGCAGTAGATTCTGGCCTATGAGTACCGAGGAAAAGCCAAAGCAGTTTATCGATGTTCTAGGAACAGGTCGTTCACTTTTGCAGCTTACCTTCGACCGTTTCGAGGGCGTGTGCGCACCTGAGAATGTTTGGGTAGTTACAAATAAGAAATATGCAGCGCTGGTTCATGAGCAGTTGCCTGAAATTCCTGAAGGCAACATCTTGCAGGAACCATGCCGTAGAAATACAGCTCCTTGTATCGCTTACATCAGTTGGCGCATCAAGGAGAAGGATCCACAGGCTAATATTGTGGTTTCTCCTGCCGATCATATCGTGATGAATGGCAATGAATTTAGAAGGGTGATTGTTTCTGCCTTGAAGTTTACCAGTGAAACTGACAGTATCGTAACTTTGGGTATGAAGCCTACCCGTCCGGAGACAGGTTATGGCTACATTCAGGCAGATTTGCGTACGCCTTCTGCCCGCAATAAGGAAATCTATCGTGTTGATCAGTTCAGAGAGAAGCCAGATTTGGCTACTGCAACAGAGTATATCAAGGATAAGAGTTTCTTCTGGAATGCAGGTATCTTCGTGATGAGTGCGGCAACCATCGTCAATGCGTTCCGCGTTTATCAGCCTAGCATAGCGAAGATTTTCGAGAGCATGCGCAGCATCTATGGCACTGACAAGGAACAGGCTGAAATCGATCTTCGTTATCCTGAGTGTGAGAGTATCTCTATTGACTATGCCATCATGGAGAAGGCTGAGGAAATCTTCGTGATGCCTGCCGACTTCGGTTGGAGTGACCTCGGTACATGGGGTAGCCTCCTGGCACAGAGCCGCAAGGATTTGTATGGCAATGCTACCATCGGCGAGAACATCGTGATGATTGAGTCAAAGAACAACATCGTTCATACCTTGAGCGAGAAGAAGGTGGTTATCCAGGGATTGGAAGGCTACATCGTAGCAGAGGAAGATGGCACCCTTCTTATCTGCAAGTTATCTGAAGAGCAGCGCATCAAGCAGTTCTCCGGTAGTGAAAAGTAATATAGGGAATATCAGATATAAAAAAGAATCTCTCCGTAGATGTTTGAACTTCTACGGAGAGATTCTTTTTTATTGTATATTTCTATTTGATGAAATAAAGGGTTTATTTTATTGTGTTTGAAAAGGATGCTTATTTCTTCTTGATTCCCTTGTATGCTATAAACGCAACGACAACTACGGCCAGTGCCAGAATGACATAACCAATCTCGTGGCTATACTGTACTGCCTGCTTGTAAACATCCTGAGTTGTCTTGTAATCAGTATATTCATAAATTCCCCAACCTATGGTTGCCAATACGGTGTTCCATACACCGGCACCGATAGTTGTGTAGAGCAGGAACTTGCCTACGTGCATTCCTGCCAGTCCAGCAGGGATACTGATAAGCTGGCGAACCGCTGGTACCAATCTGCCGAAAATGGTAGATGCAGCACCATGCTTGCGGAAAAACTCCTCTGCCACTTCCACCTTCTTGCGGTCGATGAGGCACATGTGGCCGATTCGGCTGTCAGCAAAACTGTAGATGATAGGGCGGCCAACCCATTTTGCCAAATAGTAGTTGATGAGGGCACCGAGGTCTGCACCGATGGTGGCAAACACGATGACGAGGATAAACGACATTCCACTGTTAGGATCCATTGCCTTCCAGGCAGCTGGTGGAACAACCACTTCTGATGGGAATGGTATGAATGAACTTTCGATGGCCATGAAAAGAGTAACCACCCAATAGTTCAAGTTATCCAGAATCCAAAGAAAAAGATCTGCTGTATTCATTATGTTTATTTATCTTATTATGTATTGTGAATGGCTAGGAGCCGATAGCTCTAAATAGCTCCAAACTCCTAGCTTTTTATTTCATCACTTATTTGTTCTGCTTAGCCCAGGTATCCTTCAAGCCTACAGTCTTGTTGAATACAGGTTTCTCGTCTGTGGTATCGAGGTCTGCCATGAAGTAGCCGATACGCTGGAACTGGAGATACTCTCCTGGCTTCTTGGTTGCAGCATACTCCTCTACGTAGCAATTCTTGAAATCGTGGTAGCTCTCAGGATTGAGCAGTTCACGGAAGTCACGCTCATCAGCAGATGGGTTCTCGATGGCGAAGAGGCGATCGTACTCACGTACCTCTGCCTTTACGCAGTGGTCTGCAGATACCCAGTGCAGAGTACCCTTTACCTTGCGGTTGGCACCTTCCATTCCGCTCTTGCTGATTGGGTCGTACTCAGCCTGAATCTCTGTGATAACGCCATTCTCATCCTTGGTGCAACCTGTACACTTCACAATGTAAGCGTTCTTCAGGCGTACTTCCTTGCCTGGAGTCATACGGAAGAACTTCTTAGGAGCATCCTCCATGAAGTCGGCACGTTCAATCCAGAGATTCTTTGAGAATGTGATGGTATGTGTACCATCTGCCTCGTTCTCAGGGTTGTTGATTGCCTCCATCTCCTCGCTCTCACCCTCAGGATAGTTGGTGATGACAAGTTTCACTGGGTCGAGCACAGCGCTTACGCGGCAAGCCTTTTTGTTCAAGTCCTCACGAACAGAAGCTTCCAGAAGTGCCATGTCGTTGAGAGCATCAAACTTGGTGTAGCCAATGCTGTCGATGAACATGCGGATGCTCTCTGGTGAGTAACCACGGCGACGCATACCGCAAAGTGTAGGCATTCGTGGGTCGTCCCAACCATTTACCAAGTGCTCATCCACCAATGTGTGGAGCTTACGCTTACTCATCACGGTGTAGGTGAGGTTCAAGCGGTTGAACTCAATCTGGCGTGGGCGATTGTCGTTCAATACGTCATCGCTACCGTCCATCTCCTTCAGGAAGTCAACGAACTTGTCGTAGAGTGGGCGGTGAGGCACAAACTCCAGTGTACAGATAGAGTGGGTTACACCTTCGAAGTAGTCGCTCTGTCCGTGTGCGAAGTCATACATCGGATATGCATGCCACTTGGTTCCTGTGCGGTGGTGTGGAGTCTGGATAATACGATACATGATAGGGTCGCGGAAGTGCATGTTAGGGTTAGCCATGTCGAGCTTGGCACGGAGTACCATGCTACCCTCAACAGCCTCAGGAGTATTCATCTTCTCAAAGAGAGCGAGGTTCTCCTCAACAGGGCGGTCGCGGTATGGGCTGGCAGTACCTGGAGTAGTAGGAGTACCCTTCTGTGCTGCGATTTCCTCAGCGGTCTGCTCGTCGATGTAAGCATTCCCCTTCTTGATCATCCAAATTGCAAAATCCCACAACTTCTCAAAATAGTCAGAAGCATAGTAAATGTTGCCCCACTTGAAGCCGAGCCACTGAATATCCTGGAGAATGTTTTCTACGTATTCGTTATTTTCCTTGCTAGGGTTGGTGTCGTCGAAACGGAGGTTGCAGACACCTTTGTATTTCTCGGCTACGCCGAAGTCCATGCAGATGGCTTTGGCATGACCGATGTGAAGGTAACCGTTAGGCTCTGGTGGAAAACGGGTCTGAATTCGACCTGCGTTCTTACCTTCCTTGAGGTCTTCCTCAACCAACTGTTCTACGAAAGAGATGCTCTTTGCTTTCTCTTCGATTTTGCTTTCTTCATTAATTGCCATATTCTATAGAATTATTTTATGATTTCAAAAACTGCTATTTTCCTCGTTTGATGGTGCAAAGATACAAATTTTCTGATAAGTACGGAAATTATCAGCCCTTAAATTTCATAGAAGGTATGGAAAAATGCAAAATATGTTTTTAAACATACAAAATGATTTGTTTGTTTCGATAAAAAGCAGTACCTTTGCAAACGTTATCCTGAATACAATCTTTTTACCTTAAAGAAACTAATACCTTATGAATAGAAGTGCCCCCACTGTGAAGTGGAGGCACTTTGTTTTTTTAGTATGAGAAGTGAATTACTTCTTTTCTGCAGCTGTCTTGCGGAATGTCTCGTTCTTTACAACCAACTTGCCCTCTGCGATGTCAAGTGTAGCCTGATCCTTTACGTCTGCATCGAGACCCTTACGGTCGAGAGTGATGTTAGCCTCAGTTCCCTGTGGCTTTACTTCCAGTTCCCACTTGTAATACTCTTTGTCGAGTTTTGTGGTCTTTGCAGTGAAGTCTGCATTGAGGGTAATCACACGCTCGCCGTCTGCACTCTTATAGTCGCCAGCTGCTGCTGCCTGGAATGCTGAGTCGGTTACTACTTCTTCTACTGGAGCTGCTGCCTCTGCTGGAGCTGCTGCCTTCTTCTCTGAGCATGCTGTAAATGCGAGCATACCCATGGCGAATGCCATCAAAGTTAATTTTTTCATTGTTTTCTTCTTTAATTATAGTTAATAATGAAGTTTAATTTCTTTCTATCTATATATATAATAATGTGTATGGAGCTATATGATGTAACACATCACTCCGCTTATCAGCAGCATGATGGCGAAACTGGCTATGCCTATTGTAATAGGTATATAGTCTTGTTTCAGTCTTTCCTCATGCTTGTAAAACTGGAAGGTATAGCTCTTGAAGAAGAACTGATACACCAGGAATACGATAGTGGCCATGGTAAAGCCAATCATCATTCCCACAAGCAGGTCGCCTGGGTAATGTACTCCGAGATAGGTGCGGGAGTAACTGATTACTGTAGCCCATATCATAAGGAATATATTGAGCTTCCTGCTTCGTGCCAGATACATGGCAAAGAATGCTGCTCCCCATGAGTTGGCAGAATGGGAAGAAGGAAAACCGTATCGGCCGCCTCGGTAATCGTTTACCACATGAACCAATGGTGAGATGGGATTGTCTAAATTACTAGGACGTAGTCGTTCCACCATGGGCTTGAGTAAACCTGAAGCTGTCTGGTCACAGAGCAGAATCAGTAGTGCTACCGCCAGTATGGTGGTGAGGGTCACCTTCCAGTGAAAGTTGCATATCATTACCCAAACGAACGTAGCATAAAAGGGAATCCAGATGAAGCGATGGCTCGCCATCATCATGAAATAGTCGAAAAACTCGCAGTGCATACCATTGAAGAACAGAAAGACCTGAGTGTCTATCTGCTCTAATTGATGTATGATTTCTAACATCTTATTCTATTTTATCTTTTTATTATTTGCTTGCCAGGTCATCATACAGCTTCTGTAAATATGCCTTGCCGCGTTTCAAGTTATAGCCTTTCTGCCCCTTGTCGTAAACCACCTTTTGCAACTTGTTGTCATAGATGATGGAGTTTTCTTCTGATACTACGCCAAAGAGATCTGGCTTGGTAAAGAAGGCGAATTTTGGGGTGGCATCGCTCATCATGTTCTTGCTGAACTTGAAGTCATTGTGATTTACCCCGAGTTGCGCAAGGAGAGTGGCGGCAATATCCTGCTGCGAACCGATGATGCCTACTTTCAGAGGACGGGAAATAGCGCCTCCTGCCAGGATGAGCGGTATCTGATAACGACTGCGGTCGGAATCATTGAGCCCTTCCTTGTATCCACCCACATGGTCGGGTACAAATACGATGAGTGTATTCTTCCAACGTGGCAGTTTCTTGTACTCTCTGACGATGGCACCCATCACGCTGTCTGTATAGGCGAAGGCGTTGAGACGTTTGTCTGCCAATCTGTGGTATGGAACCTCGAAAGGCTCATGGCTGCTTGAAGTCTGGAATACTCTGAGCATCGGATGTTTTGCGTTTTGCTGAGCTTTGATGTCTGCCATCAGTTTGTTGGCCACCAGATGGTCTGGTACGCCCCATTTGCTCATCCTGTCTGCCAGAGGGAAATCCTTGTCTGCTATGATGTTTTCGTATCCTTGTGAAGTAAGGAATGAACGCATGTTGCAGAAGTCTGCGTCGCCACCATAATAATAGGCGGTCTGATAGTGGCGTTGGTCTACCAGGCTCTTGGCTATAGATGGCAACTGTGCTGTCTTGTGTGGATAGCGCATGATGCTTGCCGTAGGCTGAGCCGGATATCCGCTTAAGATTGAAACCAGACCTCGGTCGGTGCGATAGCTGTTGGCATAGAATCTGTTGAAGAGGATACTTTCCTGTGCAATGGAATCCAGGCAGACGGCTACATCCTTGTAAGTACCCATCGACGGCATGATATCGCTGGCGAAACTCTCCATGATGACGATAAGAATGTCGGGTGTACCTTTTTTGAAGGTTGCCTCGTTAAGGAGCGGATAAGTATTCTGGTCGCTGGTGCTAATCATGCTTTCAAAGAGTTGGGTAGCTTCCTTGTCATCCATGAAGCGGTATTGGTCAGCAAAATCTTCCTGATGTGTGATTGACTCGAAGAAGCTGAACAGTGGGTTTACTGCAGCGTGGTTCAAAAATGCATTCGGGCTGAAGTATGCCTGTCCCGTATTCATGGTTGATACGGTGATGCCGCCACGGATAGGGATAAAGAGGAGTGTGGTGAGAAGCAGCAGGATAACGGAAGTGCGCACACGGTGACGGTCAAAGTCGCTGTATCCTCTTCTTCCGCCGCCGAATTCTCCGAATCCGTAGTTGCTGTATCTGCTGTGGTAGCTGCGCTTCTTTCCACGCATGCGGAGCAGGAACCAGATGGCAACGGTGAGGACTACCCAGAGCAAAAAGGTGAGTACCACTTGCCAGATGCTTACGCTAGCTATAGCGTCTGCTGGCGATGTGAGGAAATAGAAGAGGGGAGTACTATCCAGCGGGTACTTCCAATATGGATAAAGACTTGCGTTTACCAGAAAGCTGCATGTGATAATCAATGAAGCAATTACGAAGTAAACGTTCATGATAGGGCGTATCAGATCTTTCTTGAACCAGATGGCAGCAATAGACAGAATGCCTGGGATGACAGAAAGATAGCCTGCCATCGAAAGGTCAAGAGGAAGTCCATGCCAGATAACAGCTGGCATGTCTGCGAAAATATTATCAATAGGTTGAGTTGCGGCTCCCTTCTCCAAAATGAGAAACAAGGGCTTCTGCAAAACAAACAAGACTACTAGCGTAGCATAAGTTTTAACAAACCATAGAATCTGCTTCATATAAATCGTTAATTTACTATTATAATAATGTATTCGTATGCAAAATTACTCATATTTTCTGAAATAAACAATTATTTCAATGTTTTTTTTAAAAAAAGTGGAAAAAAATTTGGTTGTTCGAGAATTTTGCCGTATCTTTGTTGTATTAATTTATTACGCGCTATGGCTAAGTATAATATTCAACCCAAAAAAGAGAAAACAGCAAGGTATCAGACTTTGTTGAGCGAGGAGACTAAAGACCGCCTCCGCGATGAGATTATCCGTCTGATTGTAACGGAGAGAAAATACAAGGATCCTGAGTATAACTCTAAGAAGTTGGCAGAGGATCTGAATACTAACTCTCGTTATATTTCAGCAGTGTGTGCCACTCGATTCCACAAGAATTATTCTGAGTTGGTCAATGATTATCGTGTTAATGATGCTATGTCACTTCTTACTGACAAGCGCTACGCTAAGATGAGCGTAGAGGACATCAGTGAGATGGCAGGATTCAGTACACGACAGAGCTTCTATGCTAATTTCTATAAGCGTATCGGTATTACACCACGTCAGTACCGACTTGACCACTTACAGACAAAATAGATTATCTGAAAGAAAAGAGGCTATGCTAATCAATTGTTGCATAGCCTCTTTTTGTGTTGTTTCCTTAGGAAGCTTTGTTGTTTCCTTAGGAAGTCTTGTTATTTTCTAAGGAAATGTTTCAAAACCTTGCTGGTTGTTTTTCTTGATATCTGGCGAATCGCCTTGTCTCTTATCTGACGTACACGCTCTCGCTTCAATTGCATGTCTTCTGCAATTTCTGCCAGGGTTTCGTGTGCTGTGCCGATTCCATAGAACTTGCTGATAACGGTTCTGTCTCTTTCATCAAGTTCTTCAACACAACGCTCCAAGTCGTTAAGCATCTGCGTGAAAGCTGTATTGTCGTCTGCCATCTTCGCATCCTTGTTAACGAGGATGTCGAGCAGGGTATATTGGTTGCCCACACTCAGCGGAGCATCAATGGATACTGCTTTGGCAGCATTGCGAGGTGCATACTTCTTCTGGTCTTTTGGCACTCTGTATAGAGCCGATTGCTTGTCTATCGCCTGCTGCATCGCCTTGCGGATAAAAGGGGATGCATAGGCAACAAACTGGGAACCTCTGGTTTCGTCGAACTTCCGGGCGGCCATGATCATAGCCAATGTTCCCTCACTTACCAGGTCGTCGAATTCCACACCATTGCCACGATACTGGTTGGCTACCGACTTCACGTAGTTGAGATTCTCGCTTACTATTTTGTTGGTTTCTCTTTCTGTCATATTTCTTATGCGTTTTATCGATGATTGATAATCTGTCTCACACTCAAGCAGAGAGATTCCCCGGTATATAAGACCGGGGGATTCTCTACTGCAAAAATACAGAGAATTATCTAAAGAAACAAATTTTGGCTTCAAATAATGCTGTATTTTAACATTTATCTGTATTGTTTTCTTTCTAACCGCTGCTATATGCTATTTGCAGAGTGCCGCATACGGACAGAAGGTACATCGTTTCTTGTCATCTGTAGGCTTCAGTGGCAAGGCTGGGTCGTAGATGTCGGCAAGCAGGGAGCGGAGATGGTTGGTGAACTCTGCTTCCAGGGGTGCCACATCTGTGAGCAACTCTTTTCCCAATTTCAGGGTCGGATCGTAATCATCTGCGCCTGCATTCTGAATAAACAGCAGTCCTGGAGATACCGGCTCTTGGGCTGGATTATATCTTCTGTCGTTCTTCACGATGAGTGAATACAGGATAGCCTGCAAGTAGTAATCGTTGTGCTTACCGATGGCTAGCGGCTGGGTGCTGAATACTTCTTCGATATCCTTTGGGTGAGATGTTCTGGAGCGGCCTGTCTTATAGTCGATGACTCTGATGCGTTCGGCAAGATTGCCGAGGGCTGACGGATTTCCGCTGGCTGCCACGGAGTCGAGACGGTCGATAAAACCTCCAATTCGAAACAGTTTCTGACCTCTTGCCGTTGCTACCCCCAAAGTGGTAGATACCACAATCTCCATACCGATAATGGTGAATGGTGCCTGGCGGCGATCGATGGTGATGAGCTGACGCAAATAGCTGGCTATCACTTCCTTGTTGATGAGCTGCAGACCATTGTATTTAGGGTGATAGTCTGAACTGCTCACCTTGAACAACTCTTCTCTGAAGGCCTGGTCCACCAATCTGTAAACCAGCGAAGTATCCTTTAACGCATGGTCCAAGTCGTCTGCTGTGATAACGATAGGATGGATAAGTCGCTGCTTTCCCTGGTCATCCGTAGCAATGTCGTCTTTGCTGGCAAAAGTGTAGTAGAACAATTCCGCTGCTCTATGGAAGATGTTACCGAAGATTTTGTTGTCCACTTCGTCCTCATCAATCTCGTCAGGTTCCAGCAAACCTTTCACATATTTATAATAGAATTGCTTCTGGCATCTCTGATAGGTGTTGAGGAAGGTTGGCGTTATCATCTTGATGTTGTCGAGCACAGCCATCACTTCATCTGTCTTCTGGGCATCGCTATAGGCAGGACGCAGCGGTTTCTGTCCTGCTACCAGGGTCTTGCGCTTGATGGAATGCTGGCTTTCTACCATCATCTGCAGCATGAATCGGCTCATTTCTCCCGACTGTCCGTCTTCCGTGGCATTGTTGTAGGTGAGCGTAATGTCGTGAGCTCTCTGCAACATGCTGTGGAAATAGTAGGCAAAGATAGCCACCTTGTTCTCTACCGTGGTAAGTCCATACGCCTTGCGCAGCGTGTAAGGGATGAACGAAGAGTCGTTTACCCCCTTTGGCAGTTTACCCTCGTTGCAAGAGAGAACCAGGATATGGTCGAAGTCGAGGTTTCTGGTTTCGAGTACACCCATCACCTGTATTCCTTCTGCCGGTTCACCGTGGAACGGAATCGAGGTGGTTTGGATGAGTTGCTGAATCAGTCGTTCCAGCGTGATGATATCCACCTGTAAATCTCCTGCGATAATCAGGTCTTGCAGACGGTTCAGGAGTGTGTAGGTGCGATAGAGCGACTCGTGGAAGAGAGGGTCGTTCAAATCCTTGGCATGGGTTCCGATGGTGCGGAGCACGTCGAGCAGATAGGTGATGAGCTTTCTGTTATATTCATCCTGACTTGCTGTTGCTTCTTCCAGATTGCGGAATAGGAGAGTGAGTCCCTCGTCGCCATCCATGCTCAGGAAGTCTCTTGATGGATAGAAGCGCTTCTGTTCGTCCAGCTTTGCCAGCAA
>OIXW01000038.1_pt1 | contig 32879 bp, 38 predicted proteins | sample 1587951 | NCBI WGS metagenome assembly OIXW01 (sample SAMN03283239) | human gut metagenome | biome: human-associated habitat; material: feces | host: Homo sapiens | place: Peru | collected 2012
TGGTGATGGTACCGTTGGCAGAAGCGGCAACTATAGGACCTATTTTCACAGGTGTGGAGCAGTATTCCGGAGAAGTACAGACGGCGGTTTGTGGCGACATACGGCGACCCAGAAGAAAAGATGCGAGAGGCTATGACGAAGGCGAGCATAAAGATAGATGCGAAGGCGCGTGAGTTTTACGAAGCCTACACCTATATGGACAAGGACGGGCAGGAGCGGCACCTGACGGAGAAGATGATAGAGGAATATACCATCAACGCCTCGGTGCTTGGCGAGCTGGAGAAGATGGCGGCAAGACGCCAGGCCATCCGCAGCAGTCTGAATGCTCCGATGTCGGGTGCGTGGGACTTGATACTTGACAGTTCGGAACGTATGCGCGAGAGCTACGGACACACGCTCCCGGGCACATTGGCGCGACTGAAGACGCGACTGAAGGCTTGGAAGGCCGATGGCTACCAGAGCGTGGTGAGCGGCAAGCTGGGCAACTCTTCGGCACTGAAGATAACCGGTGACTTTCTGAAACTGATTGTGGCTCTGAAGCGTAGCAAGGTGCCGGTGTATACCGACGCGCAGCTGTTTGAGAAGGCAAACGAGATAGCCGAGGAAAGAGGCTGGAAGCCGATAAGAAGCCTGAGCGGCATGAAGAAATGGCTGAACAGCCCTGCGGTGGAGCCTTTATGGTATGACGCCGTATATGGCGAGCAGGCTGCGCGTCAGCGTTACGGCAGAAAGCACAAGACTGCACTTCCGACACGCAGGGACACACTGTGGTATGGTGACGGCACGAAGCTGAACCTTTACTATAGGGACGAGCAGGGCAAGGTGCGGACGACCCAGGTGTATGAGGTAATCGACGCGATGAGCGAGGTGCTTCTGGGCTACTGCATCAGCGACACAGAGGACTATGAGGCCCAATATCACGCCTACCGCATGGCAATCCAGAAGAGCGGCCACAAGCCTTATGAGATTGTATATGACAACCAGGGCGGCCACAAGAAGCTGGACTCGGACGGCTTTATCGGGAAGATTTGCCGCGTACACAGACCGACACAGCCCTACAACGGCGAGTCGAAGACGATAGAGAGCGTGTTCGGACGGTTTCAGGCTCAGGTGCTGCACAAGGACTGGCGCTTTACGGGTCAGAACGTGACGGCGAAGAAGGCGTCGAGCCGCCCGAACGTGGAGTTTATCGAAGCCAACAAGGACAGTCTGTACACTCTGGAGGAGCTGAAAGATGCCTATGCCGCAGCCCGTAAGGAATGGAACGAGGGTGTGCACCCTGCCACCGGCGAGCGTAGGATAGACATGTACGAGAAGAGCGTGAACGAGGAGACCCAGGAAGTGACGCTGCACGACATGGTGGACATGTTCTGGGTGTTTACGAAACGCATGGCGACGTTCACGGACCAGGGACTGCAGGTGACGATCAAAGGCGAGAAGCGGCAGTACGAAGTATGCTCTTCGCCCGGCGTACCCGACCACGAGTGGCGAAGGAAACACACCTACGAGCGTTTCATCGTGGCTTACGACCCTTACGACTTTGCAAGCATCAGACTCTATACAAAAGGCACAGACGGCTCGCTGCGCTTTGAGCGGACGGCAGAACCCTACATACTGATACACCGAGCGCTGCAAGACCAGCAGGGGACGGACGATGCGAAGTTTATCCGCCAGGAGCAGGAAGCCAACCTTCAGGACCGCATAGAGCGGACGGTGGCCGGCCGGACGATAGCCGCCGAGCATGGCACGGACGCAGAGCAGCAGGGTCTGCACTCGCCGAAGCTGAAGGGCACGACGGCAGCCGTGCAGCGGCAGATAGACCACCGCATGGAGCGTTACTCACAGCCTCCTGAGCAGTACCAGCTGGGAAGGCACACGAAATCGCTGAGCCTTGACGACTGGCTGGACGTGATGGAGGGCGGTGATGATGGCGACACGCCGAGAATACCGCTTCCGATGGAGAAGAAGATAGCATCGAAACTATAAGAACGAAAATAAAGACCAAACGATATGAACGAGAAACAGAAAGAACAGATACGCGAGGCACTGCGCCTCTATGTGATGAAATATCCGAGCCAAAACAAGGCAGCAGCCAGTCTGGACGGTACGAGTGCGGGCACGGTAAGCTCGGTGCTGAGCGGCAAGTGGGAGAACATCAGCGACGACATGTGGCGAAAGATAGCCTCGCAGGTGGGAACCGCCACCCCTGGTGCCTGGCAGATGGTGGAGACCACGGCAGCAAAGGAGATGGCCTATGCGATGACTGACGCCCAGGAATGGAAGAACGTGACCTGGGTGGTGGGTGAAGCCGGATGCGGCAAGACCACGGCAGCGCGGCTTTACGAGCGTGAGCACAGCGGTGCCTACTACGTTCTGTGCTCGGAAGACATGAAGCGCAGCGACTTTATCCGCGACATTGCGAAGAAGATAGGCTTGAGGACTGACGGCATGACGATAAGAGACATGCTTGACGCAATCATCGGCGCGCTGATACAGACGGAGAGCCCGGTGCTGCTGTTCGATGAAGCTGACAAGCTGACGGAAAGGGTGTTCCACTACTTCATAGACCTGTATAACAGGCTTGAGGACAAATGCGGCATCGTGTTTTTCTCGACCTCTTATATCAAGCGCAGGATGAAGATGGGACTGCGTTATGACAAGAAAGGCTATAACGAGATACACTCCAGGATAGGACGCAAGTTCTTCGAGCTGGAGCAGACAAGTCCGAACGACGTTTATGCGATCTGCGTGGCGAACGGACTGACCGACCGCAAGAAGATAGCTGAGGTGGTGAAGGACGCTGAGCAGTATGACTTCGACCTGAGGAGGGTGAAGAAAGGTGTACACAGAGTGAAGCAGATGGACGCTTAAGTAAACTTGATGCTTCGCTGCGCTCGGTAATGGTGAACAAGTTCCCATTGCTCTCGCTGGCAGAAGCATTGAACGGTGTTCAAATAACATTCAAACGATATGAAAAGAGCGATAAGCGTGAGCGAGCTGCTTGCGATGAAGAAGCAGACCTACAAACTGAGCGACGAGTGGCGCGAGGCGTTTGGCGAGCCTGAGCGGAACGGTGTGTGGTTCGTGTGGGGTCGAAGCGGAAGCGGCAAGACGAGTTTCGTGCTGAAGCTGTGCAAAGAACTATGCCGATTCGGGCGAGTGGCTTATGACAGTCTGGAGGAAGGTTCGAGCCTGACGATGAAGAACGCCTTTATACGAGCTGGAATGCAGGACGTGGCACGCCGAATGGTGCTGCTGGATGCCGAGAGCATGGAGGACCTTGACAAGCGGCTGTCTAAAAGGAAAAGCCCCGACACGGTGGTGATAGACTCCTACCAGTATACGGGCATGAGCTTTGAGGACTATCTGGCCTTCAAGTCCCGTCATTCGAACAAGCTGCTCGTCATCATCAGCCAAGCCGAAGGCACACGCCCGAAGGGGCGTACAGCGGTGAGCGTGATGTTTGATGCCTCGCTGAAGATATGGGTGGAGGGATATAGAGCCATATCGAAGGGGCGATATTTCGGGGACAAGGGATATTATACGATATGGGCAGAAAGAGCCGAGGAATACTGGAGTAAAGATATAAAACAATGAGTAAGGACATGAACGACTACCGACAGGGTGACACGATATACATCCTGCTGAAGAAGAGCCAGGCGGAGAGCGTGATGGACGAATGGCTGGAGGGTAACTGGCAATGTGACCTGACGGCACACCGCAGCCAGAAGAACAAAGGGTGTGTGGTGCTGGAAACTACCGACTTGATGTTTGCGGCACGGATTATCCAGTGGCACACTTATGAGAGAGTAACGTATAAGCGACCAAGCAACGAAAAACGATGAGCATGATGGACGATACGATAGAGCAAATAGTGAAGGCGGCAAAGGAAGCCGTGAAGTGCTATGGCGGTGACGACCAGTACATGATTTTGGAAGAGGTGAGCCGCCGTCTGCAGGAAGAAGGACACACCGCCCTTATGGTGGAATATTTAGGAGAGGAGGTGGTGAACGATGAGCAGTAAGCATCGAATGATATGGCTGACGCCACCAGTGTATGGCAGCAAGGAAGAACGGATTGAGAGCCGAGGATATACTTGCGAATACTGTCATGGCAACGGAGGCTTTGCTGGTGACCAGAGCAGCCCGAACGACAGCGAATGGAAAATCTGCCCTGTGTGTGAGGGCAGCGGCAAGATGGACGCCGAAGTGACCATCAAGTGGAAACCCAACAAACGAGAAAATGACAAACAAAGAACCCATAAATATTGACACAATGAAAGTTTTAGATGAGTTGAAAGCATGGCTGAACGCAGAGCGCAAGGCCCGCAACGAGAAAAAGGCTGAGAAGAAAGCAGCAGCTTTGGTTAGAGAGAGCGAAACGATAGTTCAGGCACGCGAGTTCAGCGGTGAGGTGTACATTTGTTTTAACAATGTGCCGTTGCTTCCTGCTGACGGCTTGACATGGGAGGTTCCTACGGCACTTGCCGTGGCGAGAGAGGCGTGGCTGAAATGGAAAGAGAAGGAGGCAGAGCATGAACCACATAGATAACTACGGGAAGTTCTACAAGCTGCTTAAGCTTCTGCCAGGTGCGGACAAGGAGACCCTTGTGAGGCAGTTTACCAACGAGAGAACAGAGCACTTGCGCCAGATGACCGACAAGGAGTATGAGCTTATGTGCAAGGAAATGGAGCGTGTGGCAGGCTATGACGAACGGCGTGCCGTTCTGCTGAAGGCGAAGCGCAAGGCGCGTAGCGGCGTGCTGCACCAGATGCAGCTGTGGGGTGTGAACACGGCAGACTGGAAAGCCGTGGACCGCTTCTGCGAGGATAAACGGATAGCGGGCAAGGCTTTCCGCTTCCTGGACACAGAAGAGCTGAGCATCCTCAACACTAAGTTGCGTGCAATGAATCGTAAGAAAGATAACTAAAAAAACAATTATGACCACAAAAGAAAAAATGGAACAGATGTTCGGCTGGCTTGGCAGAACAGAGAAATGCGAGTTTATTTCGAGTAATATTGAGTATGCGAGTATGCATGCAATAGTAGAGCGTGCAAAACCTTACATCTTTGACTTGCTTGATGAGTGTGATTTTGACATGATAAAAGATTATGTTGAAAGCCGAGAGGAAAAATAAAAAACAATTAAAAACAGTAGGACAATGGAAACAAAGAACGAGACAGTGGACCCCTTGAAGGGTATGACGAAGGAGCAGCGTGCCGAGCTGTTAGCACGGCTGCAGACCGAGGTGAAGAACGACCGCATGGCGAAGCGCGAGAGCTACGAGGCGCTGCGTGGGCAGTTTATGCATGACGTGCTGGGCAGAGTGGAGAACTTGGAAAGTGAGGTTTCGGGCTTCAAGAAATGGCTTGACGACGAGGTGACAGCTTTCACGAAACTCATGCGCGAGTATGGCGCTGTGAAGAACGAGAGCCAGCAGAGCTACACGATCACTGACGGGGACTTCAAGCTTGAGGTGAAGTTTAACAAGGTGAAGGGCTTTGACGAGCGTGCAGACCTTGCGGCCGAGCGCCTTGTGGACTACCTGAAACGCTACATGGAGGCGAGCGAGAAAGGTGTGGAGGACCCGATGTACCAGATGGCGATGACGCTTCTTGAACGCAACAAGACGGGCGACCTGGACTACAAGAGCATCTCGAAGCTTTATGAGCTGGAGGACCGCTTTGACGAGGAGTATGCAGAAATCATGCGTCTGTTCAAGGAAGCCAATGTGGTGCAGGCCACGGCTACGAACTACTACTTCTCTAAGCGCAATCCGGAGAACGGTGTGTGGAGCCGCATAGAGCCGAGCTTCTGCCGATTATGATGATGTGCTGGGCCTTTTTGAGCCTTTCTGAGCCTTTGGAGGGCGCAAGATGAATAAAGCCACCTAAATATGAGCGATTTAGGTGGCTTTTTGCTTGCGGTTTAAGGGAAAAAGTTTAGTTTTGCAGACTATGAAAAAAGGAAGGAATAAAGAGCTGATAAAGCTGAGGGACGAGGCTCTGTACCGCCGTTACTATTACTGGACGGAGGTACAGCGCCTACGTTTTGATGATGCCCTGAAGCTTCTTTCAGAACGTGAGTTCTTTATTTCGGAAGAGCGCATCATGAGCATCATCAGACGCAAGTGCAGGGAGGGTGGAACTGTAAACGTGAGGCCGTTGCCGAAGGTGAAGGTTCCTCGTCTGAGCGCGAGCCAGCTGGAGCTATTCCCGACGCTGTAGCTCCCGCGCCGATTCGTCGTGGATACGGAACGAGAACGTGTACTCATAGGCCTTGACGCCAGCTGGGAGCGAATAGAAACGCGACTTGGTGCGCACGAGCGCCGTCATAGAATTGTTCGGCCGGAAGCCCTGGAGAGCAGCATAGACACGGTTTGCCATTAGCAAACGCTCGGCGACCTTTGACTCCGTGCCCGATCCGTAGTGCGTATCGTCGTAGCAATCGACCGCAAGACGGACGGAGAAAAATACCGTGCCCCGCTGCCCACCCCCTGTAAGATTTTCCCAATCGGCTTCGAGATTGCCGATGAGGACACAAGGGAACGTGACGGGATAAGTTTCCTCTTCGAGTCCAGCTTCGAGTTGTCCGTAGTCCTCATCGACGAGAGTGAGTTCAGGCATCCGTTCAGAGATGCGCTGAATGAAAAGTGAAAAAAGTTCGTCCATAGTGATTTACGCGTTTAAGATGTTATGAATTTCGGTTGTAATTTTCTGTTGCACCTTATCCGATAGTTCACGGCTGTCGCCGATGAACTGTCGCTGCGGTATGCGGATATTGAGTTTTGTCTTTTTGGTGAGTGCAAGCGCCTTCCATCGGCTTGCTCTCGGATTTTCGGCAGCAGCCGCCATTTTCTTTTTCTTTGTTTTGCCCGATTTGGCCCGTTTGACGCCCGCCTCCTTGTAGAACATCGCCCACGCGAAGCGTCGCATCTTGTCGGTGACGGCAGGATGCGTGGAGCCTCCCCAGTTGTGAAGCGGCGCATAGAGGAGGTCGTTGGCGATGATGACGCTGGCATCTGCTGGTGAGTATTTGATAGACGCAAAAAGATGGTTGCGGCCGGAAAGCAGCGGTCCGTATTGCGAAGCGGCACTTTTACCACCCGACTGCTGTCGTCGCGTTTCAGGCCACCGCGTGAGCCCATTGTTGAGGAAGCCCTGCAGCCGGAAGTTGTTTTGGAAATGGTCCTTAGCCATACGCCCGATGAGAACGGGGAGGCGGCGATGTATAAGCCGATTCAGCTCTTGCTGATGTGCTTCGAGTTGCCGTATAAAGTCCTTGTCGTTCATGTACTTTAGAATAAAACGTAAAACATGAGGGCGGCAATGATACCGCTGAGGAGGGTGCAGAGCCAGTCTGTCCAGTCCCGAGAGTTGCCGTAGGGATGGTCTTTGAGTTCGAGGCACGATGCGGCGACTATGGCTGCATATACGGCAGCATAGAAAGAACCGGCAAGTGTGGCGACGATGAAGCCACCGATGAGATGCTTGTATCGGTTAGACGCTGCGAAAAAAGAGAAAAATTTGTTCATAACGCTTGTTTATTAAATTATTATTGTTATCTTTGCGGTGACTTAGAAATAAGTTATGTGTGTTTCGGCACGCATCCGGCGCCGGGGTGTTCCTTGAGAGACCCGGCTTTTTTCATATTTCATAGTGAAGCAACTCGTTTCTACCCTTTATGACACAATAGATATGCTTCAAATCCTTATCAAGCAGATTCCCGTCAAAATTCCGATAGAACTTGAAATAGTTGATGGATTTTTTCATTTTTGTCTCATCAAACAGGTTTGGATCATGGAAATACAGACAAAGAGCATCCGCTTTCTCCTCGACGTCGCTTCTGCTGTTGTATCGGCGTAACTGATCATTCTTTTTAACAAATATATTTGAGTACCATCCACGTCCAGTAACCGAGCGTATGTCCATATATTTGTCATCCATAACCATATCGAGAGCCGCTAATTGCTGTCCATTTTTCTTTTTTGTCTCATTACAGAAGATAGCTTTGTGTCCCATTGAGAACAGTTGATTTTGACATTCATTTTCCAGGTCGGAAGAAGTAAGTCCGCCAAAGAACCTTTGTGCGTGTTCGCCCTCATGAGTTATATGACCAATATGTGCGGCTTTGAGTCCACCAGTACGTTTGTCGAAAACAACATCTTTGTATTCTGGGTCGTGAAGCAAGCGTTTGTATTCAACCCTATTAGCTTTTAATTTCTCCTTATCTGGCTTATCTGATTTGCATAACGAGTCTAAACAGTTGTTGATGTACGGGCAGTTGTAGCAGTCTTTAGCCTTGTTGTTGAACAAATGGCTCAGCTTGTCCCTGAAGCCCGGTTTATAGAAGCTGCAAGAGCTGCATGACTTGGGGAAATACGGATGCGACTGTGCGAACACAGCCCCGTCAGTTCCTGGATTGGAATCGAGTCCTGGTTGCGGATTGCTCAGCGCGTCGTTTAGTAGCGTGGCTGTACATGGTTCGTCGGTGGATGTAAGCGAGCATTTGCAGTTCCATCGATCGCCCGGCCGGTGTTCGTTCCAGAACGGGTCGTTGATGGGTCGTACCGTGTTCCAAAAGAGCTGATGGTCGGCGCCCGGATTGGGCGATGTGGATGGCATCCATTTGAGATTGGGGAGCACATCCGCCTCGCGGACGAACTGCTGCCAGTCGGCCGCCTGGTGGGCACGGAGAACAGCCGTGTCGTATTCGGTGCGCAGCCATGCCCCACACTGATGCGAGGCGATGGGCAGAACATCGTTTGCCCACTGATTGAACGGTTTTAAATCGCCGTTTGAATCGGTGAGAAGTCTTGCCATATCAGATTGCATACGGTGGACCTTGAAGGCAGAGAAGACCTCGTTGGAATGGCGTAGCGCCTGACGGAAGTCGTCATCCAGGTCGGGCACATCGGCTGCGGCCATGCTCTGGGCTGTAGCCTCATTGAATCTGCGCAGGATGGCACGGAACAGTTCGGGCGAAAGGTCGGTGGGAGACTGCGCCTTGCCCCGACGGTAGATGTCGTGGAGAACCTGCGCGATGAAATCGTCGGAGAACTCCATGGACGCAGCCATATCGTCAGTCTTCGCCTGGTAGAGATTGTTGACTACCACTCTAAATCCGCCCCGCCCGGTTGCGGGGCTTTTGCGAAAAAAGAGCGCAGCCAGTTTTTGAAAGACTTTTTTTGTTTGGGCGACGGTTCGGAGTTCTTTTTGTCGTCGCTGTTTTCTGGTTCGTCATCATCATCGGCAGGGAGCTGCTGATTGGCAATGGAGGCAAGTGCCTCCTTTTTTTGTTGTTGTTCGGCTTTCAGCTTGTCGTAGTCGGCAGGTTTTTCGACACCGAACTCCTCGTAGAGATAGTCGTCGGAGACAGGCAGCTGGAAGTTGGTGCGCAGCTGCGTGAGTATGCTCATCTTTGTGGAAGGGTCGATGTCCTTCTGCTCGGGGAAACAGAACTCTCCGCCAAAGGTGTTGATGCCCATACGCTGGAATATGTCCGTCATGTCGTAATTGAGCACATCGAGGATGTATCGTCTGTCGGCCTGCGCCACTCGGTCCTCCACCTTCTTGTGTACCGTGCCGAGCGCTTGCGTTCCGTTTTCTGAGGACTCGGTGGTGAGCGTGTTTCCGAGTATGAGCTTTGAAATCTCGTTGTTGCAGCGCTCACAGAATCTCTCGTAGACATCAGCCGACCCCGTTTTGTTGCCCGCCTCAACAAGGTTTAGCGTGGTGTCCTTGCCATGCACGAAAACTGCGAGCGAGCCGGCATTGTATGCATCGTCGATGGCTCGCTGTCGTGAGTCTTCGTCATCGGTCTCGTAAGTGTACTCCTGAATGGGCATGCCAAAGACCTCGGAGAACTGTGACCAGTCGCCAGTGGTGTTGCGCTTGTATATGACCCATGGTGCAGCCTTGGCGAGGAGTCCGAGGTCAGAAGGCGATCCGATGAAAAGCAGGTCGGGGTATTCGTCCCATGAGGTGCCGGTGATGTCGGTCTGGTGTCGCAGTATGAGTCGGCGCACAGGGTCGGCGTGCTTTCTTGGGATGAGGTCGTAATCGACCCACTCCCCCTGGCGATAGAACTGGCAGAGGGAAAAGCCCCACATCTTGGCATCTATAATGTCGGTGACGAGTCGTGAGAACCATGGTGACTTAATCTGCTCGTTGACCGCCTCGTCGGGCTTGCCGTCTCTCCAGAACTCGATGTCGGCACAGAGTACTGCATTGCGTCGCTTCTCGATGACGCAGGAGAGGTGTGTGTCCATGAGTATGTCAGAGTAAAGGTCGTAGAGTTTGTATCGTCGCGAGAAATCGACATCCTCTGCCGCCCGGACAGCCGAAGTGAAGTCGGCGATGTCGATGCCGAAGCGCTTTGGCTGCGTGAGCACAATGACATTGGGGCGCTGCTGTCCCTGCTGGGGAATGTTTCCGCCAATGGTGATTTTGCCCTTTGGGGCTTTGCTATATTTTCGTTTTGTCATAATCAAAATTTTTAATTGTCAGTTACCAGTGATTGACCCGTTTGGTGTTGCTTTTCAAGCGGAATGGCGCATGTGCTGCACGCACCTCCTCGGGCAGTAGCGGTGCCCCCTCGATGGAGATGTCCTCTGCAGCGACCGCCTTCATCCACTCGACTGCCCGGTCGTAGCGGTCCTTGCGCAGCTGCGAAAGCTTCTGCGGGTTGTGAATACAGAAGATGTGGTATACGGCGATGTCTATGACCATCATGAGTACGAGCTGGAGTCGGTCGGACCCAGTGGCCGCGAAAATACGGTCGCAGTCGTATCGTTTGGAGAGATAGCACCTCATTTCGGCGATGGCGCGATCCTCACAAATCTCGATGACCGATTCGTCGGCTCTGGTGAGCGCATCGAGAATCTCTCGGTGAATGGAGGCATCGTAGTCGGAAAGTTGTACGAATTGGCTCATATATACATTGTTTAGAATTTATAATCTTCGTTTGTTGCGTGTGCGTATGTCGGCACGCGAGCGTGTGACCGGTGGTTCGGCCCTGTGCTGAATCTCGTCGATGATGCGATTGCCGCCCTCTACGGCATCAGGACCGTCGGCCGGATAGCGTAGGGAGAGGGTGAAGAGCGTGAACTGGTCGAGGAGTTCCTTCATGTGGGGATTGTCGCGTTCCGCCTCGTTGAGTATGAGATTACCTGCACGGTTCATGGGCTCCAGATTGGCCTCGATGCGTGTTGCCTTGTCGGTTTTCTTCTCCTCGTCGCCCCTGATGTAGAGCTGTACGCCCTGCTCGCGTCGCACCTTGGCGACGAGCGGCTTAAATACCTGCTGAAAGAACGGGTCCTGGAGTTTGTTGTTCTCCATGTAGCAATAGACTGGAGCACGACCTCCGACAAATGCGAGCAGCTGCACATACCAGTCGATGAACTCGGCATTGAGCGCCTGAGCCAAAAACGTCTTTATGACGTACAGCTTGCCGGAGAGCTTGCCGAGGAGTGAGACCGTCTTGAACGACTTGCCTTTTTTGCCCTTGCCTTCGCCCGGAGCGGGGTCGCCGTAAGCCACGAGGAACTTGAACTTGGAGAGCGGCGGCACCTTTCCGAAAGCCATCTCGGAGAATATCTCGCCCTCTGAGATGGGGTTGTTGAAGTACTCGCCCTGCGCTGACTTCTTGGAAATCTTGGCGAGAACACGGTCGATGTGCTCCTCGGAGTTTTTCTCGGGCCATGTGGAGTGTCCGTCCTTGTCGCGGATATTAACAATGTCCCAATGGTCGGCCATTGCTCCTGCGCGTACGACACAGCAGTCCTTGGCGATGATGTTGCCGCAGAAGAGCACCAGTGTAGGCTCAGAGACAGAGCGCGTTGGGTAAAGCGCCTTCTCCCACCAGTCCCATCGTTTCTGTATGATGTCGGGATTGAGCGTGTCCTGGTCTGTGTCGAAGTCATCGACAATCAATACATCCGGGCGGACGGCATCCTTTCTGGAGCCACGTGGTGACTGTCCTGCACCGAGTGCCCGGAATGCCACACCCTGCTTGGTGATGAACTCGTCCTCCGTCCATGATCCGAGCGACTGCTGCTTTCCGTAGTAGGCGATGATGCGCCCGTTGGCCTCGAGGTTGGCCCTGAACGGGTCGAGCAGGCGGACGGCATTGTCGAAGGAATTGGATGTGAGTATGACATTTCGTTTAAGCCCGGTGAGTGTGAGGTACATGATGCAGAACATGGCACAAGTGGACTTGGCGAGCTCTCGGCTCCATGAGATTACCTCGAACCACTCGGGATTGGAGAGAATGCGTCGTATGGCCCTTTTCTGAAAAGGTGCGAACTCATACTGTGCGAAGTTCGGGAAAAAGAATTTTATCCATTCGAGCGGGCGTGCTTCAAGCCATGCACGGTGCTTCTGTATTTCGGCCTGTGACATGGAGCGATCGACGGGCGTTGCGCGCGCGATGTTGTCCTTGAACTTTTCCCAGTTTTGTAGTGCTATACGGTCAGTCTGTTTCATACGCTGTTAGAGTTTGTCCTTGATGTAAGCGTCGAAAAGCGAGGTTAGCTCCTTTGCCTTGTCGAGGTCGGATGGTCGCATCCACTCGATGACATCAGTGAGCACAGCGATGCGGTCGGCGATGCCCACCTCTTGCTCCATGTTTCGTATTGCTGATGTGAGCTTCACGATAGTGTCAGCCTGCTTAGCATCAGGGTATCGTTGCCCCTCTGGTTTGAGCTGTATTGCGTTGTTGACTTCGGCTACTTGACGATAGAGGCTTTGTACCTGTTCACGTCGTGTGAGCGTGAGTCCGACCTTCTGTTCCTCCCATTTGCCGCCGCGGCACCAGTTTGAGACTGTGACGCGTGACACTCCCACACGGTCGGCAATCTCCTGCTGTGTGAGGTTTTCTCGGAGATAAAGCGTGCGAGCCCACTCTTTTTTCTGTGTATTGGTTAAATCAGCCATTGAAAAATCTGTTTATAATGTGAATAAATGCAGTGCAAAATTACCGTGAAAAGGAGTGAATCCGAGCGAGTGAAAAGCATGATGACAAGTTGCGGCGTTATGATGCCGGCATAACGTTTCATGATAAAACAGGGGGTATGGAATGAGGTTGGAAAGCCATTAACTTTGCAACCGCAACATGGGCAAACTGCCCGACAAAGAAGGAGACAATGAGCAAATATTTCAATATCAAGAAAGCGGCGAGCGTGAGCACCATCTACATGTATGGCGACATCGGCTACGAGGTGGCGAGCGGGCAGATAGCCGCCGAGCTGGCAGCCTGCGCCGAGGAGAGCGAGCGTATAGACATCCGCATCAACTCGAACGGCGGCGACGTGTTCAGCGGTATAGCCATCTACAACGCCATCCGCCAGAGCGATGCCGACATACGTCTTTACGTGGACGGTGTGGCGGCGAGCATGGCGAGCGTGATAGCGCTGTGCGGCAAGCCAGTGGAGATGAGCCGGTATGCGCGTCTGATGCTTCACAGCGTGAGCGGCGGCTGCTACGGCAACAAGCAAGAGATGGCGAAGTGCATCGCGGAGATAGAGAGCCTGGAGGACAGTCTGGGCGAGATGTACGCCCAACGCATGGGCATGAGCAAAGAAGAAGTGAAAGCCCAATACTTTGACGGTACAGACCACTGGCTGACGGCGCAGGAGGCCCTGCAGATGGGGCTGATAGACGGCATTTATGATGCGGACCCCGTGGCTGAGGACAGCACCCCAGAGGAGATATATACGACATTCAACAACCGGCTCAGGAACGAGCCACAAAAAGCGAACGATATGACATTAGAAAAACTGAAGAAACAGGCGCAGTTTAAGGACTGCAAGAGTGATGAAGAAGTGGTGGCGAGGGCTCAGCACTATGCGACCCTTGCCGGCAAGGCACAGACGTTGGAGGACGAGAACAAAGAGCTGAAGACGAAGCTGAAGGGCTTTGAGGACGAAGCCGAGGCAGACGCAGAGGCTGAGCGCAAGGAACTGTTGGACGCAGCTGAGCAGGACGGCCGCATCAACGCTGAAAGCCGCCCGACCTTCGAGAAGATTCTGAAGGGAAACATGGACGAGGGCAAGAAGGTGCTTGCGGCCCTGACCCCGAAGCGCAAGGTGATGAACGACCTGCATGTGCAGCCCGGCGTGAGCGACGGACCATGGGAGCAGCGCCAGAAGCAGATCAGGGAAGCGCGCATGAAGCGCCAGTTCCAGTAAAGGACGAGAGACAGAAGAACCATAAAAAGGAAAACAAATGGCAATAGTAGTAAAGAACACGAACTACAACGGCGAGGTGCTGGAGCGCATCCTGACCGTTGCGACCACGGGCAACGAGCTTGTGGACAAGGGACTCATCATGGTGATTCCCGGTGTGGAAAAGAAAATCAGCGTGCCACGCCTAAAGGCGGGCAAGATGCTGCAGAAGCGCAAGGAAGACCCTCAGAAGAGCGATGCCCAGGGCGACTTCAATTACAGCGAGCAGACCTTGGAGCCCCACGACTTCATGGCGTTCACGGTGTTTAACCCGCGAGCTTTTGAGCAGATATGGAGAAAGTGGCAGCCTAAGGGCAACCTGGTGTTTGCGGAACTTCCTCCCGAGGCCCAGAACGCCCTTCTGGAGGCGCTGTCGAAGCAGGTGCAGTTTGAGCTTGGCAACCTGTTTGTGAACGGCGAGTATGTGAGCGGCGGCACGGACGACCAGCTGATGGACGGCATATTGACGCAAGCAGCCAAGGCAAGCGACGTAATTGTGGTGAACCCTGAGGGCCCCACCTCGATGATAGACCGCTTGTATGCTGTGCGCAACGCCATCCCCAAGGCGATGCGCGAGAACCCGAACCTGCGCATTCTGATGAGCGTTGACGACTTTGACCAGTACGACAAGGAACTGACAGAGCGCGAGCACAAGAACTCTAACGAGAGCGAGGTGAACAGCAAGCGCTTCAAGGGCATCGCCATCGAGACTGTGGCCGCCTGGCCAGACTCGCTCATCATGGCGACGCTGTGCTCGCCCGATGCGGACGGCAACTTATTCGCTGCGGTGAACCTTCAGGACGACGAGAGCGTGATCCAGATAGACAAGCTGAGCAACGCATCGGAGTTGTACTTCTTCAAGCTGTTGATGAAGGCCGACACGAACGTTGGCTTCGGTGAGGAGATTGTGGTGATGGACTGGAGAAAGACCAAGAAATTCAATTACGTGCCCGAGGGATAGAAACTGGGAACGGCGGAGTGCGTGGAACCGCCTCCGCCCAGGTAATAAATACAACTAAAATAAAAAAAGATTATGGCAGAGAAAAAGACAGTGAGTGTGAAGGTCGTGGCAAAGTTTCGCGACAAGGAAGACCTGAGCGTGGTGCACGAGGCAGGTGAGGTGCTTGAATTTGAGCTGGATCGTGCCCATGACGTTGTGGAACGCGGTTTGGCAGAGTATGCTGACCCCATCGGTTAGGCTATGGCAAGGATGAAATATCTGGTGCTGCACTGCACAGCCACGCCAGAAGGTCGTGAGGTAAGCTCTAAAGAGATACGCCACTGGCACACTGACCCGGTGAAGAAGGGCGGCAGGGGCTGGAAGCAGGTGGGGTACACCGATTTGTTCCATCTGGACGGAACTGTGGAGCGCCTGGTGAAGAACAACGAGGATGCGGAGGTGGACCCCTGGGAGGTGACGAACGGTGCTGCGGGCTATAACTCGGTGAGCCGCCATGTGGTGTATGCCGGCGGTCTGGCAAAGGACGGCAAGACGGCCAAGGATACGCGCACGGCGGCACAGCTGAAGGCTATGACTGACTACGTGAGGAACTTTCATGAAAGGTTCCCACAGATCAAGATTGTGGGTCACCGTGACCTGCCAGGCGTGACTAAAGCCTGCCCGAGTTTTGACGTGAAGGCATGGTTGGAGAGCATCGGCATCAGGCAGTAAGGAGAGTGTGAAAACAGAGTAAATAACGAATAAAAAGGAAACAAGGATGGCGGACACAGTAATCATGCAAATCCTGCAGTGGGCTATACCCTCGGGCGGCATAGGTGCCGCCATCGCTTGGGTTGCGAACCGCAAGGTGAAGGAGGCCGAGACGGCGAAGAGCGTGCATGACACGTACAAGGTGATGTACGAAGACGTATCGACGCTGCTTGTGGAAACGCAGAAGAAATATGAAGAGACGACAAAGATCACTGAGAAACTGGTGGCTGAAAACAACCTCACACGACGTGCTGTCAACCGTCTGTCGCGTGCCATTGAGGCTATTCAGCTATGTCCTCACAGGGCTGCTTGTCCTGTCAGCAGCGAGCTGCAGCTCGACGAGACAGACGGTGAGGTCGGAAAACAAAGTGTCGGCAAGCGCAGTGCGAAAGGACAGCGCAAGCGCCGCGACGAGCGTGATGAAGGCGTGGTGGACGGCACCGGTGAAGGCGGACACGGCATTGCTGGAGATAGCGCTTGACTCCGGTCTGTGGCGACTGCCTGAAGGAGCGAGCTATGCTGCGAGCTCGGGCCGTGCGCACGTGAAGGCGAGTGTGAAGCAGAACGTGGGCGGCAAGCCTCCTACCCTGGTGATAGAGAGCGGCTGCGACAGTTTGGCGCGTCTGTGTGCGTATTATGAGGCGGAGAACGAGCGCCTGAGCGTGAAGAACGCTCATCTTCAGGACAGTGCTCAAACGGCGGTTGAAGAACGTTCGAAAGAGCGAGGGTTGTGGTGGGTGGACTGGTGTGTATTTATTGCAGGCGGAATAGTCTGCACGGTAATAACAATTTTAACAATGAAGATTTATGGCAAAAAGTGTTTTAGACGGAACTGATCTTATCCTTTCCATGGGTACCAATGCCCTCGGCTTTTCCACCGGTTGTAAGGTGTCCACATCAGCGGAAACCGGTGAACGTGTGACTAAAGAGGCATCTGGTGGCAAGTGGAAGGAGTCTTACATCAAGAGTCTTTCCGAGCAGATTACCGCCGATGGTGTTGTGCTTACTGATGGCACGGCTGAGGTGCCATCGTATGACCAGTTGAAGGACGCAATGCTTAAGGGTGAGCCAGTGGAGGCAGCGTACAATCTGCGTGATGGAGACGAGCGCACCGGTAAAGCCACTGGCGGATATAAAGGCATGTATCTGATAACCTCTCTTGACCTTGATGCACAGGCTGGTGACGATGCCAAGTATTCAATCACGCTTCAGAACTGCGGCAAAGTGGAAAAAGTAGGTACGGGTATCACGGTTACCACTCAGCAGGCTGGAAAATAACAACATCGTGTATGAAAAAGACAAAAATCAAGGTTGGCGACAAGGAGTTCCCTTGCCGTGTGACCATGGGTGCAATGGTGCGCTTCAAGAATGAGAGCGGTAAGGACGTGAGCAAGCTGGAGAAAGCCAATATCTCCGAGCTGGTACTGTTTGTTTACTGCTGCGTGAAAAGTGCGTGCAATGCTGACAAGGTGACGTTTGACTACGACTTCGAGAGCTTTGCAGACCTTATGGAACCCGACGCAGCAAACTCCTTCTACGAGGATATGGGCGGTGAAGAAAAAAAAACGACCAACCAAGCGGAAAAGAAGTAAGCGTCGAGGAACTGTTGGGTATGGCATTGGGGTGCATCGGGATGAGCAGAGAAGACTTTGAACGATGTACCCCATTTGAGTTTTACAAGGCATGGGAGCGATGGGCGGAAGCCAAGCGCGATGCGGAGCGCAACGAGTGGGAACGCACAAGGGTGTTGGCACTCTTTGCCATTCAACCCTATGCAAAAAGCAACCTTCAAGCGCATGACGTTCTGCCGTTCCCTTGGGATGAAGAGCAGGAAGAAAAGCGTGAGGAGGTGAGCAAGGACGAGTTCAATGCACGCTTTGAGGCAGCCAAGAAACGTTACGGACTGAAATAAGAAAAGACAATGGCAAAAGCAGTAGAATTTAGAATAAACATCAAGAGCGATGACGGCGGTGTTCTGAAACGACTGACAGTGGAAGCCGACGGTCTTGACGACATACTCTCCGAGGTGGGGAATACCGCTGTGGCCACTGGCAACAGATTGCGCGAGATGGCAGACAAGAGCCTCGTGTTCGATACAGCCGTCCGCTCGATCCGCGACCTCAGCGACATGGTGAGCGGACTTGCCGAGCCTTTTGACAGCTTTGAGACCGCCATGCGCAGTGCCAACACCATGGCAGGAAAGAGCGGTGATGAGTTTGAAGCACTGACTGGTCAGATAACGGAACTGAGCAAGAACATACCGCTTGCGCGTGAGGAACTTGCCAACGGCTTATACCAGGTTATATCCAATGGCGTGCCCGAGGATAACTGGATAGAGTACCTCAACAAATCAAGCCGTAGTGCGGTTGGTGGTATTGCGGACTTGGGAGAGACTGTGACCGTTACTTCCACGCTCATCAAGAACTATGGTCTGGAATGGGATCAGGCAGGGAACATTCAAGACAAGATACAGATGACAGCCAAGAACGGTGTGACCAGCTTTGAGCAGTTGGCGCAGGCACTGCCCAGTGTGAGTGGTAGTGCATCGCAGCTTGGTGTCTCCATGGACGAACTGATGGCAGTGTTCGCCACTACAACGGGTGTGACGGGTAACACGGCTGAAGTATCCACTCAGTTGGCTGCTGTGCTCAACTCGCTCATCAAGCCATCTGCGGAAGCTACGAAAGCTGCCAATGAGATGGGCATCGGTTTTAATGCAGCCAGTATTCAGGCCGCTGGTGGTTTGGAGAACTTCCTGCTCGGTCTGGACGCAAGCATACAGGAATATTCGGCAAAGACCGGACAGTTGAGCCAAACCATTTACGGACAGTTGTTTGGCAGTGCTGAAGCCATGCGACTGCTTGGATCACTGACGGGCGAACAAAAGGAAAAGTTTTCGCAGAACATTGGAGCAATGGCAGACTCCGCAGGAGAGATAGACGCAGCCTTTGATAATATGGCATCGACGGGAGAGAGCCTACGTCAGACGCTCGCTAACCAGATGCACGCCATGATGGATTGGGCAGGCTCAATAGCCAGTACCTCCGCACCTTATGTGGAATGGATAGCTAATAGCGGCATCGCCCTCATGAGTATGGTGCAGCTCAGCGGTGGCATCAAGACTGTGGTGGCAGGACTGAAAGCTGTGAAGGTGGCCACGCTTGCGCAAGCAGCTGCAGCAAAGGTGGTGGCTGTTGCCTCCAACATTTGGAAGGTGGCACAGGTAGCCTTGAACTTTGTGCTCAGTGCCAACCCCATTGGCATTGTCGTGATAGCGATAACGGCACTTGTGGGTGCATTGATAGCGGCGTACAATAACTGTGAGACCTTTCGCAACATCTGTGATGCTGTATGGGCGGCGGTGAAGGAAACAGCATCAGCCGTATGGGACTTTCTTGTCACGGCATTTGAAAAGGCGAGTGCCGTGATAAAGAAGGCATGGGAATGGGTGAAGAAGTTCTTCGGCATAAAGGACGAGACCACAGCAGGGCAGACGGCAGATATTGAGAAAAACACTAAGGCCACGCAAGCGAACACCAAGGCAAAGACTGCAAACGCCCAGGCCGCCTTGAAGAAGAATAAAAAACAGAACGCCCCTGTAACTGACAGCGACAAAAACAAGGACAAAAACAAGGATAAAGACAAATATAGTGGCAAGCGCCTTATCGCCAATGCCACGAGTTACAAGGAACTTGGCAACAACATTCAGTACTACCAGAACAAACTGGAAACTGCCAACGGAACGGACACCAAGACCATTGCGCTCTATGCAAAGAAAATCGCAGCCTTGCAAAAGCAGCAGGCCGCGATAACGCAGTTGCAGGAGGCAGCAAGCCGTCCCACTGAACTGAAAAGCTTGAAGGACATCGATGCAGAAATTGCCTATCAACAGGGATTGAGGGAGAATGCCTCTGCCGAGGGACTTGCAGTAATCGATGCTGAGATACAGCGTTTGAATGACCTTAAAACAGCGTTAGAACGCAGTTCGCATGTTGATGTCGGTATAGACAAGATACAGACATACCGCCAGCTTGAAAAAGAGCTGCAGTATTATACAGACTTGCTGAATACCGCTACAGAGACAGAGCGCATCGAGATACAGAAGCAGATAAATGCCCTTAACGACCTGAAGAAGAAATGGGACGATACTCTTGATGAACTGAAGAAGCCGGAGGACATCTCCCGACTGAACACCATCCGCTCGCTGGATGATGCCATCAGCTACTACCAGACCAAGCAGAAGAACGCCAGTGCATCGGAGATTGATGACATACAGCGCACGGTGCTGGAACTGGAGAAGAAACGCGATGCCATGAAGCAGCTCACGCGCATTCCCGAAATGGAGGAAGAAGTGGCGAAACTCGACAGAATGGAGGGCAAGACGCTGACCCTCGAACTGAAAGCCATTGGGCTTGATGGTGTGAAGAAACGCATCAAGGAACTCAAGGATATGTTGGCTGACACGAAAAGTCCTATGGACGAGTCGCAGCGAGCCTCCATACAGAAGCTTATCGGCAGTTACGAGGATTACGAGAAGTGCATCCGCAAAAGCGATGTCACGTTAGGTAAGTCGTGGAGCACGGTCAAGAGCGTGGGTAGCGGTATCACCTCGCTCACCGATGCGCTGCAAGGCAACCGTGACGCATGGTCCACGATTACAGGTGTTGTTGATGCTGCCATTCAGATATATGAGGGCATCAATGGCATCATCTCAATTATTCAGGCCTTGACCGGCGCGACTGGTGCCTCCAACACTGTGACCGCTGCAAGCGGAGTGGCAGCTACGGCTGCCGCTACTGCCAAGGCGGCGGCTGCGCCTGAGGAGGTGGCGGCATCGGAAGCTACGATGACGGCCGTAAAGGCAGAGGCGATGGCGTACCGCGAGCTTGCAGCCTCGGAATTTATGGCTGCACATGCTTACATTCCGTTTGCTGGTGCTGGTATTGCTGCTGGCTTTATAGGCATGATGCAGGGGCTTGTAGGTTCGGTTGCCGTGACGCCATTTGCGAATGGTGGTATTGTGTATGGGCCGACCCTGGCGCTGATGGGCGAGTATGCCGGAGCGAAGAACAACCCGGAGGTGATAGCACCGCTGAACAAGTTGAAGTCGCTTATTGGTAATAATGGCGGCGGTGGCGGCGGTGTGTACGAGCTGAAGGTGAAAGGCAGGGACCTTGTGGCGGTGCTTGCCAACGAGACGAGGATAAACAGGAAAGGAACGAACATCAAAATATAAGGAGCATGTATCTGCACGGACATTTTTACAACCAAAAGGAGGAGCGCATTGAGGTGCATATACTGACTGGTGGTGACAGGACAAAGGAAACCGTCATTGGTGAGAAGGGGGGTGACCTGTCGTTTACTGATGACCCTGTGGAACTGACGAGCCAGGTGAACGATACGTTTGACCACTTGCTGTGCCAACAGGCTACTGTACGCCTCCTGGCGCGGAACTTTGTGCCTGACTTTTTTTGTGCCTCATGCCGTGACGCTGTGGTGAACATCTACCGTGAGGGGAAATGTATCTTTGCGGGATTTATTGAACCGCAGAGCTATTCGCAGGGCTACAACGAGGAGTTTGACGAGATAGAGTTGAGCTGCATCGATGCGCTGACGGCATTGCAGTATGCCAAGTATCGTGATGTGGGTTCGCTCGGTGTGCTGTACGATGTGGTAAAGGCGGAGGCTGAACAGCGCCCATTTTTGGCGATGCTGAAAGAGATATTGGGCGGTGTGACGGCTGCGCTTGACATTGTGGGTGGCAATGTGATGCGCTACCTGTACGATGGGAGTAAGGCTGTGAATAGTGTGGGTGATAACCGGTATGCGATATTCGGGCAGCTGACGGTGAGCGAGTTGCTTTTTCTTGGTGAAGAGGAGGATGACGTGTGGCAGCAGGACGAGGTGTTGGAGGAGATGCTGAAGTACCTGAACCTACACATTGTGCAGGATGGGTTCACGTTTTATCTGTTCTCATGGGAGAGTGTGAAGGGCTACGAACGCATCTGCTGGCACGATTTGCTGACTGACGCGAGCGTGACGACGGCCCGGCAGACAACGGACATTGTGACAGGTTTGGTGACAGACACGGATACGACGATAAGCGTGGGCGAGGTGTACAATAAAATTATGCTGACTGCCAAGGTGGAGCGTATGGAGAGTGTGATAGAGAGTCCGCTTGACGACGATCTTCTGAAAAGTCCCTACAGCAACAAGCAGAAGTACATGACGGAATACAGTTGTGACGGTAGTGATTCGAAAGCGTTAAATGCCTTTGACGCAATAACTCACGGACTGGACACCTCCTATAGTGGTGGCTGCGTGACAGACTGGTATGTGCAGGTGATGAATAACAGCCAATGGCTGTTCCCAAAGAGCGGGAGTGGTAACCTGATGGAGGAATACTGTAGTGAGGGGCGAAACCAACAGGCGCTGCCGAACTGGTTGGCGAAGAACCAAGGTGCTGCCATCATGGCACTTGGCAAGGTGGAGAAGAAAACGGACGCAAAGGACAACTCCCCGATACCGAAAGTGGAAATGACGAACTACCTGGTGGTGAGTGTGAACGGCAACTGTGACGACAAGGAGGCAACCACCTATCCGAATGCTGACTCGCTAAAGGCAGGAATGCCGATGGCTGTGTATAACGGCAGCATGACGGGTGGCGTGTTTTCGCCTACAGACGAGGGCACGAAGAACTACATTGTGTTGAGCGGAAAACTGATGCTGAACCCTGTGATGGCTTTGAGTGATACTTACAAGGCTATATACAACTATGACAGAGGCAATTTGGGAAATCAATATGCTACTGGAATTGAAAAATGGCGCGGCGCGACGGTGCCGGGCCGAAACAATGGTGAAATGCGATACTACACGCAGCAGTGGTGGAAGGCAGTAAAGCCGAATACGCACGCGTGGTGGGACACGGAGACAGAGCGTGGCTTTGTGCCGTTTACGGATACCGGGCCTCAGTTGTATGAGTTCAAGTATAGTGCCATTGGGGACCACGGCGACCACATATCGAAGGTGGGTGTGCTGGCGTGTATGCTGATAATAGGTGATAAGTGTGTGGTGGAGAAAGGCACTGCTGGACAGGTGTCGGACTTTGAGTGGCGTAAGTATAAGACGCTGGCAGAGTGTAAGGACGAGGACGAATACTATGAGCAGTGCTTTACGATAGGGTTTGACCCGAAGATTGGTGACAAGATAGTTGGCACAAAGTTTGATTTGCAAAACAACGTGAGCTATGATCTTGGCATTGATGCGGAGGGTATAGCGATACCGATCAAAAAGACTGATAAGGTGAGCGGCAGGGTGCGGTTTGTGATACTTGGCCCTGTGAACGCGCTTTGGGACGTGGTGACGCGACGGCACAAGACGTGGTTCAGGCATACGAAATGGAACAGTACAACGATACCACTGCTGGCGCATGTGAGCAGCATCATGGTGGAGCAGTTTGAGGTGAAGATATACAGCGACAACGGGCTGGTGAACAACACTGGTGATAACGACCTCGTTTACATGAGCGACACTAAGGAGAGCTTTGTGAACGTGAAGGACGACATCGAAATGAAGATAAACTCGGGGCTGACGGCTGCGGAGTGCCAGGCTTTGGACGTGACGGACAGCGTGAAGATGAGCACCCCATTGAACGCGTTGACTGGCGAGGGGCTGTTGGCGGTGTATGACTATGCGCGGGGGGTGAGCGCTAAGCCTGAGCAGCTGTATGTGGACTACTACTACAAAGAGTGGCATGCGCCAAGGGTGGTTATGACGCAGAAATTGACGGATACAGATGGTGGCATCGTGAGTTTGTTTGCTCACTATCGCCACCCCATGATGGATAAAACCTTCTTCGTGCAGGGTATCAGTCGCAATCTTGAGGAAGGATATGCCGAAATGACACTAAAGGAGATTGAGCAATGATAGACATCAAGGTAATAAAGAAACCAAAAAACGAGGGCAGCACGTCGGCCCTGCGGACGGGTGGCACTGCTTATGGCGGCATGGCAGTGAAGGAGGCTGCGCACGCGGCCAAGGCAGACCTGGCAGAGGTGGCGAAGGAGGCTGTTTATGCTAATGAGAGTGCACATGCTGTGAACGCAGATGAAGCGAAACACGCCCTGGAAGCAGACCACGCTAAGGAAGCAGACAATGCTGCCAATGCAGACAAGTGGGATTATCGTGAGTTTGACGACTATCTAAATCAGCCAGTGAGAAAGACTGATGGTGTGACGTTTGGCTCCGTGACCTCGGACAGCATAAGGAGCGCTGGGCAGTTCGTTGACGGAATGCTGGGTGCAGGGTACCGGTTGTGGAAAGGTGAGGACGGACGCACCTACCTGACGGTGGACAAACTGACGGTGAGGCAGACGATGGCCGTGATGGAGCTGCTCATTGAGAAGGTGAGGAGTGTGGGTGGCCTGATATGTGTGAGTGCTGCAAACGGGAAGATAAAGGCTGTGGCGGAGCAGGGGGATAGCTACCTTATTACCTTCGAGCAGGAGAATATGTTTGTACAGCACGACTTGGTGCGCTGCCAGACGTTCACGGGCAAGGATATGCGGAGCTACTGGGTGGAAGTGGCCGATGTGACGGAGGCGGGTATCGTGGTGGCGAAGGAGGAGTTTGAGGGCGTGGAACCGAAGGAGGGCGACGAGTGTGTGCTGATGGGTAACACGGCGAACACGGACCGCCAAAATATGGTGCTCATATCGGCCACCGAGGACGGCCAGCCGAGAGTGGATGTGATGGACGGCGTGAGTGGCAAGACCTTTGAGGGTGCTCTGCGTGCAAGGTTCGGTAACCTGGACGGCATCAAGGACGACAATTTTCCGGCAGACCGCCAGCCAAAGGGAAACGGACTATATGCGGACAATGCCTTTTTGAAGGGAACTTTCGTGCTGGAGACTGGCGAAGACGTGAAAACTCGTTTTGAGATAACCGAGGGTAAGGTGCAGAGTGCGATTGACGGTGTGAGGAACGATATAGTGAGTGATAAGAGCTACCTTAATAACCCGACGTTTGCATCGGGGCTGGCGAAGTGGGACTCGGTGGATGAGACGGTGTTCTTTCTCGTCGGCAACAAATGGGTGTGGGCCAACGGTGGGGCACTGAGCAAGAAGGGTGACGGGGCAAGCGTGGTGACTGACATGGGGCGCACCGTTGTACGGATCAAGAACAAATACATACTGCAGAAGCATGGCAACCTGCGCTTTGTGCCGACCTTTCCGGCAAACAGTGACGGGAAGAAGGAGGCTTTGCCTGTGTATCTGAGCTTTTTTTATCGCTGCGCAAAGGCTGGCACGCTGAAGGTGGGCTTTGAAGGTGTTGAGAAGGAGGGGTGCGCGGACTTTGCCAGTATGGAGGTGAGGGAGACGCTTGGCGTGACTGATGGTTATGTGCAATACACCTGCAGCGGACTGTGGAACGGCACTGGCGACTTCAAGCTGGCGTTTGACGGCGACATCTATCTGTATATGCTTGTGCTGAGCACGGACAAGGTTGATGCTTTGACGTATAAGTACAAAACGCTGTTCGAACAGAGTGAGCGATTGGTGAAAATATCGGCAGCTGTGTTTGACAAGGACGAGAATATGCTTGAGGAGACAGGGCTTGTCACGACCTCGAATTTGACTGGTATGTATGCTATTGATGGTGATGGTAATTTGAAATCCTTTGTCGGTGCCGGTCAGGACGGTGTGAAGATAAAGGCATCAAACATACAGCTGGAGGGGCTTGTGACTGCTAATAAGAACTTTATGATATTGGAGGACGGCAGTATTGTAACGAAGAATGCGACAATATATGGTAAGGTGTACGTTGATAATGGTGGTAAAGTGGGGGGCTTTGAAATTGAGAATGGTTGCCTGAAATGGGGTGACGGCCAAGCGGAGATTAGGCTTGGATATGATACCTCGCATGGCGAATCGTGTGTGTATATAAAGGCGAATATGTTCAGCAATGCGATTGCGGGACTTGCCCCTATGGGGGGCAGCGGTATTTATGGCAGTTGCAGGGCTACTCCAACTTTTCCTGACCTGGATGTAAAGTGTGCTGGGTATTTTGACGGGAACGTAATTGTGAACGCTGCGAATATACTTGTGAAGAATGGGGCTATTCAGGCGGATAGAATACTGCCGCAGAATGGGTGGTCGGGAGAGTTCAATGGTAAGAAGACTGTGACGGTGCAGAATGGAATAATAACTAATGTATCATAATATGAAGATAGATTTTAAGCATTTCAAAGTTTACATGACGGTAAATCATAAGTCGGTACGGCTGATGGATGTACGCGAGTCTTTTGCGGACATGTTGTACAACAATGTGAATGGAATCAAGGCGCATGCTCTTGCATTGAGGATATACAACAGTTGTGGGGAGTCGGAATATACTGATGAGGAGGTGCGGTTGGTGCGTATGGTTGCAGAACAACTGTGTGTGCCTGGCTTTATTGATGGATTGAACGAACAAATAGATAATAACAACAAAACAGAATGACCTATGGCATTGACAGAAGAAGAAAAAAAGGAACTGGTGCAGAATGTGGTGAACCAGATAAAAACTGAGAGCCAGAGTGTGGACGAACTGGAAACGGTGGACACGCTGGAGGGGGTGGTGAGCCTGCCAGCTATGAGGGGTGAGAAGGTGGTAGGCGCTCCGCTGAAACTGCTGTCAAAGCCTGCGGAGGAGGCGGCTGCTGTGGCCAGGACCTCGGCGGCAGTGGCTGACGCATCGGCAAAGAAGGCTGATGCATCGGCAAAGAAGGCTGATGCATCGGCAAAGAAGGCTGATGCGGCAGTGGCTACAATGTCGGGCTATGAAGATCGTGTGAAGCAGGCAATGAATGGTGCTTCAGCCCGCTTTGATGGTTTTGTGGAAGGTGTTGTGGTAGAGCGTATGTCAGTAACGTCGGTTGATGGCATTTATTACGATAAAACGAATAAGCGTTTTTGTGCCAAGAAAGACGATCGGTACTATAATTATTGGATTATAGGCAATGATGTAAATGCTGCTTCAATGTATCTTGATGATGGTCGTAAAACTCCACGCAAGGATAAAATATATGTATGTGGTACGTGTCTCTATGTGTGGAATGATAAAGAAGATGATTTGGTGGTAGTTGATAAGACTACGAAGGAACTTGGTACGTGGCTTATCACGCACGATAATGTTACAACTATCGATGCGCTCAATCAAGAACTTGACGTTTTTGATGCAAATACGGCACAGGGGCTGCACCGTGTGAAATGCTGGGGCATTCCGCTCTTGGTCACGTTTGCCAACCTCAACGTGGGCGATAATGTGCTTATGCAGACTATATATGGTTCGCTGACAATGAAATCAGATGGCAGTGGTATAGCTTCTATCAATAGCATTGGGCAACACGCCATATTTGTGCGATACTATAATAATGGTAAATGGAATAGCTGGGGGAGATATGGCGCTATAGCCCAAGATGGCGTGGAAGGAACAAGTAAGCACTATGTGTACTCATCGGCATCAGATGAGACGCGTTGTGTGCTGAGCAGTAAAATGTGGACTTATGTGCATACAGACGGTAATTTGTTCTTGCGGTTTAAGAAGTGGGGAGCTAATAATGATACCGTTGCACAAGATTATAGCCAAGTTATGCTGACGGGGCGTGTGTCGAATGATAAATGGGGACTAATGAACCCTTACGTGTATGCACGATTGAATAATCATAATTTGGCTGAGGGGCTAAGTACGTTGGACGAGGTAAAGGTGAACTACACGCGCTTTGATGACAGTGGGAACAAAGTGCTTACGCTCACGAAAGCTACCACTGCCAAGGCTGGTGTGATGACGGCTGGCGACAAGAAACGGCTCGATGAACTTATTGGTGTTAAGAATTTAGGTTGGTATTCAGTTTCGTCAGAAGGCGAGTCGGCAGCAGTTAAAGAGCTGAGGAATTATGCTACCTGCCCATTTATGGTGTACGATGTGGGTACGGTGATGTCGGGGGTGGTAATGCAGGTGCGTATTGGTCAGGATTCTTATAGACAGTGGCTCAGGCTTGGCACGTCGCTCCAATATCGCGATATTGCATGGAAAGCAGGTACAGCACAGCTTGAGGTAGGTGGGTGGAACGCACTGATGGACTTTACGCCAACGCATGCTAGGCAAATTGTTGCTAATCGCGAAGATATTGCCAGTAATATGCAGAATATTCATTCAAATACCTCGCGCTTGGATGGGATTGATGGTACGATAGAGTCCTTCGGTAGTAGCATTACGGAACAGGCTAAGCGTATATATGACTTGGAGCAGTGTAGACCTTTGGCTACGAATAGGCGTAATGGTTTCATGAGTTCGGAAGATAAGACTCAACTACAGGGCACGTTTGCTGATCTCAATGCCCGACGACAGGCAAATGACGTGGAAGGCTATGTTGGCAAGAGTAATGTAATTAGTGTTCCAGGAGCTGTTGGTACCACCAAAATTGCTGCTGATATTTATCGGAATGCTGAAGAACGTGATTATACCCCAGGTGCTTCTTTTGGCGTGTATATTTCGGCTGGGTACGATGAAAACAATCCAAACAAACAATGTGTGTGGTTTGGCTTTCCCATCGAAGCAACCAAGTTTGTGCGGTATCGTCTTAACTATTGGCTGCATGGTTCTGCCGACACTCTTGTCGGCAAGTACTTATGCGACTTCAACGATAAATACTATGAGGTTCGTGAGGGTGCTGCTGGTGAATATATATCCGAAGCTTTAGATGATACTCCTTGCATTATGACCATTGCCGATAGGTGTCTTCTTAATAAAATCAAACAGAAGTTGGGTTTATAATTTTGTAATTCGTGATAATTGTGAGGACGCAGGACTTGGCAGCGTGTATAAGGTATTGAGCGAGGCTGCGTAACGCGAAGCGCGAAAAGCGGGAGCGAAGCGACAAAACGAAAAACGTGGCATCATCGGCGTAAGCCAGTCGAAAAATTTCAGGAATTTCGAGGGAACCTGGTGGTGCTGCGGTTTTCGTTGAAATATTGTCGCTTTGCAACTGATTTTGAGTATAATCGCTTGAGTTGGCGGGAATATGAGTAACTTTGCATCTTGGTAGAGTTTCCTAATTGGCCGTCCAGACGGACGGAAAAACGCTGCCCGTGACATTTAAGTTCGGCACTGATGAAAGTCCAGTGTACCGTACGTTTGAAACGCTTGATGAACTTGCAGACTTCTATACGAAAGCCGTTAAGCATATACAAGAGATGCTGAAAGATGGCTGGAAGAATAAAGATGCAATAGATTTGAGCAAGTACAGCGCTTAAAAATCCCTTCGGGGGAGGATGTAAAAAAGCCCCCGGCCTGTTAAAAAGCAACGCCAATCACTTTTATAACAACGCTCACAGCGCACGACCGGGGGCATATACCCTCTGCCGCGCTGTGAGCATTTTTGTTGTCATAAAGTGATTGGCGATACAAAGGTACATTATTTAGTTGAAAATGAAAGTATTTGAGATATTGAATTTTAACAGGGAGCCATTAAAAAGGCTACAACAGGCAGGGATACGCATCGAAGATGTGGAATATATAGACTTGTACAACGACTATCGGGTGATGCTCGGTGGTGGCGAAAAGGTCTCATATATTGTGGCGACACTTGCAGATCGCTATCATGTGAGCGAGCGCAAGGTGTACACGCTCATCAAGCGATATGGTCGAGAGTGTAGCGCTCAGGTGCTCGGGGGGGGTAAAGCGCAAGGCTTTTGAAAACGTGCTGCAAAAGGCTTGCAGTGTGATTTGCTCGTGGTGTTACTTTTTGATGAGGAAGCGTGGTAACTTTGCCGTATCGAAAATAAAACACGATGAACAAATACTATTTATTATTGGGGAAGGTGCTTGCTGAAGGCAAGACCCAACAGAACAAAAAAGGCAAGATAAAATACTTGCTCAACGAGCAGCTGACGCTCACACCGGCTGATCTGCTCGACATATTCGAGAGCCACGGTATAGCGAGAAAGAAGCTGAAGGAAGAGCTGAAACTGTTTATGCAAGGAGAGCGCAATGTGGAACGATACCGTGAGGCAGGCATAGCATGGTGGGACTACTGCGGCCAGACATTGGTAAACAGCTACCCGACCTACATGGAGAAACTGCCACCACTTATTGAGCGCATCAACAAGGAGAAACGCAACAGCAAAAACTATGTACTGTTTCTCGGAGCAACGGATGCAGAGAGCAACCAGGCACCGTGCCTAAGCCTTGTGCAGTTTCAAATAGAGGACGATGCATTGGTTGTGTCGGCATATCAGCGCAGCTCCGATGCAAACCTCGGACTGCCTTCAGACATTTACCACCTTTATCTGATGGCTCGACAGATAGACTTGCCGCTAAAGTCTATCACGCTGAACCTGGCGAATGTACACATCTATGAAAACAACATAAAGCCCACTGAACGACTTCTCGCTGGTGAGGATATTATAAAATTTGAACTGAACGTATGAGAGGGAAAATGCACATGGCAGCACCTCTGCCTTTTGTCGGACAGAAGCGTATGTTTGCAAAGGAGTATATCAAGATTTTGCCCCAGTTCAACGACAAAACAGTGTTTGTGGATTTGTTCGGTGGCAGCGGTTTGCTGTCCCATATAACGAAGCATTTGCGTCCAGAGGCAACTGTGGTATATAACGACTACGACAACTACCGCGAGCGATTGGCACATATACCTCAGACAAATGCGCTGCTCGCTGATTTGCGAGCGATTGTAGGTAATACGCCAAAGCACAAGCGAATAGATGGTGTGATGCGTGAGAAGATGTTTGAACGCTTGAAGCATGAAGAGCAGACGGTGGGCTATATTGATTTTATAACCATCTCGGCATCGGTGATGTTCTCGATGAAATACGAACTGAGCATCGAGGATATGGAGAAGCAGACATTGTACAACAATATCCGAAAGAACGACTATCCGACAAGTGAGGACTATCTGGAAGGCTTGACGATTGAATCGTGCGACTATCGTGAACTATACGAAAAATATAAAGACGAGCCGAATGTGGTGTTTATAGTTGACCCTCCTTATTTGTCCACAGAGGTTGGAACATACAAAATGTACTGGCATTTGTCTGACTATCTCGATGTATTGAATGTGCTCAAAGGAAAGCCATTTGTTTATTTCACATCTGATAAGTCATCTGTCATTGAACTTTGTGAATGGTTAGGCAAGAACAAAACGCTCGGCAATCCGTTTGAAGGTTGTAAGCGTTTCGAGTTCAATGCGCATGTGAACTTTGATGCTGGTTATAAAGATATGATGCTCGTGAAGTCTAATGCCGCATAATTTGAACCTCATTTGAACGCTGTTTGTTTACCGTTCAAAAACTATAAAAGCAGCCCATTTTGGACTGCTTTTTTGTTGTTTTAAAGTGTTGTGTGTGCGAAATTTTTAGAACGTTTCGTTTTTCCCGATTTTTGCACGTTTCGTTTTTCAAATCGAGCACATTTCGTTTTGCCGGATTCACATGTTAACGTTCCGTTTCACCAGACAGCGAACACCAAGTATGAACGCCTATTTATTACAGGCCCGGGTATGCTCTCCAACATTTAAGATGAGTGCATACCCAGGCCTGTGATGTGTTGTAATAGTAAAGTTATGCTCCGTCGTCGTGAATGGCTTGTGTAATGCCCGACTGCTTGACCATAATGCAGAAGCACATAAAGAAGAGGGCGCGCCAGCCCAGATTGATGTTGAAGGGCATGAGCGTAAGCACGCTTGCAATCTGTGCATACGACACGTAAACGGTTTGTTCTGATGTCAGTTTAATGCCCATGATGTCGGCGTAGCATTTCTTTAGTGTCTGTATGGCGCTTGTGCGCTTAAGCCATTGTGTGAGAGTGGCAAGCGTAAGCAGACTGATGAGTTTCCACTCGGGATTGGCTGCGTTGTGAAGTGTCAAATTGTTCTTTTGCATGGCTGTGTATTTTATGAGTTGTTTTATGTAGCAGCTTGTTGGAAAGTGCGCTTAGGCTGCTTTCAAAATCGTGATGCAAAGGAACGTATGAAATGTGACAGTCTACGACAATGGTGAATTTATATGTTAATTTAGTTGTTTTTGCTGCGTTTTTCTGCGTTTTAAGGCGCGATTTTACTGTTTTGCTGCCATTACGAGTCTGTTTTGCAGCGTGCCAGTCAGTATAATTTGTATTGTGGTAGGCAGGTGCCTGTTCATACAAGTTTGAGTAATTCGGCAGGTTGGTTGATAAAATGTGTGTCGCGTTGTAGTGGTAGTGAGCGCAGAAAGTCCTCGTCTCTGAACCCCCAGGTGACCAAGGCACATGGCAGTCCGGCATTTTTGGCTGTTTCAAGGTCAACTTCGGAGTCGCCAACGTATATGGCATGGTCGGCCGTAGTGCCTAAATCGTGCATGGCTTTAAGCACGGCGTCGGGGTTGGGCTTGCGGCGCACGGTTTTGCTTTCGCCCACGGCGGAGTCAATGTATCCTTTGAAAAATCGCTCGGCCAGTTCTTGTACAGCGGGGTCCAGCTTGTTCGATACAATGGCCATTTTTATTTGCTTTGATTTGAGTGTTTCAAGCAGTTGCATGATGCCGGGGTAGGGGCGTGTGGTGTCCAGGCAGTGTGCCACATAATGTGTGCGGAATGTTTGGAACACCGTTTCAAAATCATCACCCGTTACGGCATTGTCGACGGCGTTTGTCATCAAATATCTGATGCCGTTGCCCAAAAAACGTCGAATGTCTTTGATGGAACGTTCTTTCAGTTGGTGTGTACGCAGCGCGTAGTTCACGCTGTTTGCAAGGTCGTCCAATGTGTCAAGCAGTGTGCCGTCCAAATCAAAGATAATGGTGTCAAGCATAAGTAGGTGTTTAAAATTATTTTATATAATCAGTAGGTGTCATTTTCACATTGGAAGCACATTCTCGAGGTGCATCTGTTCCCTTCGGCCTCGGTCACAT
>OIXW01000039.1_pt1 | contig 32400 bp, 32 predicted proteins | sample 1587951 | NCBI WGS metagenome assembly OIXW01 (sample SAMN03283239) | human gut metagenome | biome: human-associated habitat; material: feces | host: Homo sapiens | place: Peru | collected 2012
TCCAAAGCATACACGATGACATAGTAAGTAATGTTCGTGAGAACTTACATTATCTCGATGTGAGTATATTTAATCACATTTTGAGTGGCAGTGGTGATATGAATGAATTAAGAGGCCTCACACAACGTGAGGTAGAAGAAAGAATAGAACAAGGACAAGTGAACTTTACAGGTCAGTCTATTTCAAAAACGAAAAAGGAAATTGTGAGACAGCATACTCTTACATATTTCAACTTTTTAAATATATTTCTTGCTGTTTTGATCCTGATTTCAGGACAGCTGCAGAATTTAACATTTATTGGAGTTATGATTGCAAATACAGTTCTAGGTATCATCCAGGAATTTAAGGTCAAGAAAACCATTGATAAATTAAGTGTTGTTACTGTAGAAAAAGTAAAAACATTACGTGATGGTACTTTGATTGATGTTCCAGTAGAAGAACTTGTGATGGATGATATTATCTTCTTAACAGCTGATAATCAGATTGGAACAGATTGTCAGGTGATAGAAAATCATGCATTAGAAATCAATGAATCTCTTTTGACTGGTGAATCAGTACCGGTTAAAAAGAAAGAAGAAGATGAAATCTATGCTGGTACTTTTGTGGTGGCTGGAAGTGGTTATGCAAAGGTCATACGTGTAGGTAATGCGAATTATTCTACTAAACTAGTGAATCAGGCGAAGCATAAGAATCTTGCTTCTAGTGAGATGAGAGACTCTATTGAGAAGATTATCAAGGTTATGAGCATTATTATTGTACCAGTTGGTTTATTGCTCTTTAGAGCGCAATATAAGGCTATGCCAAATGACTTTAATACCGCTCTTGTAAAAACAGTAGGTGGTGTTATTGGAATGATTCCAGAAGGACTTGTCCTTCTCACTTCTTTATCCTTTGTGTTAGGTGTTGGGCGTCTTGCGAAAAAGAAAGCTCTTGTTCAGCAGATGGAATCTATTGAAGCATTAAGCAGAGTGGATGTATTATGTCTTGATAAGACAGGGACTATCACAACAGGTGAACTTAAGGTAAAACATATAGTACCCATTAGTGATCAATACACACGTGATATGATCTGTGATATTATGGGTTCATTTGCGTTCTTAGTAGATGATATCAACCCGACTCAGAAGGCATTGATGAATTACTTCACTAAAAATGAGAAGTATCATAAGAAATCAGAAGTACCATTCTCTTCAGAACGTAAATATCGAGCCATTACTTTTGATGATGATCGTTCTTTTGTATTAGGTGCACCTGAATTCTTAACAGATAATAAGGAAATCCTAGATCAGGTAAGTGGTTATTCAGAATTTGGTTTACGTGTTTTATTACTAGGTGAAGCAGATTATTTAGAAGATGGGCATTATCATCAATTAACACCAGTCTGTTTGATTACAATCAGTGATATTATCAAAGAGGATGCGCATGATACATTTGATTATTTCAAATCTCAGGGCGTTTCTATCAAGGTCCTTTCAGGTGATAACCCTCTTACAGTGTCTCGTGTATGTACTCTTGCAGGACTTGATAACGCAAATAACTATATGGATGCGTCTACTCTTCCTGATACAGTAGAAGAAATGAAGCAGGTAGTAGGAGATACTTGTGTCTTTGGTCGTGTTAAACCAGAACAGAAACAATTGATTATTAAAGCGTTCCAGGAAAACGGGCATGTCGTAGGCATGGTGGGTGATGGTGTCAATGACGTCCTTGCGATTAAAGATGCAGATTGTGGTATCGCAATGGCTAATGGAGCAGATGCGGCTAAGCAGGCAGCCCATATTGTATTATTAGACTCTAACTTCAGTTCAATGAAAGAAATTGTGAATGAAGGTCGTGTCATTATCGCCAACATTGAAAAGGTTAGCTCTTTATATCTAACTAAGACAATTTATTCTACAATTTTGAGTCTGATTTTTGGATTCTTCTGTTTGACTTATCCATTTACACCTTTCCAGTTATCTTTGATTAGTGGTATGGCAATAGGTTTACCATCATTCATTATTACTCTAGAACATGATACTACAATGAATTCCAAAGGATTCCTCACTCATGTTATTCATACAGCACTTCCATGTGCACTCAGTGTTGTTGTACTTGTATTATTTAACTTCTTATTAAAGTGGATGTTCTTTTTGAATGCGAAATACTTCTCTACATATAGCTTCTTAGTGACTATATTTATTAGTTTTATTGTATTATTTAAGGTTTCTAAACCACTCAATTTCTTGAGAAAGTTTAATATTGGATTGAATATTGTATTGACTCTTGCATGTCTTTATGCAATTCCAACTTATTTTTATATGTATCCTATTACTGACTTACGTGTTATTATAATAGTAGCTTTTGAATGTGTGGTAGCTTACTATCTTGTCACACTGATCACAAAAGCATTAGATAACATAACTGAATATGTACATTGGAAGAGGGAGAAGCATGGATAAAAAATATTTTTTCTTTGATATTGACGGCACTTTGACAGATATTAAAACAGGTATTCCAGTACCGAGTGCCTTAGAAACAATTAAGAAATTACAGGATAAAGGACATTTTGTAGCTATTGCGACAGGACGTGCTTATTATAAGACAAAAGAAACAGCGAAGATGCTTGGTATTCATAATCTTGTCTCTAATGGTGGGGCAGCACTTATTTATAATGATGAACTTGTCACTAATAGTCCGTTAGATAGAGAAAAAGCTCTTGCGCTCATTCATGAAGCAGATGAAAAAGGCTTTGGTATATTAGTTGCTGTGAATGATAGTATTGATGTCGTCATGAAGGATGAACGCTTTATTGAGCAGGTAGGAGAAAGACAGGAACCTACTCGTTATATTCTTGATAAATCATTAAATTATGATGATTTAAAGGATATCTATAAGATTTATATTGCGATTCCAGAAGACAAGGAAGAAGAACTTACATTAAGAGATACAGTGGGTCATATTCGCTTTGTACCACCTTATCTCACTTATCAGCATGATGCGAAAGAAAAGGGCATCATCAAGATGATGGAATATCTAAAGGCTGATATTAAGGATGTTGTAGTCTTTGGAGATGGTGAGAATGATCTTGTGATGTTTAAGAAAGAATGGACATCTATTGCGATGGGCAATGGTGTGGAAGACCTAAAGAAAAAAGCAGATTTTGTCACAAAAGATTCTACAGATGATGGTATTGAATACGCATGCCGTCATTTTGGATGGATTGATTAAGAGAAGGAGTAATCCTTCTTTTTTTATATATAACACAAATAGCGGTACAGATAATTATAAAACAACTAAATAAAGTTACGATATTAATAAGAATACTTGTATACAATCTATAAAGAATGTGATAGAATAGATTCAACCTTCAAAAAAGGAGTTGGTGATATGGATCAGAATATTAAGGATTGTTTTAAGAAATCATTAGATGAAACAGCTATTCCTAGTGAACTTTATAAGAAGTATTCTGTAAAGAAAGGCTTACGTAATGAAGATGGTACTGGTGTATTAGTTGGTTTAACAAATATATCTGATGTAGTGGGGTATAAGAAGGTTAACGGTGAAAAGGTCGATGACTATGGTACATTGTATTATCGTGGTATCAATGTCAAGGACATTGTAGAAAACGGTAAAGGTCGTCGTTTCTTATATGAAGAAGTCTGCTTCTTAATTCTATTTGGCTATTTACCAAATAGAGAGGAATTGGAGCACTTTAAGAAGATGATCAGTGATCATTATACCTTGCCTGAAAGATACCTAGAATTAAATATTTTAGGCTATCCAGAGAAGAATCTGATGAACAAGCTACAAAGAGAAGTACTCATGCTTTATAGTTATGATGATGATCCAGATAATGTGGGTGTATTAGAAACATTATATAAGGGAATTGATCTCATTGCGAAGATTCCTGTTATTGTCAGCTATACATATCAATCAAAGGTGCATCACTTTGATAAAGGTTCTATGATCATTCATCATCAGAATTATGATTATTCTATTGCAGAACAAATTCTTTATTTATTGAGAAGAGATGGTACATTCTCAAATAAAGAAGCGGAAGTTTTGAATACTGCACTTATTTTACATGCTGATCATGGTGGAGGGAACAACTCTACATTTACTAATGTCGTTATATCTTCTACTGGTACAGATATCTATTCAGCTATTTCAGGTGCCATTGGTTCTTTAAAAGGTCCAAAGCATGGTGGAGCCAACTTAGCTGTTAAGAAGCAGATGGAACTTGTAATCAATGAAATTGGTATTCATGCTTCAGAACTTCGTATTAGACAGATTGTCCAGGATATACTAGATGGAGACTTCAATGACCATACAGGACTTATTTATGGTATTGGGCATGCTGTATATACATTAAGTGATCCACGTAGTGAAATTCTCGCAAAACAATGTGAAGAATTATCTTATGAAAAATTCAGACATGATGAATATGAATTCTATAGAAAATTCTCAGCTATTGCGATTGAAGAAATTTATAAGAGAAAAGGAATTCATGTCTGTACAAATGTCGATTTCTATAGTGGTTTAGTCTATGATATGCTTGGTATTCCTGAAGATCTTTATACATTACTCTTTGTAATTGGAAGAACAGTAGGATGGGTAGCACATAATATTGAATCTAAACTCTATAGTGGACGAATTGTAAGACCTGCCACTAAATTCGTGGGAGAACTTAAAGACTATAAGAATATCGAAGATAGATAGGGGAAATGCGAGTAAAATCGCATTTTTTCTTTTGAAAACAATAAAAAATACTACACTTATGAACTAATAAGTGTTACTATTTCCTTAAGGATATTGTCCTCTTAAGGAGAAATATATGGTTGTTTCCTATTTATTGACAATATGTGGTTCTTTAATCATAATTATTGGAGCTGCTGTATTTATTATTGGAAAACATAGCAAATGAAAAGATACTCGTTTTGAGTATCTTTTTTTGCCTTGATATTTAGTTTTTTTACTAGTCAATCTTTATTCTTATAGGCGTATCCACTTCGCCTCTACTGTATAGGACTGTCGTATCCATAACGTTACTTTTACGCATGATATTTAATGCACCATTTACATCTGCATTAAGTACCTGACCTCGGGCTGTTCTATACTGTCCACGATGTATTCTCTTTCCACTGAAATAATATTCTTCATCATCACCGTTATAGAATGGTATGGCATCTTGATCCCAGAAGCTTGCTTTTGAAGTGTAAGATTCTTCCTGCATTACAAATATGATGCTATTCAACTCGCAGAGATACTTAAGCTTGTCTCTAAGCATTCCATATGGAATATCAACAAAGTTTCTTGTACCTATATCAGAGTCCTTCTGTAAGGTTTCATTATAGCCTACAACAAGTATTCCTATATCATTATCAATACAGTAATCAATCACCTTGCGTGCAGTCTTATTCATATAGTCATTGATTCTATTGTTGCGCTTACGTGCCATTGTTTTCTGTCTATTGGTCGGCTTCGTGCCGTAGTGCTGCTTATCCTTGATGGACTGTAATCGTGCATTTTCCTTATTGAACCACTGGTTAATGGCTTTCAGTCTTCTTCCATCAATGATGAACGTTTCACCATTATTGGATACGGCTGTCACAAGATTATTAATACCAAGATCTAGTGCTAGTACATTTGTGGTATTGAGATTCTCATGGATGCATTTAGCTTCATAAGTATATTGAATTTCAAAGAACCTGGCATCTGCCTTTGGTATGATACGTATTTCCTTTATTTTCTTATCAAGCAGTATAGGTGGAATAATCATCTCAACAGCTTTATGTGTCTTTTTGAAGCTATCTGAATACGGAAGCAGAAGTTTATTTCCTTTGACTCTCACCAATCCTATAACAAGAGTAGCATATCCATCTTTTGGAAGATAACTAGGCAGTCTGCAATCCTTAAGTTCAGATTTTCCTTGTTTCATAAGTTCGAAAAATGACTTAAAAGAACTATCCACTTCTTTTAGTATCTGCTGTGCCATGTTAGAATCAAGCATTGTATAGTAATCAGATGACTTTAAAAGAGCATAGTTTGATTCCAACTTAAGATACTTACCTTCCGCAAAATAATACTGTCTGATGTTATAGATTGCCTGATTAGTAAGGTTCTTTGCAATACGACATAATTCCTTAATGGAACGATAATCTTCTTTTGAAAGATGTTTTATCTGTTGTTTAAGTGTAAGATACATATATTGACCTCCTATATATCTTATACTCTCTCTCATTCAGAATTACTCAATCAAAAGCACAAAAAAGCGCCTTAGCGCTTTTCTCATTATTTTACTTTATGAATCCAGTTGAACTTATCTGGAAGTTTACCCCATTGGATACCTGTTAAAGTATCATATAATTTCTGAGTTAATTCACCAGTCTTGAAGTCATTGATAAGAACTTCTTCGCCCTTATAACATAATTCACCTACTGGAGAAATAACTGCTGCAGTACCTGTACCCCAAGCTTCTTTTAAAGCACCAGTACGTCCTGCTTCCATTAATTCATCAACACTTAGATGACGTTCTTCAACTTTATAACCCCAGTCACGAAGAATTGTAAGCATAGAATCTCTTGTAACACCTGGAAGTACTGAACCTTCAAGTGGTGCAGTCACTACAGTATCGTTGATTAAGAACATGATGTTCATAGAACCAACTTCTTCAACATACTTTCTTTCCTGACCATCTAGCCATAATACCTGAGTATAACCGTGTTCTTCTGCTTTAACCTGTGCAGCAAGTGAACCAGCATAGTTACCACCACATTTAGTGAAACCAGTACCACCCTTAACAGCTCTTACAAATTCATCTTCAATCCAAATCTTAACTGGTGCAACACCTTCAGGATAGTAGTTTCCTACTGGTGTTAAGATAATAACGAATTTATATTTATTAGCTGGATGAACACCAACACCTGGTTCAGTTGCAAACATGAATGGACGAATATATAAAGAAGTTTCAGGTGCAGTAGGAATCCAATCCTGTTCATATTTAACAAGAGTTTCGACAGCTTCTACGAATTCTTCTTCTGGTAATTCAGCCATACATAAACGTTTATTTGAGTTTCTCATACGTTTTGCGTTCATTTCTGGACGGAATAACTGAACATTTCCTTCAGGATCACGATAAGCCTTTAAGCCTTCAAAAGTTTCCTGTGCATAGTGAAGGACCATTGTAGCTGGATCCATCTGAATTGGAGCATATGGTACGATACGTGCATCATGCCATCCTTTTTCAGAATCCCAATCATATACAAACATATGATCTGTAAAATATTTACCGAAGCCAAGATTTGACTGATCTGGCTTTTCTTTAAGAGTCTTTGCTCTTTCTACTTTGATTTCCATTATTAAAATCCCCCTTTAGAATTGTTCTCATTATAGTACTATCATTTGCTAGATGCAATACAAAATGAGGAAATAATACAAAACAATTTATATAATTTATGGAAAACAGAAATATAATACTAAATCACTTTAACCTGCAAACTCTTTTCTAATACTGTGAGAGCAGCTTTTTCTAGATTTTCATCAAAAGATGCACACCCTTTTGTATCTACTTCAATTAAAGCTTCAGGAAGCGCACTCTTAATCATAATACAGTTAGAAATCACACAAATATCAGTCACTACTCCTACCACTCTTACTTCTTCATAAGCTGTATCCTTTAATAAGTTTGCCAACTTTAGAGATGGGAAAGTATTCTTTTCAATCATCATATGATTTCTACTTAAAGACTGTAATTCCCCATAAAGTTCATGTCCCTTAGTCTGTGTAATACAATGAGGAACAGGTAAATTCTTACCTTCCTGTGTCTCTAGATAGTTATTAAAATGTGTATCTTTTGTAAACCAGACATCTTCACCCTCTTCTTCATATTTCTTGACTAATGAAATGATATAAGGCGCAATTGTTGGTGCTTTTTCAAAACCTAATGCACCATCTACAAAATCATTCTGATAATCTACAACAACCAATAGTTTCTTACTCATGCTGAAACCTCCTTTTTTATTTATTATAAACCACTTTCATATGTTATAATAGGCCACAGAGAGGTGTTTTTTATGGATAAGAATTTATTAGGTATGTATGATTTAAAAATTGAAAGATTAAAGAAAGCTTTAGAAAGAAATAACATGACTTGTGATGTATTTAATGCAGAAGAAGAATTACATGATTATTTTAAAACAATCTTTACTGATCAAAAAGTAGTGGCAGTAGGTGGTTCTATGTCACTTGATGAAATGCATGTATTAGATTTGGTACGTGCAAGTGATGTGAAGTTTCTTGATCGTTATGCTAAAGGATTGACTAAAGAAGAAGTCAATGCCATTCATCATGAAGCATTTAATGCAGATATTTATTTGACTAGTACTAACGCAATCACAACAGATGGATGTTTATATAATATTGATGGCAATGGTAATAGAGTCGCTGCAATGATTTATGGACCTAAGGATGTTTATGTAGTTACTGGTGTCAATAAGATCTTTGAATCAGAAGAAGAAGCTATTGATCATATCAGAAATGTTTCTGCACCAGCCAATGCAATCAGACTTAATCGTCAAACAGGATGTGCAGTGACAGGTAAGTGTGTGAACTGTATGTCAGAACAGAGAATCTGTTCTGCATATGTGAAACTTGCACGTCAATCAAACAAGGATAGAATCCATGTAATTATCATGAGACAGGAGTTAGGTTATTAATATGAAAGCAGGAATATTATGTCCAATCTCTGCATTACCATCGTCTTATGGTGTAGGAGATTTTGGGAAGAACGCATATACATTTGTTGATCAGCTAAAGAAATCAGATGTAAAGATCTGGCAGATCTTACCACTTAATCCTTTAGCTTATGGTAATTCACCTTATCAGCCTTATTCATCTTATGCAGGTGATGAGCTTTATATTGACTTAGAAGGCTTAGCTGCAGATGGATTACTAGAAAAAAAGGAATTAAAAACATTTAATAAGCAGGCAGTCACTGTTGAATATGAAGCTGTACGTGCACATAAAGAAGAATTATTAAGACTTGCTTGTTCTAGATTTGAATTCAGTGATGACTTCAAACAGTTTGTAGAAGAAAATGAATGGGTTAAAGGCTATGCCTTATTCCGTACATTCAAACTAACAAACGACGGAAAACCATGGACAGAATGGGAGGAAGAATACAAGGTATTCCCTCATCATCCAACATTTGAATTACTACCATTTGAAAAAGAAATTAATTATCAGGAATTCCTACAGTATTATTTCTTTAAACAGTGGTATGCATTGAAGAAATATGCAAATGATCAGGGTATTATGATTATAGGGGATATGCCTATTTATGTCGGTTTAGACAGTGCTGACTGCTGGTTAGATCAGGAAGACTTCTTATTAGAGGAAGATGGCACACCTTCATTTGTAGCTGGTGTACCACCTGATTACTTCAGTGAATTTGGACAAAGATGGGGTAACCCAATCTATGACTGGGAACATCTAGAAAAGACAAACTTCAAGTTCTGGATTGATAGAATTCATAGTGCTAATAAGCTTTATGATGAAGTGCGTATTGATCATTTCCGTGGTTTTGATACTTATTGGAAGATTCCTGCTTCTGAACCAACAGCTGTAGTAGGAGAATGGGTAGAAGCACCAGGATATGCATTATTTGATAAGCTATTTGAAGAATATCCAGATACCCATATTCTTGCAGAAGATCTAGGTTTATTAAGAGATGAAGTATATGAACTAAGAGATCATTATAACTTCAAGGGTATGTATATTTTCCAGTTCCATTATAAGGATGAATTTGATTTTGATAAGGTTGTTGTATACAGCGGTACACATGATAATGATACATTAATGGGCTGGTACAATAATCTTGATGAAAAGACACTCAAGGAAGTTGATTTACTTCTTGAAGGCTATAAGGAACGTAAGTTACATCGTCAGATGATTCATTATTGTATGGATCTTCCTGCACAGTCTGTTATCATTCCTGTATGGGATCTTCTAGGAGAACCAGAAACATCACGCTTTAATACGCCAGGTACAATTGGATCTCCTAACTGGGAATGGAAGATGTCTCGCTTTATGGAATTTAATAAGGAAATGAAATTTATGAAGAAAATCATTCATGATACGAATCGAGATGAAACTCTATGAAAAGAGCTCTTGTATTAAGTGGTGGAGGATCTAAAGGAGCCTATGAAGCAGGTTTTATAAGCGCAGCTAAAGAACTTAACCAGCATTTTGATATAGTAACAGGGACTTCTATTGGTGCTCTAAATGGTGCATTAGTGGCTATGGGAGACTATGAAGGACTAGAGTATACATGGAATATATTGGATATGGATCATGTCTTTAATAATCCACCTGATCTTTCGGATTTAAGAGATGACTTTATGACAACTTCCTTGTTTAATAAAGAAGAGGGGAATAACTTAGCGGAGCTTAAAGAATCTATCGCCCAGCAGACATCTCTCGCACAATCCTTCTTACGATATTATTTCAAAAACAAAGGCGCTGACAATACACCCTTTGTGGAACACTGCCGTGGACTAATGGATGAAGAACGTTTATTATCTTCACCAATAGATTTTGGTATATGTACAGTGCAGTTTCCAAGCATGAAGCCATGTTTCAAGACTAAATCAGAGATGGAAAGAGGTCATATGCTTGATTATTTACTTGCAAGCAGTGCCTGTTTCCCTGTCTTTCCTATGACAGAAATAGAAGGTAATAAGTATATCGATGGGGGATTTAGTGATAATCTGCCTATTGATCTAGCACTTGATATGGGTGCAGATGAGATAGTTGTCGTGGATATGCATCTTATTCCTGTGCATCCTCAATATATCAATAGACCCTCTATTATCTATTCATGTCCACCAGTGGACTTAGGTGGGTTCATGGACTTTAATAAGGATGTTCTTGAAAGAAATAAGCGTTTAGGCTATTTGATGGCTTATAAGCTATTTGGAAATTATGAAGGCAATCACTATACATTCCTGCCTTCAGTTCAATCTATTTTCCATGCTTACTACAAACAATTATTAATGATGGAAAAAGAAATGAGAGGTTTCTTCAATAGTAATGCATCAGAACTGACTTCACTATTATTAGAAGCCAATCATCAGATTAACTTAAACCTTAAAGACTATACTTATATTACTCTAGACTTTATTGGAGAACTCTTAGGCTTTGATGATTTAAGGGTGTATTCTTTCGAAGAATACAAGAATATGATTTTGAATGCATTTGAGAAATATATGGAGAAGGACTATTTCCCACAGGAGTTAAGTCTTACAAAGGTGAATCTATCCTTCTTACAGAGTCATCTCAATAGAGAATCTATTGTAGGATTCTTCTTGCATCAGATGCAGTACAAGGAATCTATGGATATGAAGTCTTATTATACATTCTGTAAAAAGGAATTGATGATGGCTTCACTCATTTATTTATTGATGGGAGGTGTAACAGATGAACATCATTAAAAGACAATGTCAGAAAGATGATTTAAAAGATGTGGTTTCTCTTTTTAATGAAGTTATTCAAAAAGGACTTTATCTAGAACAGGATTCACCTATGAAAGAAGATGAAATTGAATCATCCTCTTATTGTGGTGTGATGCTTGATGATCATCTATTAGTGGGTGCTTATTTAATTAATCCTTTGGGAACAGGACATTGTAAGCATATCGCGACTTGTTCCTATGCAGTCAAAGAGGACTATAAGAAAGAATTAGATAGTCTTATTAAGGATTCATTAGAGCAGGCATACAAATCAGGCTATACAATCATGCAGTTAAATACTGTCACTCAAACACTAAAGACTGTTTTAGATACAGTAGGGTTTAAGAGTCTTGGTATGATTCGTGATGGTTTTAAAACATCTAAAGGTGAATATGAGAACACTTATGTTTTATATCGTCCTTTAGATGACTCTATTCTAGAATGCAAAGAAAAACAGGACCCTATCTCTATTGAAATCAGCCATATCTCTAAAAAGATTCAAAATAGAGGTATTTACTGGATTGTATCAGAAGTTAAACATTATCGTATACAAACAAAAAGAGAATATTCTACCTTCGATTATCGTGATCTTCATTATCAATCAGAAGAAGATATTCAAAAATTTGTGGAAAATATTTTCCATAAGTATTATATTGAGAATGAAAAAAATCACGATACAGTGCATGTGCTATCTGTCCATACATCTAAGGACGATGCAGTCGCTGAATGGATCAAAAGAGATGATCTAGAACTACAGAAGCAGATGACAAGCATGCATAGCTTTTCAAAGGGAGTTAAGTAATGAAGGAACTGAATTATAAAAGAGTTGGAATATATGTCCTTGGATTAATTGTTTTAGGCTGTGGTATTGATCTCAATACAAAGACACAATTAGGTGTATCACCTATCATCTCGGTCGCTTATAATATTGCCACTCTCACTCATATTCCTATTGGTGTGATGACATTTATCTACTATGTATTATTAGTCATTATTCAATGGATTCTTCTAGGTAAGAAGTTTGATTATTTCCAATTCTTTCAGATCCCTGCAAGTTTATTGACAAGCTTTTTCATCCAGTTATTTGATGGAGTGATTCCCGTTGCTTCTGGCTTTCCGGCTCGTATAGCTATGCTTATTCTTGCAATTATTATTACAGGTATTGGTGCATCACTGACTGTAGGTATGAAGATTGTACCTAATCCAGCTGATGGCTTAGCAAGTGTTATAGGAGAGAAGTGTCATAAAGGATTTGGTTTTGGAAAGAATCTTTTTGATGGTATTTCTATTGTAATCTCATTGATTATAGGATTTGTGTTTACTGGTGGTATTTTAGGTATTGGACTAGGAACAGTGATTTCTATGATCTTTACAGGTCGTGTGATTGCCTTGCTTGAGACAAGCATTTCTAGACTTTATTCTTCAGTAACAAAAATGGAACTTGCTGAATAAAGAAGTACATATGTGTAGTTAAAAAGGCAAATATGCTTATGTATGCATATCTGCCTTTTTTGTATTATTAATTTTCTAAGTCTTCACCATTTGATGCAATGACTTTTTTATACCAATCAAAAGATTTTTTCTTTATACGTTTAAAAGTACCATGACCCTCATTGTCTCTATCAACATAGATGAAACCATATCTCTTTTCCATCTCACCTGTTCCATTAGAAATAAGGTCAATACATCCCCAGGTTGTATATCCCATTAAATCAACACCATCTTCATCCACAGCCTCTTTCATTGCCTGAATATGTTTCTTTAAGTATTCTATGCGATAATCATCTTGAATAGAACCATCATCTTCAATCTTATCTTTAGCGCCTAAACCATTTTCAACAATAAATAATGGTTTTTGATAACGATCATAAATCTCATTCATTGTGATTCTTAAACCTAATGGGTCAATCTGCCATCCCCAGTCACTTGTTTCTAAATAGGGATTAACAACTGAAGCAAAAATATTACTTTCTGTTTGTTTTCCTTTATCAGGATGAGCACTAGACACACGAGATGAGTAATAAGAGAAACTAACAAAATCTACTGTATTCTCTTTTAAAATAGTGGCATCACTCTCTGCGAAAGGTACTTCAGCATTTCTTCTTTCAATCCATTTTAAAGCATAACTAGGATAATAGCCTCTTGATTGAACATCAATAAACATATAGCTTTCTCTATCATCACATATTGATTTCCAATAATCTTCTGGTTTGCATGTTTCAGGATAATAAGAACCTGCTGCAAGCATGCATCCCACCATATTTTCTGGATTGATTTCATGTGCTAATTTTGTAACTAAAGCACTCGCTACTAATTCATGATGTGCGCAGGTAATCATAGCTTGAGTCTTATTTTCACCTGCCTCAAATCTTAAACCAGCTGCCACAAATGGGAAATGAAGAATCATATTAATTTCATTGAAAGTAAGCCAGTATTTAACTAAACCATTATATCTTTCAAATAATACTTTAGCTAATTTGACAAAACAATCAATCATTTCTCTATTACGCCAGCCACCAAATTTATGAATTAAATGCATTGGGCAATCAAAATGATTAATTGTGACTAATGGTTCAATCCTATATTTTTTACATTCTTTAAAAATATTTTCATAAAATAATAATCCTTTTTCGTTAGGTTCCAACTCATCACCAAGAGGGAAAATTCTTGTCCAGGCGATAGATAATCTAAAAGTTTTAAATCCCATTTCACCCATTAAAGCAATATCTTCCTTATAGTGATGATAAAAATCAACGGCTTGATGACTTGGAAAATAATGATCATCGATTCGATCTATCCACTTTTCTCCAGTCCCAATCGCATAACGATCTGATCCATGGGGCATTAAATCTACATTGGCTAAACCACGACCATCTTCAAATATGCCACCTTCAACCTGATTCGCAGCAGTGGCACCTCCCCACAAGAATCCTTTTTTAAATCCCATATTAAGTTCCTCCTCTATTTATTTTGCCACAAACAATTATAACTATCTCCATATTGTTTGGCTTCCTGTCTATAGAATAGAGGATGAGATTGAAGAAAGCAAAAAAGTTTCCATATTGGAAACTAGTTTTGTAATTCTAGTAATAGAATATCTATCATGTACTTAATGATATATTCACTGTATTTTTCATCGAGCAGGGGAACGATTATTTGTTTTTGACATAATGTTATACTTTCATTACATGTAATAAGCCATTGATCAACATGAGATTCTTTTATACGTTTAATGACACGCTTATTATAATGGAAAGAATGTCCATTTGTACTTAGTACAATTAAGATATCATTATCTAGAAAATGGTAATCCTTTTTAAAATCAGCATCACAGATAATTGTATGGATATCATATATCTGCAGTTCTCTTTGCATATTATAACAAATAGATCTGACATCACCATGTGCATATAGATACACTTTATTTGCGTTCTTGATATCCTCCATAAGCTTTTGAATCAATTTCAAATCAATATGGTTGATTGTATATTGGATGTTTTTAATGATATCTTTGGTAAAATACATCACATTTGTTTCAAAACTTTGATGTGGATTTTTAAATGATTTTCTCTTTGTGATTAAATCTAGATATTCAATACATGCATTTTTAAATTCTTCATAATTTTCATAATCTAATCTTCTTATACATTTTGATACTTGTCCTTTTGAAATCAAGGATTCTTTAGAAATATCATCAATAGTGAGTTGAGGAATTCTATGGATATTCTTTTTGATATAAGAACATAACTCAATTAAAGTTGTATTGGAAGAATTACTGTTTAAAATGTCGTTCACTTTATCAATAATCATAGTATCAACTCCATTCAATTATTAGTTTACCATGAATTGTTTTGAAAGACTATAAGCAGGGTAGAGTGTATTTTTATCATAAAATATGCAAAACTTGATTTTGTGGAATAAAACTCTTTAAAGGTAACATTTACAGTATTATAATAGTGACAAGGTCATTGAGGAGGCAATATATATGGTAAACATTATGTTATGTTGTGCGGCAGGTATGTCTACAAGCTTACTTGTTGAAAAAATGAAGAAAGAAGCAGAAAAACAGGGCATTGAAGCAAATATCTGGGCAGTTGGTGCCAATGAAGCAAAAGCAAACGGCGCTAAAGCAGATGTTGTATTACTTGGCCCACAGGTAAGATATCTTGAAGCAACTGTTAAGAAGGAAGTAGCACCAACTCCTGCACAGTTAATTGATATGCGTTCATATGGTCGCATGGATGGCGCTGCAGTATTAAAGCAGGCTATGGACTTAATTGAAGCAAATAAGTAATGAAATCCGCATTTGCGGATTTTTTGTTTTATAATGGTAATAGAGGTGAGCATGATGCAAACAATATCTATTATAGATAGAGGAACAATTCATAAGTGTAATAATGATTCATTTCTTGATTTGATAGAGAAAATAAGTGCTCTGTGTAACTTGGAAATCACTTATTATGGAATAAGCATTACCAATAAAAATACCGGTCAATTGAAGAAGTATAAGAGAGGTAGGGTATTATATAATTATCTATTAAATAATGAACTTGAAAGAATAGGTTTCTTTTCAGTACCAGATGATTTTGGGACAGTAGCATATGATTATCTCCTCTCTATTTCTATTAATTATAAGAATAACTATATAATAGCTACATTTGATAAAAATATAATCAATCATGTGGGTATTGAGGAAGTTAAAATAATATTAGATACATTTATGGGAAAACCATATATTCAGGAAATATATACAATGGATAAAGAAGAAACACCATTATTATATGCGTTGGGAATTAAAAAAGATTTCAAAACATTAAAAATACTTTCAAGTGGAGTAGTGAAGGAGGAATAAGCATGAATCTTCTTGTGTTAGGAAATGGCTTTGATTTATTACATGGCCTGCCTACAACCTATAAGGATTTTATTGATTTTACTACGCTATTTCGTATGTCATTAGAAAAGAATGATATAACAAAACTTGATTATGATGCACGTATGATAGATTTTATTCTTCATCTTTCACCTGAATTATCCAATGAACTAGAATCTCTCATTAAAGATAATCTCTGGCTTATTCATCTAGAAAAAGAAACAATAGGGGAGGGCTGGAAGGATTTTGAAAAAGAGATGTCTGAAGTCATTCAAAAGCTGGATGCAATCAGAATTGAATGTGATACACAGTTTAAATCAGGACAGAAGGTCGCAAGAGTCAATGAGTATTTGGGCACATCTCTTCTTGATTTCTGGGGAGATCGTTGTTCTTTTTCCTCTATGGAGCCTATAAAAGAATTAAGAGATATCCTCACGCATGATCTCTTACGTTTGACTAGATGCCTAGAAATATATCTGGATGCATTTGTGAATCATCTAGATACACCAAAATATGTAGAAAAACTAAAAGTATTGAATATAGATAAAGTATTAAGCTTCAATTATACAAATACGTTTGAACGTCTTTATGGTAACTCAGAAGTAGAATATGATTATATTCATGGTAAGGCAAATATCGAGCGTGATATAGATACCTGTGATCTAGTACTAGGAATAGATGAATATTTGACAGGAGAACGCAAAGATCAGGATAATGAATATATTGAGTTCAAGAAGTTCTATCAGCGTATATTTAAACGTACAGGATGTCGTTATCTCACATGGTTGAAACAGTCCCAGGAAGAACGTCTCAATATCTATATCTTTGGTCATTCTCTTGATGTCACTGATAAAGATATATTAAGACAGCTTATATTAGCTCGTCATGCGCATACAACTATCTTCTATATTCATAAATCAGATTTAAAAAATCAGATTAAGAATCTTGTGAAGGTCATAGGGGAGGATGAATTGATTGAACGAGCCTATGGTTCTCATATCACAATACATTTCAAGAAGGTATAGAAAAAGACTCCAAATTTAGGAGTCTTTATTTAATATCGCTGAATAGATCAGTTGAATATACGTTGTTTTCAATTAATTCTTTAAAAGAAGCTTTTACAACAGGTGCATCTTCTTTATATGTTACACCAAACCATGAATCCTGTACTTCTAATACCTTAACACTTAATTTATTTTCTCTTAGAAGTTCACCAATATAGATAGGTAATAAATATTCATCCTTTAGTGGGTCCTTGATGTTTTCAAAGAATTCTACAAAACCTTCTTTTAAAGTATTTACGAATTCAGGAGTTAATCCCCAGAAGTTCATAGATACATTCACGTTAGGATCAATTTCTCTGTCACCCACACGTGCACCAGTAGAAGTCTTTTCAATATTCTTAGTTTCTTCTACATCAGTTAAGTATCCCTCTTCATTCACTGCACAGATACCTCTAGTTACACCACCATTATCACTTAAAGTATTCTTTAAGATAAATCCTGCCATTGCAAGATGATCTGGTTTTTCAGGTGTATAGTCTAATAAGAAATCATGAATCTGTACAAATGCTTCTTTACCATAATAGTCATCTGCATTAATAACTGCGAATGGTTCATTAATTAAACCATCACATGCAAGAACTGCCTGTCCAGTACCCCAAGGCTTAGTACGTCCTTCAGGACATTCAATACCTTCAGGTAATGCCTTTAAATCCTGGAATGCATAGGCAATTTCTACATCATACTTCTTAGCGACTTCTTCAATACGATTCCCAATCACTTCTCTGAAGTCTTCTTCGATATCCTTGCGGATAATAAAGATAATTTTGTTGAAACCTGCGGCAATAGCGTCATGGATAGAATAATCCATAATGATTTCACCATTAGGGCCTACAGGTTCTAACTGCTTGATTCCTCCACCAAAACGTGAACCAATACCAGCAGCCATAATAACTAAACTTGTTTTCATTAGATACCTCCACTTTTACCTTTTGTAAAAGCATTCAATCATTTTAACCAACGACATAATACACTATTTGTATTCGAAAATCAAACTATTACAGTTAATCTACTCAATTTTATTAAGAAATTCTTAAGAAATTAGCATAATGCTAAGAATGATTAAGGAAAAGAAAAAGCCTCACGAATGAGGCTTCAGGTTATTAGTCTAAATCTTCACCGTTAGATTTGAATGCTTTCGCAATCCAATAGAATGATTTCTTAGGAACTCTTCTTAAGTCTAATAGTTCTTCATCCGTTCTATTAACATATACGAAATCATATCTCTTGGCAATCTGACAGCTAGAAGAAGGGATATCAATAGGGCCCCAAGTGATGTAACCTAGACAGTCAACACCATCTTCAAGAATCGCATTCTTCATTTCCTGAATATGATTACGATGATATTCAATTCTGTAGTCGTCATCTACAGTATCATTTTCATTTAATGATTCTCTTGCACCCATACCATTTTCTAATACAAAGCAAGGTAGATCATATCTTTCACTTAAAGTATTCATAACCCATCTAAATCCGATGGCATCCTTTTCTCAGCCCCATTCAGTCGCTTCTAGATGAGGGTTCTTTACTACATGCTTTTCTACAATATCATTGAAAGGTGTAGTCATATCAAATTCACCTTCAGTTAATGTATTAGAACGATAGTAAGAGAAGCATAAGTAATTACAAGTATACTTTAATATACATGGATTATATATTATTTTCTAAATATATATCAAGTGAAATGTGGCTTTCATCCCACACGCAAGCGTGTGGTTTTTTTGCCACAAATTTATAACCATTTTAAGAAGTAAACAGGTACAAGTTTGAATTTGTTTTTGTTTCAAAAAAGAGTATTTAAAATCAAGTTTAATGAAAAAATGTTTCATGATATAATTTAAACAGGTGATAAACAATGAGTATAATGACACAATTAGAATTCGCATTAGATTTCACACATGCTGAAGTGGAAATCGCCCATTACATATTAAATCATGGAGAAGATGTATTGAATTTATCTATTAAGGAACTTGCGAAAAGAACCTATACATCTCCTGCCACAATAGTAAGATTATGCCGTAAGCTAGGGTTAGAAGGGTATAATGACTTTAAAATCAAGTATTCAGCAGAACTACAATATACACTCACTAAAACCAAAAGAATCGATGTTAACTTTCCCTTTGGACCAGAAGACAACTATCCTCAGATTGCTTATAAACTCGGTACAATGAGCAGAGAAGTTATTGAAGATACAATTAAACTAATTGACTTTGATGATTTGCGTAAAGCGATAGAACTTATGAATCAATATGATTCTATAGATATATATGGAAATGGTAATTCGATGTTAGAAGCATTAAGCTTCCAGCATAAGATGACTCGTATTGGTCGTAACGTTAATATACGTACATTAGAAGGAGAACAGATCTTTTTAGCTTATAACTCTACGCCTCATCATCTTGCAATGATTCTTTCTTATTCAGGAGAAACAGCAGAAATCATCCGTATTGCCCAGACTCTCAAAGAGAAGGGGACTAAGATGATAGTAATCACATCACTAGGTGATAATCAGCTTTCACACTATGGTGATGTAGTCTTAAGAGTTGGTTCAAGAGAAAAAATATTTACTAAAATTGCACCATTTGCCTCAAATCTATCAATGGATTATATTTTGAATCTCATCTTTTCATGTATATTCCAACGTGATTATAATCGTAATTTAGAGAAAAAAGTGAATTATGACAAGAGAAAAGATGCACGACATCCGGAACGATCTCCAGTTAATGATATCTAATAGGAGGGTGTCGATTAGTGAAATGTAATGCTTTTCATTTACAAAGAATAAGTATATAATGATTTTGCCGTGTAGGATATGCCCTGTGGCTACCTATTTAGGAGCTAACTTAATATTCTGCTGGCAAAATTTATATTTACGTCATATTGCAACACGCAAATGACAGTGGAGGAAACAAATGAATAACAAAAAAACAAAGAATCTTACTTTACTTGCATTATTTATTGCGATTGAAGCAGTGATGGTCATGGTACCATTTTTAGGATTTATCCCTATTGGACCATTAAGAGCCACTTTACTTCATGTCCCAGTTATTATTGCAGCAATTGTATTAGGTACTAAGCAGGGATGCTTGATTGGCCTTGTATTTGGTTTATCTTCATTATTGATGAACACAATGCAGCCAACAGTGACATCTTTCGTATTCTCACCATTTATTAGTGGATCAGTACTTAGTGCAGTGATTGCGATTGTCCCAAGAGTAATGATTGGATTCGTATCAGGAACTGTTTATCAGTTACTTAAAAATAAACAGCAGACTATTGCGATTGCAGTAGCTGCATTCCTAGGTGCTTTAACTAATACAGTATTGGTATTAGGCGGTATCTGGGCTTTATTTGGTACATCTTATGCAAAAGCAATTGGTCAAGATGCAAGTAAACTTGGAAGCTATTTCTTAGCTGTATCAAGTACACAGAGCTTACTTGAAGCTTTTGTAGGTGTTGTTATTGTGGTAATTGTTACAAAACCTCTCTTCGCTTTAATGAAGCGTGGATAACTTATAAATGAAAAGAGGGTATTAATAGATGAAGAAATTGATTATTGGGATTACTGGTTCTATTGCAGCCTTTAAGACTGTACAGTTCATTAGTGATCTAGTGAAAGAAAAATATGAAATTGAAGTGATGCTCACTCAAAGTGCAGCTAAGTTTGTCACACCAACTTCTATTTCTGCTCTTACTAAGAAGAAAACTTATATTGATGTCTTTGATGATGATCCTGGATGTATTACACATGTAGATATTGTCAAGGATGCTGATTTATTTATGATTGTACCAGCAAGTGCTACAACTATTGCAAAATGTGCGAATGGAATTGCGGACAATATGTTAACAGCAGCTTTTTTAGCAGCAACATGTCCTAAACTTATTGCGCCAGCTATGAATGTTCATATGTATGAAAACAAAGCTACACAGCGTAATATCCAGACTTTAAAGGATGATGGTGTCTTATTTGTAGAACCAGCTGTAGGACTATTAGCATGTGGTGATACAGGTAAAGGTAAACTTGCGGATTATGATCATCTTCATTTAATGATGGAATATGCACTCAGTGATCATCCATTAAAGGGTAAAAAAGTATTAGTCACTGCAGGACCTACTCAGGAAGCACTTGATCCTGTTCGTTTTCTGACTAATCATTCATCTGGTAAGATGGGCTATTCTATTGCCCGTGCTGCTTTTGTATTAGGTGCTCAGGTTAGATTAATTCATGGACCTACATCTCTAAATCCAGTCCCTTATATCATCAATCAGTCTATTACAAGTACCCAGGATTTATTTGAATGTGTAAAAAGACATCATACACATTATGACTATATTATTATGGCAGCTGCAGTAGGTGATTATTCACCAGTAGAAACATCTCCAGAAAAGATCAAGAAGAAAGAAGAAGAATTTGTCCTTACTCTTAAAAAGAATCCAGATATCCTTGATTATATAGGGCATCATCAAGTTGAACATCAAGTGATATGTGGATTTGCGATGGAAACACAGGATTTAATTGAAAATGCCTCAAAGAAACTCAATAAGAAACAATGTGATTTGATTGTAGCCAACCATCTTAAAACAGAAGGTGCAGGATTCCAGGGTGATACTAATGTAGTCACAATCATTACTCAGGATTCTATGAAAGATATCGATAAGATGGCTAAATCAGATCTAAGTTATATTATCTTAAAAGAATGTATGAAAATAGGAGCTAAGAAATAAGAATGCTATTGGTTATAGATATCGGTAATACAAATATTACTATTGGTGTTTACAAAGAAAATCACTTAGTAGGTCGATTCCGTATGACTACACGTATGGAACGTACTTCAGATGAATATGGTTTAATGCTTCATTCATACCTTCAGGCATCTCATTTAAATGTAGAAGATGTTAAAGATGTTATTATTAGTTCAGTTGTACCAAAGATCAACTATTCTTTCTCGAGTTCCATTATTAAATACTTTCACATCAGACCACTTTTTGTTGGTCCGGGTGTGAAAACAGGCATCAATATTCAAATTGATCATACATCTACACTTGGCTCAGACCGTTTAGTAGATGCCGCAGGGGCTTATTATACTTATGGTGGTCCCTGCCTCGTTATTGATTTTGGTACAGCTACTACTTATGATGTTATTACAGATAAAGGAGTTTTCATTGGCGGAGTGATTGCGCCAGGTATTGGTATAGAAGCAGGCGTTCTTTCTTCTATGGCTGCTCAGCTTCCAGAAATCGAATTAGTCAAACCACAGCATATTATTGCGAAAAATACAGTCACTGCAATGCAGGCGGGGGTTGTTTATGGCTATATTGGTAAGACAGAATATATTATCAAGAAGATCAAGGAAGAATATGGTCAGAATTTAAAGGTAGTTTCTACAGGAGGCTTAGGTAAGCTTATTGCGAAAGAAACAGACCTCATTGATATTTATGATCAGGAACTTACATTTAAAGGTTTAAAAATCATATATGATAAGAACAAGAAGGATCGTCACTGATCCTTCATTTTTTTGGGCCTTCATTTTATAATTGAGGCCCTTCATTTTTTTTACAAATCTTATTGACACATATATTATTATTTGGTAATATAAATGAGCACTCCTCGAGTGTTAGTGAGGCCGCATTCGTATAATGGCTATTATATCTGCTTGCCATGCAGAGGACGCCGGTTCGACTCCGGCATGTGGCTCCATTTAAAAATTTCATATGCCGCATTCGTATAATGGCTATTATATCTGCTTGCCATGCAGAGGACGCCGGTTCGACTCCGGCATGTGGCTCCATTTAAAAATTTCATATGCCGCATTCGTATAATGGCTATTATATCTGCTTGCCATGCAGAGGACGCCGGTTCGACTCCGGCATGTGGCTCCATTGAAATCAACTAGGCTAACGCCTAGTTTTTTTGTGCATCTTAAACATTCATTTCTACCACTTAGTTGGATAAGATGTCTATATATATTTGATTATGATATCATTTAAATATCGGAGGAAGACTATGAAGACAAGAATTGAATTGATACCTGAAGATCAGACAGAAGAAATAGTAATTAAGTGTCATCAAATAACAGAAGAAATACAAAATATCATATCTCTAACAGAAAATGAGAAGAAAATTATTGGATACAAAAGAGGGGTCATACACCCTTTGGATATAAATAATATCTATTATTTTGAAATTGTAGATCAAAAAGCATTTATCTATTGTGAGAAAGAATTATATGAATCAAAGATGAAACTTTACGAATTTGAACATGAAACAGAAGGGACTTCTTTCTTTCGTGCGTCTAAAGCACTCGTTATAAATGCAGATAAGATAGATTCTATCAAACCTTCATTATCTGGAAGATTTGAAGTGATATTAACAAATAAAGAGAAACTCATTGTTTCGAGACAATATGTACGTGTACTTAAACATATGATTGGATTATAGGAGAACGAAAATGGATAAAAATGAAATGATACATACAATGACTATTCAATATTTTGTGATATACACCTTATCTATGATTGCGACTATCTTATTCTGTCATATAGATCAACCGCAAATAAAAATGATTTCAGTTAATTATCTCGCTCAGGTGGCTGTCTTTTCATTATTTGCCTGTCTTCCTACGATGGTTTATTACTTTAAACAACCCCAAAACATAGCAGTGAAGAATATCATTCATACAATATTACTAGAAATGATTCTGTTGATTGCGGGATATCATATTGGTATGTATCACGATTTATTTGGTGGATGTTTATTCTTTGTGACAGTTTTTGTGGTAGATATATTAGTCAGAATATTCAATTATCTCAATGATTGTCATATGGCAAATGAAATCAATAAAGCATTAAAGAACAGAAAAGGTGATGACTATGAAAAGTATTGAAATCAAACATCTTACAAAATCATTTGGTGATATAAAAGCAGTAGATGATTTAAGTTTTACTGTAGAAAAGGGTACCTTCTTTTCTTTTTTAGGTATCAATGGTGCAGGTAAGAGTACCACTATTTCTATGATGTGTGGTGAATTATCAAATGATGCAGGGGAAATCTATATAGAAGGAAAAAATATAAAAAACTATATGAATGATATCAGAAGTTCTATAGGTGTTGTGTATCAAACGTCTGCATTGGATGATGTGCTAACTGTATATGATAACTTAAAATATCGTGGTGCTTTATATAATATCAAGGAAAATGAATTAAAGAGTAGAATTTATGAATTAGCTTCTTTATTAGACTTCAAGGATTACTTAAAGAAGCCTTTAAATAAACTATCGGGCGGACAGAAAAGACGTATAGATATCGCACGTGCGCTTATTCATGAACCACAGCTTCTTATCTTAGATGAACCAACAACAGGTCTAGATCCTCAAACAAGAAAGATATTATGGAAGGTTATCAATGATCTAAGAAAAGAAAAACATATGACAGTCTTCTTAACAACACATTATATGGAAGAAGCAGCAGAAGCTGATCAGGTAGTTATTATTGATCATGGCCGTAAAATAGCTTCAGGAACACCTCATGAATTAAAACTTAAATATGCCTACGATTATTTAAATATCTATGATGTTGAAGAAGAGGATATTCAATCTCTAGGCTATCCTTATACAAGAATAAAGGATGGATATACAATTCGCATTAATCATCCAAGTGATGCAAAACAGTTAATCATTCAAAGACCGGAACTTTTTGATGACTTTGAACTTGTGAAGGGAAGAATGGATGATGTTTTCTTAAATGTGACAGGAAATAAACTCCCAGGAGGTGATCGATTATGAGACATTTAGTATTAAGACATACAGTTTTATTCTTTAAAGATAAAGGACGTTTCTTAACAGCTTTAATTACACCTATTGTACTCATTGTGCTCTATATGACATTTCTAGGTACTGTCTATCATGATTCTTTAGATAGTATAGTGAAATACTTTGATGTGTCGCAAAAGATGATTGATGCTTTTGTGAATGGATATCTTTTCTCTTCACTACTTGCAGTCAGCTGTGTGACAGTATCGTTTTGTTCGAATATGATCATGGTACAGGATAAAGCAGACAATAAGGTCAAAGATTTACTTATTGCGCCAATAAGTAAAACGATATTAGCTCTTAGCTATTTTATCTCTACTCTTATTATTACAATGATTATTAATATGACGGCTTTACTGGCTTGTTTTATTGTTTTAGGTGCATCTCATTGGGTTTTACCTATTCAGGATATATTCTATTGTGTAGTTGATATAATCCTGCTTACATTATTTGGGACATCATTGTCATCTATTATTAATTATTTCCTTACAACTCAGGGGCAGATATCAGCAGTCAGCAGTATTGTGAGTGCAGGCTATGGTTTTTTATGTGGGGCTTATATGCCTATCTCTCAATTCACACCTGCAGTACGTACATTTATTAAATTCTTACCAGGAACATATGGGACATCACTCATTCGTAATCATTTGCTGAAAAGCTTATTCACAAAGCTAGGTACAAAGGTTCCAGTTGATGTCATGAATGTCATACATCAAAGCTTTGATACATCCTTCACACTTATGGGACATACTGTAACTCAAACGATGATGTATCTTATTATGATATTTACATGTGTTATTCTTTTGCTTGTCTATATCTTTTTGAATTACAAAAAGAAAAATATGTAAAATTGATGTATTTTTAATCCTAGGATTGAAAAATATCAGAAATAGTTTAAGATGTTTTTTGTGGAGGATTTTGTTAGTAGTACCATGAAAATCTTAAAGAAAATAATTATTCTTATTGTATTGGTGATATGTTATGTATTAGCCAATGCAGGAAGTATTTATATATATAGTTTTAAAGATGAGGCAAGAAGTGCGGATGTTGCGATTGTCTTAGGTGCATCTACATATAATGGACATGCATCACCTGTATATCAGGAAAGAATTAACCATGCAGTTGTTTTATATAATAAGCATCTCGTTAAGAAGATTATTACAACAGGAGGCTATGGAAAAGGCAATCCTGTGAGTGATGCTTATAATGCAAAGCTTTATGCAATTAGTCAAGGTGTACCAGAAGATGATATTCTTACTGAAGATCAATCAACAGTCACTTTAGAGAATTTAATTAATGCAAAAAAGATAATGGATGTCTACAATTATAAGATGGCTTTAATTGTAAGTGATCCATTACATATGAAAAGAGCGATGCTTCAGGCTAAGGATGCAGGAATCACAGCGTATACCTCACCGACTAAGTCTTCTCGATATCGTACAAGAGATACTAAGTTCAAGTTCCTGAAACGTGAAGTAATCAATTATATTGGTTATAAATGGTATCGTCTCTTTAAATCCCTTATCAAAGTATGATAGAATAGTATTAAGGTTGAAGGGAGCTGTTTGTCGTGTTTATGATTAATACAGGATGTATATGCTGTGCAATTCTCGCATTAACATTCTTGTTTTATTATATAATTTGTACATGTCTTAAGGGATTGGGAGTATATCATATCAGTGCATTTAAGGATGTACCTCGTGAAGAAAGCCGTTATTATGATAAGAAAAGAATCAGCCGTGCTCAAAGAAGTGCATTTAAGAAATGGTTTATCATATTAAGTATAGGTACAATACTATCATATTATATTAGTCAGTACTTTGCCTATGCTGCAATAGGACTATGGGCACTTATATTCTTTAAAGATATCTTTGTGAAAAAAGAGAACTTATTTCGTAACTATCGTATCTAATGGCCTTTATAGGCCATTATTTTTTTGAGGTGACTATGGAAAAAATATTACTTGTACTTATATGTATTTTAGGTGTTGTCATCATGGTCAAAGGTCTTGTGAGTCGTTTTCAATATCGACTTAAAGCAACACGCTGTTCTTTACAGACATCAGGAAAAATTATAGATATCAAACAGACAGAATCTTTTATTTATACAATGACTGTTCAATACTATGCAGAAGGGAAGTTTATTGAAAGAAAACCTTCTATCACATACTTCCAGATGAAATACTTTAAACTCAATAAAAACATTACTATAGACTATGATCCTACATCTTGTGATACGTTTATTATTGAAGAAGACTTATTCCCAATACGTTTGACTAACTTTCTTATATTCAGTGGATTTACATTAGTCTGCTGTACTGCCATATTTATTATGTGAGGTTGTTATGAAGAAAATAATATTGCTGCTTCTTAGTGTGCTCTTAACTGCCTGTGCACCTACTTCAAGCACAAATAAAAAATATATCAATACTTCAGGTAATACTCTAGAAACACGTATCCCTGTACCAGCTGGTTATTCACGAGAACAGAGTGACTTTGCACATTTTTTACAGTCATATCCTTTAAAGGAAAGTGGTAGTCCTATTCTTTTGTATAATGGAAAGAAGAAATGGAATCAAAGTGCACAGATTGGAGTCTTTAAGCTTCCATTAGAAAATGAAAACCTCCAACAATGTGCCGACTCAGTCATGAGAGTTTATGCAGAATATTACTGGAATACAAAACAATATGACAAGATTCAATTTCATTTAAGCGATGGATTTTTATTATCTTATACTCAATGGCGTGAAGGGAATCGTGTCGTCATTAAGAATGATCATGCATCTTATGTGAAAAGTGCTTCCTATGATGATTCTTATGAATGCTTCAAGAAATACTTGCGTATTGTATTTGCTTATTCAGGCAGTGCAAGTATGGTCAGTGAATCTGCACCAATTGCATCTGGTGATATAAGAGTAGGAGATGTTTTCTTGAAAGGTGGTTCACCAGGGCATGTCGTGATGATTGTAGATGTTTGTACAAATAAGGAAGGTAAGAAAGCTTTCTTACTTGCACAAGGTTATATGCCTGCTCAGGAATTTCATTTATTAAAGAATCCGTCACATGATGATCCCTGGTATTATGAAGATGAAATCAAATACCCATTCGAAACACCTGATTATACTTTTGAGGAAGGTAGTTTAAGAAGATTATGTTATTGATGAATGTGTTTAGTGGTCACAGAATAGATCCATTACATATTAAGGAAGATGATATTCATCTAGAGGATATTGCACATGCATTAAGTCTTATATGTCGTGGTAATGGTCATATTAAATATTTCTACTCAGTCGCACAGCATTCTCTCAACTGCGCGAAAGAAGCAAAAAATAGAGGATATAGTAAAGATGTTGTATTATCGTGCTTATTTCATGATGCAAGTGAAGCGTATATGAGTGATTTGATTACTCCTATTAAGAAGCAGATGAAAGAGTATCAGATGATAGAAGATCAACTCCTAGAGACTATCTTTCAGGCTTTTCATATTCAATTACAGGATGAAGAGAAAACAATCTGGAAAGAAATGGATCATCTATTACTTGAAGCAGAATTGAAAGAGATGATGCCTTTAGAAGAAAATAGAGCTTCTGTCACATTAATGAGTGTCCCTGATTTAAAGGAACAAAATTATCGAGAAATAGAAGAAGAATTCAAGGCTTATGCCCTTGAATTATTGGAGGACTTGTAATGAAGATTTATGTTACTTATACATTTTTAAATAAAGAAGATAGAGACGCTTTCTATCAATCTATTATAGACAATCATATTCAGGAACTGTCATCAGCTGATGAAGGATGCTTGAAGTATTCTTATACACTTGTAGATGATACGATTCTCTTTTTACAAGAAGAATGGGTATCTGAGCAGTTGCAGTTAAAACATCTAAAACAGTCTCATATAGATATCTTGAAACAATTAAAGAGTCAATATTTATGTCAAACTACAGTGTGTCATGGCACTGCTTGTTTAGAAACTGAACGTTTAATATTAAGAGAATTTAAAATAGAAGACGCAGATGATATGTATCATCATTGGGCTAATGATGAAAAGGTCACTCGTTATTTGACTTGGCCACCTCATCAAAGTATAGAAGATACAAAGCAGTTACTTTCTTCCTGGATTCAGTCTTATGAAAATGGTGATTCATATAACTGGGGTATAGTAGTAAAGGATAAGAGTACACTCATTGGAAACATATCTGTCACACATATTGATAAGAATACAAATACAGTAGAAATAGGCTATTGTATTGGACAGGCTTATTGGGGTCATGGATATGTTGCTGAAGCACTTAAAGAAGTGATTTCTTACTTGTTTAAAGAAGGATATGATCTTGTTCGTGCAAGACATGATAAAAATAATCCTCGTTCAGGTCAAGTGATGATCAAGGTGGGTATGAAATATGAGGGAACTCTCAGAAAATATGCAAAAAATAACCAGGGAGTGGTAGATGATGTTCTATACTCAATTCTTCCTGAAGAATTAGAATAGGAGAACGTATGGAAGTTAAAGAAATATGCTTAGCACATGTCAAAGAGATATCGCAATTATTTAATGAAATATTCTCCAGGGAACCATGGAATGATGAATGGAGTGAAGAAGATCTCTCTATTTATATGCATGATCTGGTAGGGAATCGCTTATCGCTTTCTATTGGCTTATATGATGAAGATAAACTCATTGGAATTGCGTTAGGTCGCATTAAACATTGGTATAATGGCAGAGAATTCTGGATTGATGAATTTGGAATTATGACGGATGAACAGTCTAAAGGACTTGGAACTCAATTTATGGACTTAGTTGTTGATTATACGAAAAAAAGAGGGATAGATCGTATTATGTTGATTACAGAAAGAGAATTTCCTGCTTATTACTTCTATCAGAAAAATGGATTTGAAGAACAATCATCACAGGTTGTCTTTATGAAACAATACTAATGAACGTGTGCATATTTTGTATGCGCACTTTTTTGTCCTAAAAAATAGATTATTGACTCTTTCAATGACAAAATACATCCTATAAATTGCGTATAATTACTATCATTTATAAAATGAAAGCGCTATAATAGTAGTGGTTAAAAATGTATTGTAAGGAGAGTAATAATATGAAACTATTAGAACCAATTAAAGTAGGTCCAATCACATTAAAAAACCGTATCATGTTCCCACCAATGACAACTGGTTATGAAGAACGTGATGGTTCAATTTCTAAACAGAGCTTCAACTTCTATAAACGTATTGCAGAAGGTGGTGTATCTTATATCGTACTTGGAGACGTTGCACCAGTAAACACTGTTTCTCCAACACCAAAACTATTCAAGGATGAACAGATTCCAGCTTATAAAGAATTAGCTGATGCATTACATGAATTTGATTGTAAATTAGGTATTCAGATTTTCCATCCTGAATATGATGTTCAGGCTTTAGCTGAAATGTTTAAAAAAGGTGATATGCAGGCAGCACGTGCTAAATTACATCATGATATGCTTCATTTCACTGATGAAGTATCTCCAGAAGCATTAAATACAATTCTTAAGCAGATGGGTGAATGCGTAAGACGTGCTTATGAAGCTGGCGTAGACGTAGTAGAAGTTCATGGAGACCGTTTAGTAGGTGCTTTATGTTCTACAGTATTAAACCACCGTACTGATGAATACGGAGGAAGCTTTGAAAATAGAACACGTTTCGCATTACAGGTTGTTGAAAGCATTAAAGAACATGCCCCTCATATCTGTATTGATTATAAACTTCCAATCATCACTGATAACCCATTAAGAGGTAAAGGTGGATTAAAGATTGATGAAGCAGTAGAATTTGCGAAAAAGCTTGAAGAAGCAGGCGTTAACATGATCCATGTTGGACAGGCAAACCATACTGGTAATCTTAATGATACTATTCCAGCAATGGGTACTCAGCCATATTGTTTCATGCAGTCTTATACTAAGAGAGTAAAAGATGCTGTTAGTATTCCAGTATCTGCAGTAGGACGTATCGTTACTCCACAAAACGGTGAAGCATTAATCGAAAATGGTGTATGTGATATCGTAGGTTATGGACGTTCATTATTAGCTGATCCTGATTATGTTAAAAAGATTGAAGATGGACAGCCATGCAGAATCCGTTTATGTATGATGTGTAATAAGGGATGTACAGACTCTATCCAGAATAGAAAGTTCTTAAGCTGTGTTCTTAATGCAGAAAACGGTTATGAATATGAAAGAACAATTACACCTGCTGATAATAAGAAGAAGGTTGTTATTGTAGGTGCAGGACCTGCAGGCTTAGAAGCTGCGAGAGTTGCGAGAGTCAAAGGTCATGACGTTATTGTTTATGACAAGGATACTCAAGTAGGCGGACAGTTAAATATCGCTTCTGTACCACCTAGAAAAGAAGAAATGAATCGTGCTATTCATTATCTAGCTAATGAAGTCAAAGTATTAGGTGTAGACTTACGTTTAGGTAAAGCTGTTACTAGCGAAGATATCTTAGCTGATCAGCCTGATGAAGTAATCGTTGCAACAGGTGCTTCTAACTTCATCTTAAATATCCCTGGTAAGGATATGCCTCATGTACAGGATGCTTGGAAAGTACTTGCAAATGAACAGTTCCCAGCAGGTAGAATCGTTGTAATCGGTGGTGGACTTGTAGGTGCTGAAACAGCTGAATATCTTGCACTTAGAGGAAATGATGTAAGTATCGTAGAAATGATGGATACTATCGCAAAAGAAGAATCAACTACAATTCGTCCAGAAATGATGGCTGATTTTGAAAAGCATGGTGTTAAACAGTTCACTAATACTAAGGTAACAGAAATCACTGCAACTTCAGTAGAAGCAGAAACTGCAGAAGGTAACGTATCTCTTCCATGTGATTATGTAGTATTTGCAGTAGGTGCACGTTCTAATGCATTTGATACAACTGCATTAGAAGAAAAGAACATCCATGTTCAGGTTGTTGGTGATGCAAATAAGGTTGCAGACATCAATTCAGCAATTGAATCTGGTTATCTTGCAGCTAACGCATTATAAGATCTTTAGGTAATTTAAAATAACTAGGGGTTTCCTATATTTTAGTTATTATGAATCACGGGGTGAAAGTCACCCCGTGATTCTTTATAGTCTAGAAGTCTATTTCAGAAATATCTAAATCTAACGATGAGTCTTCATCGTTATT
>OIXW01000040.1_pt1 | contig 32055 bp, 25 predicted proteins | sample 1587951 | NCBI WGS metagenome assembly OIXW01 (sample SAMN03283239) | human gut metagenome | biome: human-associated habitat; material: feces | host: Homo sapiens | place: Peru | collected 2012
AACTACATTTGTACAAATATACACTCATAGTAGGAAAAAAGGCGATAAAAAAGAGCCAACTTCTTAAGTTGACTCCATTGGACTAGGGTTGCCCCTAGTCCTTTTAAGCGTTCATCTCTTCTGAAAGTTCTTCCCATTCCAGCATGAGTTCTTCTAATTTGTTGTTTAAGTCTTCTAGTTCTGCAGTGATTTCATTATATTTCTGATAATCATTCATGACTTCATCACTATGAAGTTCTTCTTCCTTACTACTGATCTTCTCTTCAAAGTCAGAAATATCATTTTCTATCTTCTTTAATCTATTCTTCTTTTTCTTATCAATCGTATTTTGAACCTTGACTGCTGTTTCTTTCACAACTTCTTCTACTTGACGATGTTCTAGATAATAAGCATAGTTACCACTAAAGATTTCATCACCATGAGGATTCATCTCTACAATCTTAGTTGCTAATTTATTAATAAAATAACGGTCATGAGAAATAAAGAGAATTGTACCAGGAAAATCTAATAAAGCATCTTCTAGTACTTCCTTAGACTGAATATCTAAGTGGTTTGTCGGTTCATCTAGAATCAAGAAGCTGGCTTTATTAAGTAATAGCTTAATTAAGACAATACGTCCTTTTTCACCACCGGATAAAACATCAATTGTTTTAAATACATCTTCACCCTTGAATAAGAATGCAGCACAGATATTTCTGATTTCTGTATTATTCATATCAGGATAAGCATCATGTATTTCATCAAAGATTGTTTTTTCAGGAGATAAAGAAGTCTGTTCCTGATCATAATAACCAATCATAACCTTAGAACCTAAACGAATACGTCCATGTACAGGTAGATAATCCTTTAAAATCAAATGGAACATCGTTGTTTTACCTACACCATTAGGTCCAAGTAATGCAACTCTTTCACCTTTCTTGACTTCAAAAGATACAGAATCAAACAGTGGCTTATCAAAAGCCATGGCTACATCATCCACCTTTAAAACATCATAACCACTCTCTACTTCTGGTTCAAATGCAAAACGGATACTAGAAGGAAGACTTTCTGGTCTTTCTACTTTTTCCATACGTTCAAGTGCTTTCTCTTTAGATTCAGCACGTTTTACCTGTTTCTCACGGTTATAAGATTTTAAACGGTCAATAGACTCCTGCATACGTTTAATATCTTTTTGGTTATTTAAGTAATGTTTTAATTCTACATCACGATCATGTTTCTTGATTTCTGCATATTTAGAATAATTACACTTATAAATCTTACTTCTACCATTTTCTATTTCCATAATAGAAGTAGACACCTGATCAATAAAATAACGGTCATGGGATACTACAATCACAGCTTTATTATACTGTTTCAAATAGTTTTCTAACCATTCAATAGAATTCACATCAAGATGGTTTGTTGGTTCATCAAGTAATAATAAATCAGGAGAACGTAATAGCAGCTGACCTAACGCAATTCTTGTCTTCTGTCCACCAGATAAAATACCGATAGGCTTATACCACATATCCTCATCAAAACCTAAACCATTGAGAACACCTTTCACCTGTGACTCCATGGCATAACCGCCTTCATCCTGGAACTTAGATAATAAAGCATCATACTGATTCATGATTGAATCTAAATCAGTTGTAACAGCCATTTCCTGTTCCAATTCACGAATACGTTTCTCTATCTTCTTTAAATCTTCAAAAGGTTCTTCTAGTGTTTCATAAATACTCTTATTAAGATCGAACTTATGTTCCTGATTCAATGTACCAATACGAATATTCTTCGCAATAGTCATCATACCATCATCATAAGCCTCTTCATTTAAAAGAATTCTAAGCAATGTACTCTTACCAGCACCATTCACACCAATGATGGCAAGCTTATCATGCTCTTCTATATGGAAAGTTATATTTTTTAGGACTTCTTTTCCCGAATAAGATTTAGTCAGTCCTGAACAAGATAATATCATTTTTTCATCACCCAGTGTATTGTACCAATTTAACGAAATAAATACAAATTATCTTTGTTTTTTATATTGCACATAGAATAGTATATGTGTATAATTGTATACAATAGTAAACAAGGGGGAGAAGATTATATGAATCTAGCGTATAAAATCTTGAATGCACATCTTAAAGAAGGAGAATTAGTTCCAGGAACATCTATTTGTATCGGAATTGACCAGACTTTAACACAGGATTCTACAGGTACAATGGCTTATCTTCAGTTAGAAGCTATGAATGTAGGACATGTTGCAGTAGAAAAAGCAGTGGCTTATATTGACCATAACATGCTTCAGACTGGTTTTGAAAACATGGATGACCATGAATTTATTAAATCAGTTGCAAGAAAGCATGGTATTACATTCTCTAAACCAGGTAATGGTGTCTGTCATCAGTTACAGCTTGAAAATTTCTCACATCCAGGTAAGACGCTTATTGGTTCAGATTCTCATACACCAACATGTGGTGCAATGGGTATGATTGCGATTGGTGCAGGAGGACTTGATGTAGCCGTTGCCATGGCAACAGGTAAGTACTATGTTCAGTGTCCATCAGTATTACAGGTTAAATTAACAGGACGTAAAGCACCTTGGGTATCAGCAAAAGATGTTATCTTAAAAATCCTACAGGAATTATCAGTAAAAGGTGGGGTTAATAAGATTGTTGAATATACAGGTGAAGGTTTAAATGATCTTTCACTCACTGACCGTGCCACTATCTGTAACATGGGTGCAGAACTAGGTGCAACTACTTCAGTATTCCCAACAGATGAAAATACTTTAGCTTACTTAAAACAGCAGGGTAGAGAAGATGAATATGTTGAAATGAAAGCAGATGAAGATGCAACATATGATGAAACTATTGAAATCGATATGTCTACATTAGTTCCTATGGTTGCTCAGCCTCATTCACCAGATAATGTAGTAGACGTCAAAGAATTAGAAGGTATGAAGATCAACCAGGTAGTCATTGGTTCTTGTACAAACTCATCTTTACCAGATATGATGCGTGCTGCAAAGATCTTAAAAGGTCGTAAAGTTGCTGAAGATGTTTCTTTAGTTATTGCGCCAGGTTCATCTTCTATTCTTTCTATGCTTGCACAAAATGGTGCTCTTGCAGATATGATTCATGCAGGTGCTAGAATTCTTGAATGTGGATGTGGTCCTTGCATCGGTATGGGACAGGCTCCATTATCAAAAGGTGTTTCTTTAAGAACAATCAACCGTAACTTCAAAGGACGTTCTGGTACAAATGATGCAAGTGTATATCTAGTCTCTCCAGAAGTTGCTGCATTATCTGCAGTCAAAGGTTACTTATCACAGGAATTTGAAGATGATATGGTATTAGAAGAAGTACCAGATACACCATTTGTGAAGAACCCTAACTTCTTTATTAGTGAATATATCCCTGATAATGAAATCTATATGGGACCTAATATCAAACCAGTTCCTAGAGGAGATAAATTAACAGATACAGTAAGTGGTAAAGTTGTATTAAAAGTAGGAGACAATATCTCTACAGACCATATTGTACCATCTGATTCTAAATTACTTCCATTCCGTTCTAATGTCCCTCATTTAGCTAAGTTCTCATTCTCTAAGGTAGATCCTGAATTCTATGATAGAGCCGTTAAAAACAATGGTGGATTCATTGTAGGTGGAGATAACTATGGACAGGGTTCTTCAAGAGAACATGCTGCATTAGTACCTAACTACTTAAAGATCAAAGCTATCTTTGCGATTTCATTTGCGAGAATTCATCGTTCTAACTTAATCAACAATGGTATTCTTCCACTTGTGATTGATGCAAAAGATTATGATTTCTTCAATAATCAGGATGATTATGAATTAAGTGACTTATTAACAGCTGTAGAAGAAGGTAAAGACATTGTAGTAACTAATAAGACTACAAATGAAACTATTACAGCACATCTATCATTATCTGCACGTGAAAAAGTCATGATTCAGTATGGTGGATTATTAAATGCAATTAAAGAACTAGGAGGAGATTTCTAATGAAAGCAGTACTTATTCCAGGTGATGGTATTGGACCAGAGATTTCAGCAAGTGTTGAATCTATCACAAAAGCAATGAACCTAGATATCGAATGGGTTAAATATAGAGCAGGTGCCGAGTATGCAAAAGAAACAGGTGAAGTATGGGAACCTGGCCTTGTTGATGCAATTGAAGAATACAAATGGGCTTTAAAAGGTCCTACAGCCACTCCAATTGGAACAGGCTTTAGAAGTGTGAATGTTGCATTAAGACAGAAATTCTCTACTTATGCGAATGTACGTCCTTTACGTAACTTCAAGGGTATTGACTCTAAATATGAAAATATTGACTTAGTGATCATTAGAGAAAATACTGAAGACTTATATAAAGGTATTGAATATATGTTGACTGATGATATTGCGAATGGTGTTAAGTTAATCACTAGAGAAGCTTCTACACGTATTTGTCGTTATGCATTTGAATATGCACGCACAAATAACAGAAAAAAAGTGACAGCCATCCATAAAGCCAATATAATGAAGTATACAGATGGTCTTTTCCTTGATTGTTATAGAGAAGTGGCAAAAGACTATCCAGAAATAGAAACACAGGAAGTTATTATTGATAATATGTGTATGCAGCTTGTACAGCGTCCAGAAACATTTGATGTCCTTGTCGCACCAAACTTATATGGGGATATTGTTTCTGACTTATGTGCTGGTCTTGTAGGTGGTCTTGGTATTGCTCCATCAGGTAATATTGGTGATGATTACCGTATTTATGAAGCTGTTCATGGCAGTGCACCTGATATTGCAGGTAAAGGTATTGCGAACCCAAGTTCTTTAATTCTTGCATTCGCAATGATGCTTGAAGCATTAAATAAACAGAAAGAAGCACAGTCTTTAAGAGAAGCCTTAGCAGCAGTCGTAGAAGAAGGTAAGTACACTACACCAGATATTGGTGGACAGGCAACTACAAAAGAGTTTACAGACGCAATTATCGATAAATTATAAGAGGAGGGAAAAGAAATGCCATCTCATAGCATTTTTGAATCAACTTCCCATGGATCATTGGGCTCTAAAATATTTATCTTATTACGTGATCGTATTCTTAATGAAAGTTATAAATGCGGTGATAAATTAAATGAATTAACACTTGCGAAAGAGTTGAAGATTTCTCGTACACCTATTAGAGAAGCTTTAAAACAGCTAGAATTAGAAGGTTTAGTAGAAAGTATTCCTAATAAAGGTGTTTATGTCAAAGGTTTTTCACCTCGTGATATTGATGATATGTTTGAAATACGTCTTTCTTTAGAGGGATTAGCTGTTTCATTCGCAATTGATCGTATGGATGAAGTACATCTTGCTAAAATTAAAGAAGTATTTGAATTACTAGAATTCTATACTACAAAGGGTGACTTTGATAAAGTCAATGATTTTAATATCCTATTCCATGAATCTATTTATCAGGCAACACAGTCTACCTATTTTGAACAGATTCTTAAGGATATTCATTACTATGTATCAGTGACATCAAGACATTCTATTGCGCGTCCAGAACGTTTAGAATCATCACTTGTAGAACATCGTGCTATTCTTGAAGCCATCATTGATGGAGATAAAGATGAAGCAACAGAACGTATTCAAAGACATATTCGTAAAACACAGATGCTTGTAAGAAAGTATTATGCAACAAGAAAGTAGGGTCAACCTACTTTTTTTGATGTAGAATGATATCAGGAGGTATTTATGTTAACACCTAAACATTTAATTAAAAAAGAAAAGAATGATTATCGTTTGATTGCGATATCTGATATACATGGTCATTTAGACCGCTTTAAAGAATTACTAAGAAAAGTGAATTATGATCCTGTAGAGGATTATTTAGTTATTATTGGTGACTTTGTAGAAAAAGGAGACCAGGTATTAGAGACAATACACTTTATTATGAATCTTGCACGTTTTCCTAAATGTTATGTCTTGATGGGGAATTGTGAATGGGCCATGAATGCACTACTCACTATTCCAGAGATTGCAGGAGAAATACCTAAGTACTTAAAAAGAAATAGTAAGAACGGTATTATTAGAGATATTTATAACCAGGAACATTTTAGTGATGGACATGAAACACCTTTAGGTATGCAGAAAATCATGGCTGAAAAGATTAGAACTGAATTGAAGTTCATGTCCCATTTACCAACTACATTATTATTTAATGACTATTTATTTGTACATGCGGGTGTAGAACCAAGGGAGAATTATAAGGAATGTGGTTTATCATCTTACCTTGAACTCCAACATTTCTATGAACTTGGACATTCATTAAAGTATACAGTTGTTGTAGGACACCTTCCTACATCTAATTATTTCCCTCGCTCTATTCATAACGATATTATTATAGATGAAGAAAAGAAAATCATCTGTATTGATGGAGGCACAGGTGTGAAACCTATTTCACAATTAAATGCGCTTATTATAAATAGTTATAAAGGAGAAATTACATACCAAAGGGAATGTGTACAGCCATTTCCTATAGGTGTATTAAATAAAGATCTTTATGGGAGTGGTGAAGTAGATCATAAGATAGCTTTTCCAGATTATGAAGTAAAGATGATAAGAAAAGGGAAAGAATTTAGTCAATGTTATAGAGTGAGTGATCATGTCATGATCTCTATTAAGAATGAATTCTTATATGAAAGAAATCATCATCTCTATTGTTTAGATGATTATACAGATCATTGGTTTATAGGTGAAAAAGGCACTGAAGTGAAGATTGCAGGTGTGTATGGACATTATGTTTATGTTATATGTGGTGCACAGGTAGGATGGGTCAATGAAGAAGACATCACTTATTAAGATACTTTGTGTCATCGCTTTATTTCTAAGTATCCACCGATGTGGATCTTATAAGACGGTTGCGCCTTATATTGTATTAGTTAAAGAGAATACATCTTTCCTCAATCAAACACTCACAATAGGACAACCTTTAGTGGTAGAAGGACAAAGAGGATCTCAATATTATGGTTATATATACGTGAATGGTGAGAAGAAAGAAGGCTATATATCGAGTCGTAATGTGATTGCATATGTATTTGATGAATCCTTTGAAAAAGAAATCACATCATTTCCTGATAGTTATAAACAATCTTTACGTTTCTTACATGTACTTTATCCAGAGTGGAGCTATGTACCGCTATCTACTTCTTTAGACTTCAATAATACTGCGTCTATTTTTCAAAGCAAGTCTTTGATAGATACAGATGAATCAGAGATGATCGCCTCTCCTGATATTATTGAAGGACAAACATGGTGTCGTGTTTCTTTAAATGCCTCACGTTATTTTTTAGATCCACGTAATGGTTTAGATGCCTATCATGCACTCATGTTTGAGAAGCTCACTTATAATCCTTCTGAAACATTACAGGAAGGAAAAAGAATGCTGGAAGGAACTGACATGTCAGGTATAGAATCACAGTCTGAAAAAGACTGGGCAGAACTCTATCGTCATAGTGCAGAAGTGAATAACATCTCTATGTCATTACTTATTACCCGTGCGATTCAAGAACAGTCTGGTGGAGGACTTGGACTACGTGGTGGACATGCAAGAAATAATCCCCAGGGACCTCTCTTCTATAATATATATAATATAGGAGCGAATACGAGTGATCAGGATGGAATAGATTTTGCAGCATCAAGAAACTGGGATACAAGAGAAAAAGCTATCCTTTATGGTTCTAAGTATCTATCTGATAACTATATTACTAAAGGACAGGATTCTCTTTATCTCCAGAAATTTGATGTGCACAACAATAATCCTGGACATCATTATTATATGTCTAATATCCGTGCACCTTATAGTGAAGCAAAGAATATGTTGAAAGGGTATATCTCTAATAATATGGATCATGTCAAACGTATACTAGAAATACCTATCTACAATAATATGCCTGCCTATAATCCTTATCCTATCGCTACAGATATCAAATATGCAGGGACTATTATGAAGAATCCAGATTGTGAATATCAAATAGCGGATACATATAAGAATCTAACTAGAAATGTGGATTACATCACTATTGATCATGATTCTTATACACATATTATAGGTTTGAATAATTACTATGGCTCATTCGATATAGAGAAATGAGCCTTTTTACATACTCTTAATTATACAAGGATATTGGATTTACATTAGATAACCTAAAATAGAAACAGGAGGAATGATTATGGACAATAGATATGAGCCTTCTTTGATATTGATGGCTATTTATGTCATTTATATGATATGTGAATTCTCTTTGAAACAGGAGTTCAATTCTTTTGCATTATATATGAGTGGAGTATGTTTAGTAATGACTCTATCTATATATCTAAGAGATAAAGTATTTTCATAATTTGTCGGATTTTAATATATTTGTCATGAATTCCTTATAATGTGTACATGGAGGAAACAACAATGACATTTAGTAAAGATTTTTATTGGGGTGGCGCAGTTGCTGCCAATCAGTGTGAAGGGGCATGGAATGTAGATGGAAGAGGTATGGCCCGTACTGATGTAACTACAGGAGGAACAGTGAATACTCCTAGAATGGTTACATTTATTGATAAGGATGGTCAGAAACAGAAATTACCTAACCATGGTTTTAAATTACCAGAAGGGGCTCACTTTGCAGTCTTTGATGATGAACTTTATCCTAACCATGATGGTATTGATTTCTATCATCACTATAAGGAAGATATCGCCTTACTTAAAGAAATGGGATTCAAGATGTTCAGACTTTCTATTTCATGGTCTAGAATCTATCCTACAGGAGAAGAATCAGAACCTAATCAGGCTGGGTTGGACTTCTATAGAAATGTATTTACAGAACTAAGAAATGCGGGTATTGAACCATTAGTCTCTATCTGGCACTTTGATACACCACTTGCATTAGAAGAAAAGTATGGTGACTGGCAGGATAGAAAGTTCATTGAATTATATGAAAAGTATGTCACTACTATCTTTAAAGAATACAAAGGCTTAGTTAAATACTGGCTTACATTTAATGAAATCAATAATACAATTAACTTCTTACCAGATAATGCAAGTGATGAAGCTTTCCAGGAAGCTTATCAGCACCTTCATTATCAGTTTGTAGCCAGTGCAAGAGCTGTACAGATTGGTCATGCGATTGATCCGAACTACCAGATTGGTTGTATGATCTGTGGTATTACTTATTATCCACTTACTTCTGATCCAGAAGATATTCTCTTTAATCGTTATAAATGGGAAAAAGGAATCTTCTATTGTGGAGATGTACAGTGTAAAGGTAAATATCCAACATATGCAAAACGTTTATGGAAGGAACATAATGTAGAATTAGATATCACAGAACAGGATCTAGTGGAATTAAAGAATGGTACTGTTGATCTCTATACATTCTCATATTATATGTCTCAGTCTATTACAACTCATAAGAATGAAGATACAGTAGGTGGCAATATGTCATTTGGTGTACGTAACCCTTACTTAACATATTCTGATTGGGGATGGGCATTGGATCCTGAGGGATTAAGATACTATCTTGAAGTAGTTTATGATCGTTATGAATTACCATTAATGGTTGTAGAAAATGGTTTAGGTGCATTTGATACAGTAGAAGAAGATGGTTCTATTCATGATGATTATAGAATTAACTACTATCGTGCACATATTAAAGAAATGGACAAAGCGATTGAAGAAGGTATTGATTTAATCGGTTATACAACTTGGGGCTGTATTGACCTTGTTTCTGCAGGTACTGGAGAAATGAGAAAACGTTATGGTTTTATTTATGTAGATAAACATGATGATGGTACTGGTACAATGAAGAGAAGCAAGAAAGACTCTTTCTACTGGTATAAGAAAGTCATTGAATCTAATGGTGAAAATCTAGACTAATATAAAAGACCAGCACGAGCTGGTCTTTATTACATGTCTTCTAAAATCTGTTTTACAAGCTTTACAAGTCTTTCTTCTGCACTATTTGCTGCTTCCATGACTTCTATATGATTTAATTCATTATTTGATAATCCTGCAGCTTTATTAGTCACAAGTGAAATACCTAAAATCTTCATATCAGAATGTCTTGCGACAATCGCTTCTGGTACTGTAGACATACCTACCATATCTGCACCAAGTGTCTTGAATGCACGAATTTCTGCAGGTGTTTCAAACTGTGGTCCTTTAAAGAAACAATACACACCTTCTTTAACATCTACATTCACTTTCTTTGCAGATTCAAATGCAAGAGAACGTAATGTTGATGTATAAACATCAGTCATATCCTTAAAACGTGGACCAAAGTCATCTAGGTTAGGTCCTCTTAAAGGTGATGGCATCATAAATGATAAATGATCAGAAATAATCACAATCTGTCCTGGATTTAAATCATCTCTTACGCCACCACAGGCATTAGTCACAATAAGGTTCTTAATACCTAAAGCACTAAATACACGAATAGGCATTGTGACTTTCTGCATATCATAGCCTTCATAGAAATGGAAACGTCCCTTCATACAGGCAACAATCTTACCACTAATTTCACCAATAATAAGTTTACCTGCATGTCCTGGTACAGTAGAAACAGGGAAATAGGGGATATCCTTATAATCAATTTCTACAGGTTCATTAATCACATCAGCAAGTGGTCCTAAACCTGAACCTAATACAATCGCAACATCAATAGGATTTTTATAACGTGACTGAATATAATCACGTGCAGCATAAATTTCATCAATATACATAAATATACCTCCACATCTATTATAACCTATATCATTCGCAAATAACTCCTAAAAATGATAAAATAACCCTAATAAGGAAGGTGATACCATGAATTTAGAAGACTATCGTTTATTTGATTCTAAAGTATTTAGAGATGTTGTTCATGATTATATACATGTTGAATATATGCCTATCTGGAAGCTTATTAATACAAAAGAGTTTCAACGTTTAAGACGTATTAAACAGCTAGGAGGTACATCCATGGTATTTCCTAGTGCAGAACATTCACGTTTTGTCCATTCCTTAGGTGTTTATGAAATAACACGTCAAATGACAGAACTAGATCAAGTCAAAAACCACTTAACAGACTATGAACGTTTGACTGTATTATGTGCTGCTTTATTACATGATTTAGGACATGGTCCTTTCTCTCATTCATTTGAAGGAATCTTCCAATATAATCATGAAGAGATGACGACAGCTCTTATTAGAGGACATACAGAAGTTCATGAAGTACTAACACAAATAGATTCTCATTTGCCTGAAGATGTGGCTCATATTATAGAAAAGAAAGCAGATAAACCAATGCTGGTGCAGATGATTTCTAGTCAGGTAGATGCTGATCGTATGGATTATCTCCTACGTGATTCTTATAACTGCGGTGTGACTTATGGACAATTTGATTTATCAAGAATACTACGTACGATGCGTATTGTAGATAACCGTATTGTCTTTAAGTCTTCTGGTGTGCAGGCAATAGAAGATTATATTCTAGCTCGTTATTATATGTATTGGCAGGTTTATTATCATCCCGTATCTAGAAGTTATGAACAGGTTCTAGGGAGTGTTATGAAACGTGTAAAGGATCTTTATAAAGAAAACTATACATTTAAATCTTCATTTCCTCTTCTTATTCCTTTCTTGGAAGATAACTTTACACCTGAACAATTTGTGAAGCTGGATGAAACATCATTACTCTATTATATAAGATGCTTTATGGATGAAGAGGATCCAATCCTCAAAGATTTATCTACTCGTTTATTAGAAAGAAAATTATTCAAATATCGTACTCTTAAAGGTGATGAAGATGATAAAAATACAAGAAAGATATGTATAGAAGAAGGATTAGATCCTCGCTATTATGTCACAAGTGATGCGATTATGAATCAGGTCCCTTATAAGCGTATGAAAGTAAACCACGCAAATGAAGTAGAGATACTTAAGGAAGATGGAACAATCAGTTCTTTGCCAGAAGAATCAGAAATTGTACAGGCTATATTATTAGGTAAAGCAAAACAGGATCAGAAGATCTTCTCTACAAGACAAGTAATCCGCCGTTCTTCTTTTAAGTATCAAGTATTTAATAATTATAAGGATGCACAAGGGACTCATTATATTCTTGAACAGACTATAAAAGAATGGTCACAGGAAGGTATATTCTTAGAGTTCTATCAGGAAGATCATGTCATTGGATGTGCACATATTATTGAAGACTGTGTTGAAGAGATTGTATTATTACCTGATGATCGTAGAGAATTCTATGAAAAAGAAGTATTAGCTGCAATAGAGGATTTCTTTACGAAACAACATATACATGTAGTGAAGATCATCCCTTATTCACAATCTCTTGATTTTTACTTGGAAAATGGGTATCGTACAGAAGGTAACTATATAATTAAGGAGGTACAAGTGTGAAAAAAAGAATTTCTTATGAATGTTTATTGGTCAATGGTCCAGTAAAAGAAAAAGTGAAATATAAAGAGATAGGGGACCATTATGAAGCCAAAGGGATTCATTATATCTCTTTTGAAGTAGATGGAAAACCTATTCGTATTCAATATGATGATACACATGTACATCTTGTGAATGATCAATCAGTCTTACATTTTAATAAGGATATGCGTGTACCAAATAAATATACATTACCTTATGGTGTAGTAGAACTTCATACAAATGTGATTTCTTTAGAATATAGAGAAGGCACTATGAAGTTTATTTATGAACTGTATGATCAAGAACATCTTGTCACTAAAGCTTATATGATGGTGCGTTATTCTGATATAGATGAAGAAGGGATGCCTTCATGAAGTATATAAAACGTTTTACAGCACTGTTCTTTGAATATCTCTATCGTTTTATACAGTTCTTATTAAGCCCGATTGTGATCTATATTGCGCTTATCTGTATTCAGGCTATTTATCTTGTTTACTTTGCAGCGTTACTTACAGATTTTAACGGTGTGGTTCGTTTCTTATTTATTTCACTTTCCGCATTTATGATCATTTATTTGATTAGTAAAGATGAGAATACAAACTATAAGATGACATGGATCTTCTTTATCATGTTATTGCCTAATGCAGGAGGATTACTTTATCTCTTATTAGGTAATAAAAGACCATCACGCTGGTTAAAAAGAAAGATTCAGCCAGAAGTACAATATTTCAATCAAACAAGACAACAGGATCCAGTTATTAGAAATCAGATTATTAATAAGAAGATTATTTCTTTGGATTACTTAAATAGACAATCATTTCCTATCTATAATCATACAGAATGTAAGTATTACTCATTAAGTGATTATAACTACCAGGATATGATTAAAGACCTTCTACATGCTAAACATTTTATCTTCATGGAATACTTTATTGTATCTAAAGGTCTCATGTTTGATACTATCATGGGTATTTTAAAACAGAAGGTTAAGGAAGGTGTTGATGTTCGTTTTATCTTTGATGACTTCGGTTCCTTTACAACTGTACCTCTTCACTTTGCGAAGAAGCTAGAAGAAGCCGGTATTAAAACAGTGATGTTCAATCGTTTTATTCCAGTCTTCTCTTTAAGTCAGAACCATAGAGACCATCGTAAGATCTGTGTCATTGATGGGTATATTGGTTATTCTGGAGGTTTTAACTTAGCTGATGAGTATATCAATTGTAAAATGCGTTTTGGACATTGGAAAGATACAGGTATTCGATTAGAAGGAGAAGCTGTCTGGTCACTCACATCCATGTTCCTTTCTACATTCTACGCCTATCATAAAGAATACCATGGAGAAGATATAGAACAGTTTAAACCTCATACCTACCATCCTGAACCATTTAAGAATACAGGTTATGTATTACCTTATGGAGATGATCCACTTGATGATGAAGGGGTAGGAGAATCTGTTTATTTAAATATGATTACACATGCATCGAGAAGTATTGATATTATGACACCTTACTTTATTATTGATGATGTTATGTTGAAGGCATTATGCTTAGCTTCTAAGAATGGTGTTAAGATCAGATTATATGTGCCTCATGTACCAGATAAGAAGCTTGTCTTTAGAGTGACACGTTCTTATTATTATGATCTTATTCGTGCAGGTATCGAGGTGTATGAATACTTACCAGGCTTCTTACATGCGAAAGTCATGTTAGTAGATGGTAAAGCAGCGACAGTAGGTACAATTAATTTTGATTATCGTTCTCTTTATCTTCATTTTGAATGTAATGTCTTATTATATGAAGCGGAGTGCTTATCTGCGATTAAGAGAGACTTTAGAGAGATGAACGAGATCTGTGCATCTGTAAAAATAGATGACAGCCGTCATTTTAAAGGACTCGTCGAAGGATTATTGAGATTATTCTCTCCTCTACTATAAAATTCTTGACAGTCCAACATTTTGTGATACATTATTTAGAGTATGAAATAAAATAAGGAGGAATACAAGATGGCTGAAAATAAGCTTGAAAACTCACTAAAAATCGCCATTGGTCAGTCTGTTAATAAGTGCTTTGAAGCAGTAGATATCACCCCTGAAAATATCATGATTGAGATTCCTAAGGATTCTACTCATGGTGATTATTCTACTAACATTGCGATGCAGCTGACAAGAACACTCCATAAGAATCCTCGTGAAATTGCGACAGCCATTGTTGATTCACTTGATCAGGAAGCAGCACATGTAGAAAAAGTAGAAATTGCTGGTCCTGGTTTTATTAACTTCTTTATGAAAAATGATGTGCTTACTTCAGTAATTTCTGAAGTACTTTCAGAAAAGGATAACTATGGACAGACTCACTTCGGTGAAGGAAAGAAATATAACGTAGAATTCGTTTCTGCAAATCCTACAGGAGACTTACACTTAGGTCATGCAAAGGGTGCTGCAGTAGGTGATTCTATCTGTCGTATCATGACTAAAGCAGGTTATGATGTAACAAGAGAATATTATATTAATGATGCAGGTAAGCAGATCACTAACCTTGCATTATCTCTATACAGTCGTTATCTCGCATTATTTGATATCGAACGTCCAATTCCTGAAGATGGATATATGGGACAGGATGTCATTGATATTGCAAAGAGTATCAAGGAAAAAGAAGGAGATGCTTTAACTCAGTTAACTGAAGAAGAAGCAATTGCTTATTTCCGTAAAGTTGGTACTGAACATGAATTACAGAAGATTAAAGATATCTTAAAAGAATTCCGTGTATCATTTGATGTATGGTTCTCTGAAACTTCTTTATATGAAGGTAATAAGATTGAACCTGCACTTAATAAACTAAAAGAAAAAGGCTATACATATGAACAGGATGGAGCCTTATGGTTTAGAACAACTGACTTTGGTGATGATAAGGACCGTGTTCTTATTAAAACTGATGGAAGTTATACATACTTCACACCTGATATTGCATATCACTTAAGTAAGATGAACAGAGGCTACGATTACTTAGTTGACTTACTTGGTGCTGATCACCATGGTTATATCAACCGTATGAAAGCAGCTATCCAGGCTTTAGGTTATAATGCAGATCAGTTGAATATCGATATCTTACAGATGGTAAGAATGGTTGAAAACGGTGAAGTTGTTAAAATGAGTAAACGTACTGGTAACGCTGTTACTATTCGTGACCTTATTGATGATATTGGTGTAGATGCAACTCGTTATTTCTTTGTAGCGAAAGCAGCTAACACACCATTTGATTTTGACTTAGGTCTTGCTAAATCACAGTCAAATGAAAACCCTGTATACTATGCACAGTATGCACATGCAAGAATGTGTTCAATCATGAGATCAGCAGCAGAAAAGAACATTGAACCTGCAGATCACTTTGAATTGATTAATAATCCAAAAGAAGTTGAATTATTAAAACACATTAATGAATTCAAGAACACAATCAATGATGCCGCTCGTACAAGAGCACCTCATAAGATTGCAAACTATATTCAGAAATTAGCTCAGTTATTCCATTCATTCTATGGTGACTGTCATGTAATTGATGAAGAAAACAAAGAATTATCATCTCAGCGTTTAGCACTTGTGGAAGCAACACGTATTACACTTGCGAACGCATTAAACTTAATTGGTGTCCATGCACCAGAAAAGATGTAGGAGGCTACTATGGATTACAGACAAGAGTCAATGGTAAATATCGCATTCGAAATTCTTACTAAATCAGCAGGAGCAATGAGCTTCTATGATATCTGGAAAGAAGTTGCTGAAAAGAAAGAATTCGATGAAGAACAGAAAGAAGATAACGAATCATTATTCTATACAAATATGATCTTAGATGGTCGTATGATCACAGTTGGTGAAAACAAATGGGATCTTAGAACAAGACATAGATTCGAAGAAGTGCATATCGATATGAATGACATCTACAATGAAGATGAATCAGAAGAAAGCACTGAAGAAGAAGACGAAGGCTTAGTAGAAGATAACTATGGTGAAGAAGAATAAGGAGAAATCCTTATTCTTTTTTTCTTAAAATTAATATAGTTTTTACATGTCTATGCTTCATTTTTGTGTTTTATGAGACACGTTAAAAAAAGTTGAGATGAAAGGGTTTACCTTTACATAAATCCTTGTGAAATAGTTGATTTTAGTTAAGTGCTGGATTATAATACAAATAGAAATTATTTAAGGAGGAATGTCATATTATGGCAGTAAAAGTTGCAATTAATGGATTTGGCCGTATCGGTCGTTTAGCATTCAGACAGATGTTTGATGCAGAAGGTTATGAAGTAGTAGCTATCAACGATTTAACTTCACCTAAAATGTTAGCTTACTTATTAAAGTATGATTCTTCACAGGGTAAATATGCTCATGCTGATTCAGTAGAAGCAGGAGAAGATTTCATCACTGTTAACGGTAAGAAGATCACTATCTATGCAGAACCAGATGCTTCTAAATTACCTTGGGGTGAATTAGACGTAGACGTAGTACTTGAATGTACTGGTTTCTACACTTCAAAAGCAAAAGCTGAAGCTCACGTAGCTGCAGGTGCTAAGAAGGTTGTTATTTCAGCTCCAGCTGGAAACGATCTTAAGACTATCGTATTCAACGTAAACAACGAAACATTAACAGCAGATGATCAGGTTATCTCTGCAGCTTCTTGTACTACAAACTGCTTAGCTCCAATGGCTGATGCATTAAACAAGTTAGCAGAAATCCAGGGTGGTATCATGTTAACAGTTCATGGTTACACTGGTGACCAGATGCTTCTTGATGGACCACAGAGAAAAGGTAACTTAAGAAGATCTAGAGCTGCTGCAGTTAACATCGTACCATCATCTACAGGTGCTGCAAAAGCTATCGGTTTAGTTATCCCAGAATTAAATGGTAAATTAATCGGTTCAGCAGTACGTGTACCAGTTCCAACTGGATCAACTACAGTTTTAACAGCTGTTGTTAAGGGTATTGTTACTGTTGATGAAGTTAACGCTGCTATGAAGGCTGCTGCAACTGATTCATTCGGTTACAATGAAGACGAAATCGTATCTTCTGACATCGTTGGAATGACTTACGGTTCATTATTTGACGCAACTCAGACTATGGTTAACGCTTTACCTGATGGAAATAGTGAAGTTCAGGTTGTATCTTGGTACGACAATGAAAACTCATTCACTTCTAACATGGTTAAGACAATCAAGTATTTCTCAGAATTAGCTTAATCAGATCTGAATTAAATAATGGAAGATCCCTGTAAAGGGATCTTTTCTTTTTGGTCAAGTTTCTACTCAAAACATCAATGTTATGATAAAATAATGAAACGAGGTGACTTGAACGTGGAATTAAATAAGAGAAAGAAAAGTTTATTAATCAAATATATAGTAATAGGGGTATTATGTTTAGCTCTTGGTTTTGGGAGTGGTTATATAGTATTCCATAATAGTAATGCGAGTGCGAATGAGAAAACAAATCTCACATTAGTAGATGAAGTCGTTGATCTATTAAATAATAACTGGTTAGATACTACAGAATCTAAAACATCTATTCAGGATCGTATGATTCAAGGGTTGGTAGATGGTTTGGGAGACTCACATTCCTCTTATATGTCTTCTCAGGAAAACAAGGAATTTAATAGTGATATCAACGGTAACTACAGTGGGATTGGTGTTTATTTCTCTCCAGTTCATAGTGGAGCTTTATTAACTGGTATTATTGAAGGAAGTAGTGCAGAAAAAGCTGGACTTAAAGCAGGAGATATTATTACTGATGCCGATAATAAATCGTTAACTGGTATGACGAGTACAGAAATGCAGGAATATATTAAAGGTAATGAAGGGACAGAAGTTTCTTTAAAAGTAAAAAGACTTCAACAGACTTTGAATGTGAAGGCTGTACGTAAGAACTTCAGTTCTGACGTCACTTATTATGTAGGTACTACAAATAATAAAACATATGGTTATGTGAATATTTCTACTTTTGGTGATACAACTGCACAGCATGTAGAAACAGCTCTCAAAGAGTTTAAGAAACAGAATGTTTCAGATATTATTCTAGATTTAAGAGGTAATGGTGGAGGTTATATTACTGCCGCTAGAGATCTACTTTCTTTATTTAATGAGAAGGGAGAAACACTCTTTACTGTTAAGAATAAGAAGGGTCAGACTGAAACATATAAGGATAATACAAAAACACATTATGCATTTTCTAATGGTTATATCTTAATGAATGGTGGAACTGCCAGTGCATCTGAATTATGTGCAGGGACATTCAAAGAAATACAGGGATATAAACTCATTGGCCAGCAGTCTTATGGTAAAGGGACTATTCAGGCACAGACTAACTTATCCGATGGTTCTGTATTGAAATATACTTATGCCAAGTGGTATACACCTAAGGGTGTGAATATTAATAAGAAGGGATGGACTCCTGATGTAACAGTAGAGGATCAGTCTCTCTTATCTGCTTATTTCACTTATTATAGTGATAAGTATTATGTGGATAATGTGAATAATTCTATTATTGTGATGGAAAGATTATTAGAAGCACTTGGCTATAATCCAGGGCGTACAGATGGTTATTTCTCACAGGGTGTAAGTGATGCACTCAAACGTTTTGAACAGGATCATGGATTAACTGTGGATGGTATATTAGAATACAGTGATCAGGAATGCATGGTGAGTGTACTTGCAGAAAGATTAAGTCATAAGGAATATGACAATACACTACAGAAAGTACTTAGTTTAATATAGAAAGAAGGGATTATATGTCTTACAAACTTGTATCAAAATTTAAACCAATGGGTGACCAGCCAGAAGCCATTAAAGAACTTGTAGAAGGAATTCATCAAGGTAAAAAGACACAGGTATTATTAGGTGGTACAGGGACTGGTAAGACGTTTACCTTTGCGAATGTGATTGCACAGGTGAATAAACCGACTCTTGTACTTTCACACAATAAAACATTGGCTGGACAGCTTTATAGTGAATTAAAGGAATTCTTTCCAGAAAACCGTGTAGAATACTTTATTTCAAACTTCGATTTCTATCAGCCAGAAGCCTATATTCCTAAGAGTGATACATATATTGATAAAGAGTCACAGACAAATGAAGAAATCGAGATGCTCAGAGCAGCTGCTATGAATTCTTTATTAGAAAGAAAAGATACAATTGTTGTTGCATCTGTAGCCGCTATTTATGGTTTAGGTAATCCACAGAGTTATCAGGAAATGATCTTCTCTTTACGTGTAGGTCAGGAAATTGATAGACGTGAATTACTCACATTCTTAGTAGATAGACAATATACAAGAAATGATATGGATCAGGTCAAAGGGACTTTTAGAGTACGTGGAGATGTTATTGAAATAGTACCAGGTCATACTGAATCTTATATCATACGTATTGAATTATTTGGTGATGAAGTGGATCGTATTACAGAAGTTGATCCACTCACTGGTCATGTTCAGGCGTCTTATAATACATATACGATTTATCCCGCTGAAGAATATATTACCAGTAGAGAAAAGATGCTTCATGCCTGTGATACGATAGAAGAAGAACTAAAAGATCGTCTACAATATTATCAGGATGTCGCAAAACCTCTTGAATATGAAAGAATAGATAACCGTACAAGACATGATATTGAAATGTTGAGAGAAGTAGGAATCTGTCCAGGTATTGAAAACTATTCACGTCATATTGATGGAAGAAAACCAGGAGAAAGACCTTATTGTTTAATAGACTATTTCCCTGATGATTTCTTGCTTATTGTCGATGAATCTCATGTTATGCTTCCACAGATCAGAGGTATGTTTAACGGAGATAGAAGTCGTAAAGAAACATTGGTTGAATATGGTTTCCGTTTACCAAGTGCATTAGACAATAGACCACTTCGTTTTGAAGAGTTTGAGAAGCTTATTCCCCAGGCAATATTTGTATCTGCCACACCAGGTGATTATGAATTAGAAGGTGTACATGGTGAATATGTTGAACAGATTATTCGTCCGACAGGATTACTCGATCCTATTATTGAAGTGCGTCCAATAGAAGATCAGATTGATGATATTATTAGTGAAATACAACTACGTATAGAAAGAAATGAACGTGTCCTTATTACGACTCTCACAAAGAGAATGGCTGAAGATTTAACTGATTATCTCAAGGAGTTTGGTTTAAAGGTCGCTTATCTTCATTCAGAAACAAAGACATTAGAACGTACTGAAATATTAAGAGATTTACGTTTAGGTAAATATGATGTTTTGATTGGTATCAACTTATTAAGAGAAGGTCTAGACCTTCCAGAAGTCTCTCTTGTATGTATCTTAGATGCAGATAAGGAAGGTTTCTTAAGAAGTGAACGTTCATTGATCCAGACGATTGGTCGTGCAGCAAGAAATGCGGATGGTCATGTCATCATGTATGCAGACCGTATCACTGATTCTATGCAGCGTGCCATTGATGAAACAAGTCGTCGTAGAGAAATACAGGAAGCCTATAATAAGGCACATGGTATTACTCCAACCACAATTAAGAAAGAAATTAGAGAAGCTATCCATGGTCAGGAAGTCATTGATGAAGCACAGAAGCTTGTCAAGAAAGGCCGTAAGGCACCTAAGAAGGATAAGAAGGTTCTTCTTGAGGAATTAGAAAAACAGATGAAAGAAGCAGCTAAGGTGCTTGACTTTGAACGTGCCATGGAACTTCGAGATATGATAGAGGAGATTAAAGATGGAAAGTAAGTTTAATCTCACACCTCTCGCATTAGATGTCTTTGAGGCAATTAAACAGGCAGGAGGACATGTATATCTAGTAGGAGGATGTGTACGTGATTTTCTATTAAAAAGAAGATCTAAAGATATTGATGTAGAAGTACATCACCTCTCTTTTGAGGCTTTAAAGGAAGTGTTGTCTCCTTTTGGGACAGTTCAGGTCATGGGTGCTTCTTTTGCGGTGGTTCATTTGTCCACTCTTGAAGGCTATGAATTCGCCCTGCCAAGAATAGAAGAGAAAACAGGACTTAAGCATCAGGACTTTAATATTATAGTTGATCCTGATCTTCCTTTAGAAAAAGCCTGTGCCAGAAGAGATTTCACAATTAATAGTATGTTATATGATGTGGAGACAGGAACAGTCATTGATTTCTATTCAGGACAGAAGGATTTAAAGAATGGTATTCTTCGTGCAACGAATGTGGATCATTTCTCAGAAGATCCATTACGCGTACTAAGAGGTGCATCCTTCATGTCACGTTATGGCTTCAAGATGGATCCAGATACAAAGAATCTATGTCAGTCCATTGTAGAAGAAGGGGGATTAGACAATCTCAGCATTGAACGTATTTATACTGAATACTGTAAGATATTGATGGGATTATATCCGTCACAGGGATTGAATTTCTTAAGAGATATTCATGGTCTTCCATTCTACTTACAGGACTTAGATACAACCCATCAAAGAAGTGATTATCATCCAGAAGGCAGTGTCTGGAATCATACTATGCTGGTCACTGATTTAGCGGCTTTATGTAAGCATCATACAAGTGAACCATTATGGTTTATGTGGAGTGCTTTATTACATGATATAGGTAAACCACTTGTAACAACGCCAGAAGGACATGCTTATGGTCATGCAGAAGAAGGTGCCGCCCTCTTTGACGAGAAGGTAGATCTAATTCTCTCTCATAAACAGAAAAGATATATTTATACCATGATTCAATATCATATGGTATTACCTACATTTTCTCGTAATCATGCAAGAAAGATCAAATTCTTACGCTTCTTAAAAGCAATTGATCAGAAGGCGCCTTTAAAGGATCTTCTCTATCTTGCAAGATGTGATAAGTTAGGAAGAGGTATGGTGACAAGTGATTCTATTAATGAATTGAATGAATATGTAGAAGAAATGGTCTCTATTTGTGGAGACCATGCACCTGATCCGCTTGTATCAGGTAAAGATTTAATCAGTGAAGGCTTTGAGAATCATCAGGATTTTTCTAAAATCCTTTCTCTAGCCTATGAATTTCAATTACAAGGTTTAAATAAAGAAGTGATTATAAGGAGGTTGAAGAATGAAACAGGATGTCATTGCGATTAGGGGTGCACGTGTTAATAACCTCAAGAATGTGAATATAGATATTCCTAAAAATAAACTTGTCATTATGACAGGTTTATCAGGAAGTGGTAAGACATCTCTTGCGTTTGATACAATCTATGCAGAAGGTCAGAGACGTTATGTAGAATCATTGAATTCTTATGCAAGACAGTTCTTAGGCGGAATGGAAAAACCTGATGTAGATTCAATAGAAGGTTTATCACCCGCTATTGCGATTGATCAGAAAACAACATCTAATAATCCACGTTCTACTGTTGGTACAGTAACAGAAATATATGATTATTTACGTTTATTATATGCTCGTGTAGGACATGCTTATTGTCCTCATCATGGGATTAAGATAGAAGCCCAGACTTTAAAACAGATGGGTGATATTGTGGATACATATGATGATGGAGATAAACTTCAGATTCTTGCACGTATGGCTATGAATCAGAAGGGAACACATAAAGATCTCTTTGATAAATTAAGAAAAGAAGGGTATGTCAGAGTCAAGGTAGATGGAAATATGTATACGCTTGATGAAGAGATTACTCTAGAAAAAAATAAAAAGCATACCATCGATGTCATTGTCGATCGTATAAAGAAAAAAGAAGGATATCGTACACGTTTAATAGAATCCTTAGAAACAGCTTTAAAACTTACAGATGGTGAAGCATTAGTAGAGAACTTGACACAGGGAACTGAAAAGCTCTTCTCTTCTAATTATGCCTGTCCTATTTGTGGTTTCTCTGTTCCTAAGCTAGAACCACGTTTATTCTCATTTAATAACCCATTAGGTGCTTGTCCTGATTGTAAAGGTTTAGGTATTAAGGAAGAAGTTGATTTAGACTTATTAGTTCCTGACTGGAACTTAAGTATTAATGAAGGTGGTATTCGTTACTTTAAGACAGCTGTAGGGACTGATCGTATTGAATGGCAGAGATTCTTAAAGCTATGTGAATACTATCATATTGACTTAGATAAGCCTTTAAAGGACTTTGATGAAGAAGAAAGAGATATTATCTTTACTGGTTCTCATGATCCTATTACTTATACAATTGTTTCTTCTTCTGGTAATGTTTCTCGTACTACAAACTATATTGAAGGTGTCGTTACACTTATCCAGAGACGTTATGAAGAAACATCTTCTAAATGGTCTAAAGAATGGTATGCATCATTTATGGCTGAACATACCTGTCCTACATGTCATGGTGCAAGACTCAATGAAATGGTCTTAAGTGTACAAGTAGGTGGATTGAATATCATTGAATTCACAAACCTTTCTATTGAGAAAGCTTTAGAGTTTGTAGAAAACTTAAAACTATCAGAAATGGAAGAAAAAATCGCGCATTTGATCTTAAAAGAGATACATGACAGACTTACATTCTTAAATGAAGTAGGATTAGGTTACTTAACCCTTTCTAGACGTGCAGGAGGTCTGTCTGGTGGTGAAGCACAGCGTATTCGTTTAGCAACTCAGATTGGTTCACGCTTAACAGGTGTTCTTTATGTATTAGATGAACCTTCTATCGGACTTCATCAAAGAGACAATGAGAAACTTATTCATACATTACAGGAAATGCGTGATCTAGGAAATAGTGTTCTTGTCGTAGAACATGATGAAGATACAATGCGTGCATCTGATTATATTGTGGATATTGGACCGGGTGCAGGTATTCATGGTGGACAGGTGATTGCGTATGGTACACCTGAAGAAGTTGCTGCCAATGAAAACTCTATTACAGGTGATTATTTATCTGGTAGAAAGAAGATCGCGGTACCTGAAACAAGACATAAAGGTAATGGCCTTTATTTAGAAGTACGTGGAGCCAAGGAACATAACTTAAAGAATATTAATGTGAAGTTCCCACTTGGTAAGTTTATTGCGGTCACAGGTGTATCTGGTTCAGGTAAGTCTACATTAGTGAATGATATTCTATGCAAAGCACTACGTGCTAAGATTTATCGTTCACGTGAATTACCAGGTAAACATAAAGAAATACGTGGTATAGAGAATATTGATAAAGTCATTGAAGTATCACAGGAACCTATTGGTCGTACACCACGTTCTAATCCTGTGACTTATACAGGTGTCTTTGATGATATTCGTGATTTGTTTGCGAAGACTCCAGAAGCAAAGATTCGTGGCTATGATAAAGGACGTTTCTCATTTAATGTGAAGGGTGGACGTTGTGAAGCATGTCAGGGAGATGGTGTCAAACGTATCTCTATGAACTTCCTTCCAGATGTTTATGTCCCTTGTGAAGAATGTCATGGACATCGTTATAATGAAGAAACATTACAGGTGACTTATAAAGATAAGAACATCTATGATGTATTAGAAATGACTGTAGAAGAATCACTCTCTTTCTTTGAAAATCTTCCTCGTATTTATACAAAACTTAAAGCATTGTATGATGTAGGACTTGGTTATATTAAACTTGGACAAAGTGCAACAACACTTTCTGGTGGTGAAGCACAAAGAGTCAAGCTTGCATCTGAATTACAGAAGCGTTCAACAGGAAAGACACTCTATATTCTTGATGAACCTACTACAGGATTACATAGTGATGATGTGAATAGACTCATTGGTGTATTACAGAAGATTGTGGATAATGGTGATACAGTCTTAGTGATTGAACATAATTTAGATGTGATCAAGGTCGCAGATCACATCATTGATTTAGGATTGGAAGGCGGCGACAATGGTGGTACAATAGTCGTAGAAGGCACCCCTGAAAAGGTTGCAAAGTGTGAAAAGAGCCATACAGGACGCTTTCTTAAGAACCTATTGTAAGGAGGTATTCTATGGGTAAGTCCGTAAAACTAAAAGATTTGATGAATAATCCAGCCTATAAACGTGTATCTGGAGATGAAGAATCTTTAGAAAGAGAAGTATTTGTCGCAGAAATCAACCGTCCTGGATTTGAACTTGCAGGCTTCTTTAAACATAGTGATTTTAGAAGAATTATTCTATTAGGTGATAAAGAAAATATATTCATTAAGGAAATGACTAAAGAGAGTCAGCTCGCATGCTTCTCTAAACTTGTGAATGATGAAACACCTTGTATCATTATTGCGAAGGGATATGAAGCACCAGAGATTCTTAGAAATATTGCGCAAAAGAGAAACTTCCCTATCTTTGAAACAGAGATGGCAACAGGAAGAGTTTCTATTAACTTAATGGGTAAGTTAGATGAACTCTTAGCCCCTGAAACACAGATCCATGGGGTATTCTTAAATATTTATGGTAAAGGTGTCATTATTAAAGGGGATAGTGGTATTGGGAAATCCGAAATCGCCTTAGAACTTATTAAGAGAGGACATCAGCTCATTGCGGATGATGCAGTAGAACTTTATCATATTGGTCAGTCTATTATTGGGAAAGCACCAACTGTCTTAAAGAACTTACTTGAAATCCGTGGTATCGGTGTCATTGATGCTTCTAAGATGTTTGGGGCTGCCAGTGTTCTTCCAAAAGAAAAGGTAGACCTTATTATTCAGTTAGAAAGATGGTTACCATCTCGTGAATATAGACGTATTGGAGTAGAAGAAGATGATGTTACAGAAGATATCCTTTCAGTTCCTATTCCTAAGATCGTTGTACCAGTCACTGGTGGACGTTCTATGTCAGTTATTATTGAAGCAGCTGTCATGAATATGCAGCTTAAGGATTCTGGATTTGATTCAAGTAAAGAATTCGTCAATAGAATCCTTGAAAACATTAAAAGTAAGCAGGTGTAAGTTATGCAGTTCTTTCCAGAATATAATATATTTCTTAAAATCGGTGGTCTACAGATTCATATGTATGCCGTATGTATCATCATTGGAGCCTTTATTGCCTATCTACTAGGACAGTATAATTTTAAGAAATTAGGCTATAGTCCTGAAATCTTATCAGATTACTTCTTTGGGGTACTCATGACAGGAATCATTGGTGCTCGTATCTGGTATGTCATCTTCATGTGGAAAGAAATCTATGCATCTCACCCTGAAGAAATTATTGCGATATGGCATGGTGGACTTGCGATACAAGGTGGAATCATAGCTGCACTTATCTATAGCTATTACTTCTTTAAGAAGAAGGATATTCCTTTCTTTGTGGCAGGAGATGCGATTATGCCAGGTGTACTCATTGCCCAGGCATGTGGTCGCTGGGGAAACTTCTTTAACCATGAAGCATTTGGTTCAGCTGTTTCCTTAAACTTCCTCAAGCTATTACATCTTCCACAATTTATCATCAACAATATGTATATTGAAGGTGCGTATCATCATCCTACATTCCTTTATGAATCAGTAGGAAACTTGATTGTCTTTCTTGTGATTATTCTTGTAGTCAAGAAGAAAGCACAATGTACAGGTGAACAGTTCTTCTCTTACTTTATCGGTTATGGTATTGTGAGAGTATTTGTGGAAGGATTACGTACAGACTCACTTATGTTAGGTCCTATTCGTATGGCCCAGTTAACATCTATAGTATTTATTATTGCAGGTGTGACTGGTATATATTACTTAAGAAATCATCAAAAGCGAAAGTCGTAAGTTAAATAAGATAATTGTGATTAATAACGTCAGTATGAGATTTTGATATTCAGTACTGGCGTTTTTGAGTGCAGTTTGATTCATGTCTGCATCAGTGCATTACTAAAAATGGTGCAAATGCACAAAAATGAGGAATGTAATAATAGAGATTAAAGAAACACTTACCGATAACGGTTAATTGAAGAGAAAGTATTAATCTTTCGCTTTTTCTTCACATTAAGTTAATGTATCATATATATGATGGACAAGAGGTGTAAAAGATGGATAAAAGAATTGAAAATCATATCATCCAGCAATATTATGACAATCAGAGTCTCTATCGCTCATTAAAACATGATATTACAGACATTATAGAAAATATCATTACAAAGAATAATATAAAGGTGTCAAACTTTGCGATACGTATTAAAACAGAAGATGCATTAAGACGTAAGATCTGTCTCAAACATAAGTACAAGGATGTCAATGATATCACAGATATCGTTGCATGCCGTATTATTACATTGTTTGAATCAGATATTGATGTCATTTATAAGTTAATTAAACAGAACTTTGATATTGTGGAATACAATGATAAGAGAAAGAAGAACTATGATGACCGTATTGATTTCGGTTATAACTCTCTTCATTTATTAGTAAAATATAATGAAGCAAGACTGAATATGATAGAATACTCAGATTATCGTCATATTGTCTTTGAAATACAGATTAGAACTATTCTTCAGCATTCTTGGGCTGAAGTAGAACATGGTCTCGGTTATAAGTCACAATATGAAATTCCTAAGGATATTCGTAGAAGACTGACTAGACTCAGTGCGACTCTAGAAATACTAGATGAAGAATTTGTGAATATAAGACATGATATAGAAGAATATAACAGGGGTATTGATCATATAGAGAAGGTATTAAAGACAGACTTGAACTATAACTCTCTTATGACTTATTATCATGATTCTCCTATTATGAGTGAATTAACACAGATTATCTGTGAACAGTACAATGTATCAATCAAAGAAGAACCATATATTATATCTGAATTGAGAGTTGTAAAAAGATTTCATAATCTAGGCTATATGTATGTTCATGAACTTGATGAATTCATTATAGAAAATAGAGATAATATCGTAAACTTTGCACAGTCAAAGCTTCGTTTCCTAGAAAAGAATAAGTATTTCAACCCTTATGATATCTTTGTATGGGTATCATTGATCATGTTGTTGAATCAGGGTGTGGAAGATCCAGAAAATATTATCAGTAATGAAATGTTCAGCATTCCTAATAAGAATGAAATAGATAAAGGAATTAATTAACATATATCATATTTTTACACTTTTAGGATTTTATCATGTATAATTATATTAACGCTTTAAAATAAATGGAAAGAAGGTAAATAATATGGGATTTTTAGAAGGTAAGACTGTCATTGTGACTGGTGGTGGACGTGCTGTACTTGAAGATGGCACATGTGGTTCAATTGGTTATGGTATCGTCACAGCATTTGCGAAAGAAGGGGCAAATATTGTGATTACTGGACGTAATCTAAAGAAACTAGAAGATGCGAAAGAAGAAATTGAAAGACTTTATAATGTAGAAGTTCTTCCAGTACAGGCTGATGTGAATGCAGGTGCTGATAATGAAGCAGTCGTAAAGTCAGTTGTAGAAAAGGCAATTGAAAAGTTTGGTCATATTGATGCATTAGTAAACAATGCACAGGCAAGTGCATCTGGCGTATCTCTTGCAGAACATACTACAGAACAGTTTGATCTAGCAATGTATTCAGGTTTATATGCAGCATTCTATTATATGAAAGCATGTTATCCATACTTAAAAGAAACTAAAGGTTCAGTTATTAACTTCGCATCTGGTGCTGGATTATTTGGAAACAAAGGTCAGTGCTCTTATGCAGCTGCAAAAGAAGGTATCCGTGGTTTAACACGTGTTGCAGCAACTGAATGGGCAGCAGATGGTATCAACGTAAACGTTGTATGCCCACTTGCTTGGACTGCACAGCTTGAAAAGTTTGAAAAAGCTTATCCAGAAGCATTTAAGGCTAATGTTCATACACCACCTATGGGACATTTTGGTGACAATGAAAAAGAAATCGGACGTGTTGTTGTACAATTAACTTCTCCAGACTTCAAATATATGACTGGTGAAACAATTACTCTTGAAGGTGGATTAGGAATGAGACCATAAGGAAACGTAATGCGTTTCCTTTTTTCAAAGGAGCAAACTATGATTTATTATTTTAGTGGAACAGGAAATAGTCACTATGTGGCAGAAGTACTTTCAAAGTCCTTACAGGATACTATGCAATCTATTGAATCAGCTCAAAGCATTAAACAGGATGAAATAATAGGTATTGTCACACCTGTTTATTTCTTTGGTTTACCTGATATTGTGAAGGATTTCTTAGAAAGACTGTCTGTCTCTTCTAAGTCTTATTTTTATCTTGTTGTGACTTATGGTGGTAAACCAGGGAATATAGGTAAAGAAGCGAATAGTATCATGCAGAAGAAAGGCACAGGCTTTTATGCGATGTATGGTGTGAAAATGGTGGATACGTATATTCCTATGTATGATGCATCTAAAAATGAAAAGGTAGAATCTCAAATAGATCCTCAAATAGAAGAAATCATTACACAGATTAAGGAAAGAAGAATAGGGGACTACTTGAAAGGAACAGTACCAGTTCTTATTAATAAGGCCTGTTCGTTTCAATATAAGCAGATAAGAAAAACAGACAACTTAACAATCAAAGATACATGCATTCATTGTGGTTTATGTGCTAAAGAATGTCCTGAACAGGCGATAGAAATCAAGGACCATGTGACATTTAGAAAAGAACAGTGTATGATGTGTTTAAGATGTTTACATCATTGTCCTGTGAATGCAATCAGATTTAAAAATAAGGACAAAGGACAATACAGGAGGTTACTATGATCAAAGAAGATATTTTAATAAAGAATACAACAAGAGAACAGAGAGAACAAATTGTGAATGATGCCTTAGGTATAGTAGATGGTTTATGTGATGGTTGTTCACAGGGAATCATTTCTATGTATGATGCGTATATTGATGGCTTAAAAGAACTAGATGAAATCAACAGAGAATTCAATGCCCACTATGAAGTAGATGATAAACGTGGTGGCAATAGAGGCGGCTGTTCAATGATGTAAGGAGTAAGAGTGATCTTACTTCTTTTTTTACATGAAAAAAGAACTTCTTTCGAAGTTCTTATCCCCATACCTCTTCGGCAATTTCTTTGACTAATTTTAATTTAGCCCACTGCTGTTCTTCAGTGAGTTTATTACCAATCGCACATGATGCGAATCCACATTGTGGACTTAAATAGAGTCTATCTAATGGAATAAACTTAGCTGCTTCATGAATTCTCTTAATCACTGTTTCTTTATCTTCTAATTCAGGTGTTTTAGTTGTAATCAAACCTAATACAACCTTCTTATCTTCTGATACCTTTGCGAGAGGTGCAAATCCTCCAGATCTTTCATCATCATATTCTAGATATAAAGCATCGACATTTTCTTTCGCAAATACATAATCAGCGACAGAATTATAAGGACCTTTCGCAAAGAATGTAGAATGGTAATTACCACGGCATATATGTGATGTAATCACCATGTCTTCTGGTTTATTTTCTAGTGCAAGGTTATTGACTGCAAGTAATTCAGCTTTTACTTCTTCTAAATCAATTCCTAAAGATTCATATCTCTGTTTTGCGGCATCTCCTACAATCGCACCCCAAGTACAGTCATCTAACTGTAGATTACGGCATCCTGCATCATAGAACTGTTTAATGACGTCCTGATAAGCCACACCAATATCATGAATTAATTCTTCATTTGTAGCATAGAACTTTCTTGTTGTTTCAAAGTTAGCAGGTACAATCATTTGCTGGAAAGTCTGTGCAGGGGCTGGAATAGTATATTTAGCCACTGTATTTTCATCTTCGAACTGTTTTAAGAATTTAAAGTATTCCACAAAAGGATGTGCTTTTGCCTTAATCTTACCTACAAGATAAGTATCATCCAATACTGCAAGTTCACCATTAAATCTTACACCATTACCGGTATTCTTATGTTCAACACCCTCAAATCCCCACATGAAATCTAAATGCCAGAATGTTCTTCTGAATTCTCCATCAGTGATCACATGGTATCCTAATTCCTTCTGTTTCTTAACTACTTTTACAACTTCTTCATCTACAATATGATCATAATCTTCCTGAGATAACTTTCCGTTATCCAATGCTTCCTTAGCATCCTTAAGAGCCTGTGGTCTTAAAAAACTTCCTACAAAATCATATCTAAAAGGTACATTTCCCATTTCTTATTCCTCCTTGGTTAGTGATTGTATTATAACAACCACTCTCATCATTGGGAAATACATATAATATGCAGTTATATATAGTCTAAAACTATATTAATCTTCGTATTCCACTATCAGCTTATCTTTATTATTCTTAATAGTCTTATATAAGTCAGAAGGAATCTTCCATACTCCATTATAAGGTTCTTCTATATAAGTCTTTCCATTTCTTTCATAGACATAGTATGTCTTTGTATCCATCTTTACCTTGATATAATCAACATTATTAGGGTTATCGTTTACTGACTCTTTTGAATAAGATGACTTTTCTTCTATATTCTTAATCAAAGAAGAGATTTTACTTTCATCACATTCATAGGCAGTAGTCATAGCGCCTCCATGTACATGTCCAAATTCTACCTTAGATGTATCTGGCAGATCTAAGGTCTTTTTATTAGAATTAAAACAATACACACCAAATAACATCAATATAATAACTAATACACCCATCTTTTTCATGATATCCACCATGTATCGTTATGCCTCTGTAGACATCCTTTTTCTTCTGATATTTTATGTCCTTTTAAATCTCTAATGTGGACCCCGTGTCAAGGACATTAAATAAAAAGGCACTTAAAATTGATTAG
>OIXW01000041.1_pt1 | contig 31655 bp, 15 predicted proteins | sample 1587951 | NCBI WGS metagenome assembly OIXW01 (sample SAMN03283239) | human gut metagenome | biome: human-associated habitat; material: feces | host: Homo sapiens | place: Peru | collected 2012
GTTTAAGACCGTTGATTATGCCATTCCTTCAGAGTTTGTTAAGGGCAAGAAGGAAGTAAGAGTGAAGTTTGTAGCTCACAAGGGCAAGCAGGTAGGACAGATTTATGGTGTGAGACTTGTGAAGAATTAATTGATGAATTTATTTTTAGATTTATGCTTTTATATAAAGAAAACAGTTCATATTGATGAATTACAAGATTGTTGTGAAACAAGTTTTAATTGTTTACGAGAATGGTGCATAGTGATATGCGCCATTTTTTTGTGATGTTATATTACTTTTTCTTCTTTATCATAAAGTGCAGGAAATGTGGTAGTTACGGTGTGTTGTAACAAGAGTGAAAACATTTGGAACATCAAGAAAACACGTTCTCATGACAGTTTTCTACCTTTGCAGCCGTGTTCTTTAACCAAGAAGTAACAACACCTAGAAACAAACTTAATTAAAATGATACAACATGATTGAACAAGTGTTTACATTTAAACGGACAGCAGCTCTATGCCTCGTGGGAGCCTTCTGCAGCTTGAATGCACAAGCCCAGAAGATTACCGTGAAGGGTAGTATTGTTGACGGCACAGGAGAGCCTCTGATTGGTGCTACTGTGAAAGTGAAGGGAGATGCATCCTTGGGTGCCATTTCTGATATGGATGGTAATTTCCAGATTTCTGTCCCTTCAGAAAATTCATCCCTTGTCATTACCTACATCGGTATGAATTCCCAAACTATTAAAGTAGGTAAGAAAAGACAGTTTAAGATTACCTTGACCGATGACAATGCATTGGGCGAGGTCGTTGTAGTTGGTTATGGTCAGCAGAAGAAAGCTTCTGTAGTCGGTTCTATCGCCCAGACAGATGCAAAAACCTTGAATCGTCATGCCGGAGTTTCATCTTTGGGTCAGGCGTTGACGGGTAATCTTCCTGGTGTCGTTACCTTTTCTTCTACAGGTATGCCTGGTGAGGAAGACCCTAAGATCGTAATCCGTACCCAGACTTCTATCAACGGTTCCAACGACCCTCTCGTTCTCGTGGATGGTGTGGAGCGTGCCATGAACACCGTTGACCTTTCTTCAGTAGAGAGCATCTCCGTATTGAAGGATGCTTCTGCCACAGCCGTTTATGGTGTGAAGGGTGGTAATGGTGTCATCCTTATTACTACCAAGCGTGGTAAGGAAGGTAAGGCTGCCGTACACGTGAAGGCGAATGCTACCATGAAGGTGGTTTCCAAGTTGCCTGAGAAATATGATTCTTATGATACTTTCCGACTCCTGAACAGAGTGGTGGAGCGCGAGCTGAACATCAACGACGAAAAAGCATGGGGCTCCTACAAGCCTATGGCCATCATCGACAAGTATCGTCATCCTGCCAATGCTGAAGAGTGGGACCGCTATCCTAACGTGGACTGGCAGAAGGAGCTGTTCAACAACACAGCCATGTCTTACAATGCCAGCGTGGATGTTTCGGGAGGTACCAAACTCGTGAAATATTTTGCAGCTATTGATTTCGCTCACGAAGGTGACCTGTTCAAGGACTTCACCAGCGGTCGTGGCTATCAGGCTGGTTTCGGCTACAACCGTATTAACATGCGTGCCAACCTGGACTTCAATCTGACCAAGACCACTCAGTTCTCTACCAACCTTTTCGGTAGTAACGGTGTCCGCCATTTCCCTTGGGATAAGGCGAGCGATTCCAGTGCTTATTGGGCTTCTGTCTATCATGCAGCTCCAGATGCCATGCGTCCTATTTATTCTGACGGTACTTATGGATATTATGCTCCACGTAAGGCCGACTGTCCAAACTCTGTGATGAGTCTTGCCCGAAGCGGTGTGGAGAATCGTACCAATACGCAGATTACCACCGACTTTATCCTTACCCAGAAACTCGATTTCCTGACCAAGGGTCTGAAGTTTGTTGCCAAAGTTTCCCTTGACAATACGATGGTAGAGGAGAAGCGTGGTATCAGCGACCAGTATATGGACCCACAGCTGAAGTGGGTTAACCCTGATGATGGTTCGGTTTCCTATGACCAGAGCGTGGATTACCATGAGTCTGTGGCTTGGACCATCAATGGCGGTAAGGTAAAAACGGATGCAACTTATCGCCGTCTCTATTATCTGGCTCAGCTCGACTGGAACCGCAAGTTCGGCAATCATGAAGTGGGTGCAATGGGTGTATTCAACCGCAACGAATATGCCAACGGTTCTTCTTTCAAGCATTATCGTGAAGACTGGGTGTTCCGTGCCACATACAACTATGCGATGCGCTACATGCTCGAGTTGAACGGCTGTTACAACGGTTCTGAGAAGTTTGGACCTGACTATCGCTTCAAGTTCTTCCCATCAGCTTCTCTCGGTTGGACTATCACCGAGGAGCCGTTTATGAAGAACATCAAGAAATATGTAGATATGTTTAAGGTACGTGCTTCCTGGGGTCGCATCGGTGATGATTCAACCGGAGGTCCTTATCTCTATTCCGACCAGTATTCCTATGGTGGTAAGACCTATCTGGGTGGTGATGCCACTTATGATTCACCTTATACTATATATCGCCTTAGCCGTATCGGAAACCCTAACGTGCATTGGGAGACATCAGAGAAGCGCAACCTGGGTTTCGACTTCGGATTTCTGGGCGGACTGATTACCGGTTCGCTGGATGTGTTTAGCGACAAGCGTACCGACGTACTCTTAACCGACCGTTCCATCCCTTCTTACTATGGTATGAACTACACGGTTGCCAATGTGGGTTCTGTGGATGCCAAGGGTTACGAGTTGAGCCTGAAGGTGAACAAGGCATGGAACAAGAATCTGCGTACATGGGCAAACTTCAATATGACCCATGCTACCAACGAGATTAAGTTTGCCGATGATCCAAAGCTTCAGGCAAGTTATCTGAACAAGGCGGGTTATGCCATCGGTCAGAACCATAGTTACATTGATCATGGTTTTATCAGAAACTGGGATGATCTCTATGCCGTACCTACCTGGGGTAGCCATGATTCTGAGAAATATACGGGTGATGCCATCATTTCCGACTTCAATGGTGACGGTCAGATTACAGCAGATGACAAGGCTCCTTATCAGTACACCTCTATTCCTGAGAATACCTTCAGTACAACCTTGGGAGTAGAGTGGAAGGGTTTGAGTGTAACGGTACAGTTCTATGGTGTAACCAATGTTACCCGCGAGGTGAACTTCCCAACCTTTGAGCGTGAAACCCACATAGCCTTCAAGGAGGGTTCTTACTTTTCTGCAGCCAATCCGAGCGGCGAGTTGTCTTTGCCACGCTGGACCACAGTGGCAGATGAGGGAAATGCCGGTACCCGCTACTTCTATGACGGTGCTTTCCTGCGCTTGAAGAATGCCGAGATAGCTTATACCTTCAGGGGTGCTTGGGTGAAGCGAATGCACTTGAATTCACTCCGTGTATATCTGAATGGTGACAACCTGCTGCTCTGGACCAATATGCCTGATGACCGTGAGAATAACTTCAGCGGCAACTCGGCAAATGGTGCTTATCCAACCGTACGCAGATTTAACTTAGGTTTCGACCTGACATTTTAAATGAATCGTAAATATGAAAAAGTTTAATAAAATATATACATTGCTGTTTGCGGCAGCCCTGTCTCTCTCTTCAGTATCATGTACTGATTATCTTGACAAGGCACCGGGCAGTGATATTGCCCCAACGGAGCCATATAAGAATTATACCAACTTTCAGGGTTTCTTGGAGCAGTGCTACAACGACATTCCTGGTCTTGCATCTACATCCTGGTATCATGGCTGCTGGAATTATGGCGAGGATGAATATTGGCAGCCATCAGAGACCCGTATGCTCACTAATGCCATCGACCAGGGAAACTATTGGGCATGGGACGAGGTGCAGTATTCTCCATTCCATTCGGGTATTGACCTGGACGGCAAACATGATGTGGATCGCGATTACAAGGGCCGCCTCTGGGGTATGTGCTGGCAGGGAATCTATGCCACCAACCTGGGCTTGGAAAATCTGGGCAACCTGGTAGATGCTACCCAGGAAGAGAAGAACCTGATTGCAGGTCAGCTCTATTTCTTCCGTGCATTCTTCCACTTCCAGATTATGCAGTATTGGGGCGGTATTCCATACATCGACTTCCTGATTCCATCTGTTGCCGTGTTCAACTATCCACGCCTCACTTATCAGGCATGTGCCGACAAGGCTGCCGAAGACTTCAAGAAGGCTGTTGAGCTGTTGCCTGTAGATTGGGATAAGACTACCGTGGGTAAGCAGACAGTGGGCAAGAACAAGTTCCGTCCTAACAAGATAGCTGCTCTCTGCTTCCTGGGTAAGAATTATCTGTGGGCTGGTTCACCGCTGATGAATGAGGTAAGTAAGGAAAATCCTGACTTTAAGAATGTTAACGGATATAATAAGGAGTATTGCCAGAAGGCTGCTGAGGCATTCGGCGAGGCTTTGAAGATCAATAAGGAAACAGGACTTTACCAGTTGTCTTCTTTTGATAATTACATGAATATCTTCTATACCTATGATCAGGGTGAAAAGATTCCTGGTGAGAAAGAGGCTATCTTCTACGAGAATTCAAGTAACACCAACTGGGTTTGGAATCAGGTGACAGACTATCGTCCTACCAGCCTTATTGCAGGTGGTATCAAGGTTTATCCTACAGCCAACTATGTGGATTACTTCGGTATGGCAAATGGTAAGCCTATCAAGGACATCACGAAGAAGGATGCCGACAGCGGCTATGATCCGGAATATCCGTTCAAGAACCGTGACCCTCGCTTCTACGATCTCTTCATCTATGATGGTGTGAAGTGTGTGAAGAGTGCAGGACAAGATGCAGATGTGCAGTATGCTTCTCTTTATACGGGAGGAAAGTATCGTACGGCAACACCTTCCAAGGACTGCTTTACGGGATATTGCCTGAAGAAGTTCTGTGATCCATATCGTAATCGATTTGATGACGGTGGTGAGCGTGCTAAGATGATACGAGTACTCTTGAGCATGATTCGTCTGGCAGATGTTTATCTGATGTATTCCGAGTCGGTGGCTCAGGGTTATGGTTACAAGGAATCAAGCCAGGCATTCAAGCTGAGTGCCGTGGATGCCGTGAACATAGTCCGCAATCGTGCGCATGTGGATAATATTGCTGATGAGTATCTTACCAATCTGGATGGTTTCATGAGCGAGCTTCGCCGTGAGCGTGCCGTAGAGTTGGCGTTCGAGGGACACCGTTTCACCGACCTTCGCCGCTGGCTCCTGATAGACAAGGCTCCTTACACCCAGAAGATGGCTGTTTACTTCGACCGTGCAGCCGACCAGAAGGATGTTGACCGCTACGACGATCCAAAGAAAAATCACGTGCTCAACCTGAAGGAGGAGCCATTGATTACCCGTAAGTTTACTTCAAAGCATTACTGGTTCCCATTCCTGAGAAAGGATGTCAAGATGTATCCTGAGTTCTCTCAGAACCCTGGTTGGGAATAATTAAACAATTCGAGAATTTATTATGAAACATAATATATTTAATAAGAGAATGTCATTGGCGCTAGCTTCCATGCTAGTCGCCAGTGGTGTGGCAAGCGCCCAGGAAATGGCTGACACTACCAAGGTAAACGTGGCTTTCGGTCAGGTTTCCAAGGCCGACCTGATGGGCGGTGTCAGCGAGGTGAATGTCGAAGAGCTGCTGAAAAAGGACTACAGCGCCAATGCACTCAATGATCTTCAGTCGCTCATCAGTGGTTATAACGGAAATGTTTGGGGACAGGGTGCACTTGTTCTCGTAGATGGAGCTCCCCGTGAGGCCAGCACCGTCAATGCCACCGAGGTGGAGAAGGTTACCGTGCTCAAGGGCGCTTCTGCCGTAGTACTCTATGGTGCCAAGGCAGCCAAGGGCGTAATCCTCATCACTACCAAGCGTGGTAAGGTGCAGCCATTGCGCATCGCAGCCACCGTCAATACGGGCATCTATACACCTAAGGCTTATCCTGAATATCTGGGTGCGGCTGAGTATATGACGCTCTATAACGAGGCGATGACCAATGATGACCCTACACAGCCGCTGAAATACTCTAAGGAGCAGATCTACAATACGGCTGCAGGTACCAATCCTTACCGCTATCCTGATATGGATTTCTACAGCAGCGACTACCTGCGCAAGTTCAACAACCGTACGGATGCTACGATGGAGGTGAAGGGCGGTAGCCAATTTGCCAGATACTATGCCAACCTGGGCATGACCTACAACAACAGTCTGGTGAAGTTTGGCGAGCACAAGAAGGACAAGGATAATTCCTTCCGCGTGCGTTCTAACATTGATGCTACCATCACTGACTGGCTGGGTGCTTACGTGAATGTAGGTATCAACATCACGGACAACTATCGTGGACGTCCTGAGGACTACTGGTCAACAGCTACCAGCGTTCGTCCTAACTGGTATTCCGGCCTGTTGCCAATCTCCATGATGGATGCCAACAATTCAGCCTTACAGCAGATGATAGTAGGCTCAAAATTCCACGTGCTCGATGGTCAGTATCTGCTGGGTGGAAACAATGATAACCAGTCTACTTTCTTTGGTGATGCGCTTGCTGCCGGCTACGTGAAGAATCACTCCCGTACCTTCACCTTTGATGTGGGTGTAAAGGCCGACTTCGACCAGTGGGTCAAGGGATTGAGCTTCGAGACTGCTTTCAGTATCGACTACTGGAACAACTACTCTGAGGCTTACAAGCTCGACTATGCCGTTTACGAGCCTACCTGGGCAAATGTGAACGGACAGGACATGATTATCGACCTGAAGAAATATGGTAAGGAAACAAGCAGTACGACTGAATATATCGGTGCAGCCAAATATTACCAGAACACCACCTTCCGTGCTCAGTTTGACTATAAGAACACCTTTGGCGGTGTGCACAACGTAAATGCTACTTTGGCTGGCTGGGGTTACTCCAAGTCGAATTCCGTGGACGAGAATCATGAGAGTTCATCTGGTGTAAAGGGTTCTTCTTACCACCGCACCACCAATGCCAACCTTGCCCTTCGAGCAGCCTACAATTATGCTCAGAAGTACTACGCAGAGTTTGGCGGTGCTCTGGTTCACGCATCAAAGTTGGCAGAGGGTCATCGCAACGCTCTTTCTCCATCAGGAACATTGGGCTGGAGAATCGGTCAGGAGAAATGGTTCAAGAATGCACTTCCTTGCTTCGACGATCTGAAGCTGAATGCTTCTTACTCAGTGCTCAACCAGGACATAGATATCTCAGGTTATTATCTCTACCAGGGATACTATGATGTGAAGGGAGGTTACTACACCTGGAACGAAGGCGGTGGCAACGGAACTTACACCACACTTTCTAAGCGTGGTAGCAACTACGGTCTCGATTTCGTGAAGCGTAAGGAATGGAGAGCAGGTCTGGAGGGCTCACTCCTCAACGGAACCATAAGCTTCGACATGAACTATTTCCACCAGCTTACTTCGGGCATGCTTACTTCGGGAACTGCTACCATCTATCCTTCATGGATGAACAGTGACGGTTCTTTCATCACCTCCCTGAACTACAACGAGGATTTGCGACAGGGCTTCGACTTCGCCGTAAACTTCAAGAAGAACATCGGCAAGGTGAAGGCACAGCTCGGACTCACAGGTATGGTGTTCGACTCAAAGGCTAACAAGCGTGAGGAGAAGAACGAATATAGCTATATGAACGCACAGGGTCAGGCTCTCGACGTGATTCGCGGTTATGTCTGCGAAGGCTTCTTCACTCAGGAAGATGTGGACCACATGAAGGCAAACCTCGAAAAGACAGATCCTAACTTCGTGCCAAACCATACCTTCGGTGAAATCAAGGCTGGTGACCTGAAGTACAAGGATATCAACGGCGACGGCAAGATTGACAGCAACGACCAGCAGGTGATGGGTAAGTATGGATGGAGTGCAACTCCTTTCTTCTATGGTGTAAACATCACCTTGAACTGGAAGCAGTTTACCCTCTTCATCGCCGGTACAGGTCAGATGGGTGCCAAGGGCTTCAAGAGCAACGACTGGATTTACAACCAGAAGAAATATACCTCTGTGGTTCGTGGACGCTGGACACCTGAGACAGCCGCTACCGCTACCTATCCACGTTTGACTGCCAAGGATAATACCAACAACTTCCGCAACTCAAACTTCTGGATTTACAGCACAGACCGCTTCAACCTCAACAAGGTGCAGCTGACCTATGATATGCCAAACGAGTGGTTTGAGAACAAGGTAGTGAAGGGTATGAGTGTTTACGTATTGGGCGAGAGCCTTCTCACCATCAGCAAGAACCGCAAGTATATGGAAACCAGCTATGGTTCACCACAGTGCCGTTTCTACAACCTGGGCTTGAAGATGATGTTCTAAAGGCTGATGAAATCATATCTTAGATATTGAAAAATTAGACAATAAAGAATTATGAAATTAAGAAATATATTCATGATATTGGCTTCTGCGGCATTGTTGACAGCATGTGATGATGTCTTTACTCCTGCTGCAGAAAACATGAAGGACATCAACGAGATGGAGAATGATCCTATCATGGCCAAGGGCTTCGTGCTCACCGCTTACCGTAACTTGCCAAACTACGAGGTGGGCACAGGTACGGATGTTGCGACGGATGATGCCGTGACGAATGAGAAGGGAGCCAACTGGTCTAAGTATGCCACAGGCTCATGGACCGTTCAGAGTTGGGATCCTACAGGCCGCTGGAACAACGACTTGTCTTCCATGCAGTATTTGTATATCTTCCTGAACTCAAACATTTCGAACATCGGGTTCCTGAAGAAAGCCAATGAGAACAAGCTGATGCAACGACGCCTTACTGGTGAGGCCTACGGACTTCTGGCTACCCATGCCTATTATCTGCTTCGTGCCCATGCCGGATTTGACAATGAAGGAAAGTTGCTCGGCACACAGCTCTTTGACGGATATGTAGGAACGGATGCTGATTTCAACCAGCCTCGCAAGACATTCCAGGAGCATGTGGATTTCATTCTGGAGAACATCGAGAAGGCTGACAAGCTGCTGCCTATGGATTATGAGCCAGTGACAAGCGACGACAAGGTGCCAGCCAAGTATGATGACATCCTGAATGTGCCTGAGGTGACTTCGGTTAAGGATGGCAAGATGGGTATTTATAATAAGGTGATGGGCGAGAATGCACGCCAGTTGATCAACGGACTGATTCTGCGTGCCATCAAGGCTCGTACCCTGCTGCTCGCTGCAAGTCCTGCCTTCCAGGATCCTGCCCAGAACAATGTAACCTGGGCGCAGGCTGCCGATGCTGCTGCCGAGGTGGTTGACTATGTAGGCGGTCCATCAGGTTTGCCTTCTACAGGTCTTACCTACTACGACAACGATGCAGAGATGAGTGCCTTGCAGAATGGTTCCAATCCTCCTGAAATCATCTGGCGTGGTTCCAAGCAGACAGACGAAATCAATGATGAGAAGAACAATTTCCCTCCATCACTCTACGGAAGCGGCAGAACCAATCCTACCCAGAATCTGGTAGATGCCTTCCCAGATGCCAAGGGTTATCCTATCACCGATTCACGCAGTGAATATGATGTGAATAATCCATACGCCAACCGTGACCCTCGTCTGGCCAAATACATTATTTATAATGGAGCAACAGCGGGTGTTGATAACAAGGTAATCAAGACTGGTAGTTCTTCGGGCGATGACGGTATCGGTCGCCGTGATGCTTCTACCCGCACCGGTTACTATATGAAGAAGATGTTGCGCATGACAGCCAACTGTAATCCTAGCAACACATCCAAGGTAACCAAGTATAGCTGCAAGGCACGTTTCACCGAGTTCTTCCTTGACTATGCTGAGGCTGCCAATGAGGCTTGGGGTCCTAAGAACCCTGGCACACATGCTTACTCAGCATACGATGTGATCAAGGCAATCCGCCATCGTGCAGGCTTGACAGATGATACTTATCTCGACGAGTGTGCCGGCGACCAGGCTAAGATGCGTGAGCTGATTCGCAACGAGCGCCGCCTGGAGCTTTGCTTCGAGGGATTCCGCTTCTGGGATTTGCGCCGCTGGAACCAGTTGGACAAGCTTACTTCTGTACAGGGCATCGATTGGAACAACGATACGTTTACCATCTTGCCAAATGTAGAAGAGCGCCATTTCGATAGGTATATGAACTATGGTTATATTCCATATTCAGAAGCATTGAAGTACTCTAATCTCCATCAGAACAAGGGATGGAAATAAACCAGTTAAAAATGATAATGAAAATGAAAAGTTTTAAGTTATTAAATACAATAGGCATTGCTGCCATGACTTTGTTGATGACCGCTTCCTGCGAGAGCGGTAACAAGGAATTTGGATATGACGGAGAAACTGCTGTCTATTTTGCCAATGCTGGTTATGTGCGCACCGTGGAACTGGGTGAGGATCAGGAAGCTGACCTTACCGATGATAACAACCACATCATCAACATCAAGGCCTATTGTGCCGGTGGTTATGGCAACAACAATGACGTTACCGTGGATTATATATCTGATGCCAGTCTTTGTGATGGCTATAAAATCAATGGCGCTGCCATCCAGGTGATGCCATCCACTTACTATGAGATAGAGAACCCTAACCAGTTTGTCATTGCCAAGGGACAGCAGATGGGAGGCGTAAGAGTGAAGCTTAATGAGAAGTTCTTCAACGATGACAAGAGCTATGAGCAGGGCTACGTAATTCCTGTGAAGCTGACCAAGGCTCAGGGAGTTGACAAGGTGCTGGAGTCGAAGAATACTACATTCTGCCTTGTGAAGTTTGTCAATCCTTGGACTGCCACTTATCTTCGCAAGGGTAAGGATGTGAGCAACGGTAACGAATCTCACCGTGCTTATCCATATTTTGAGAAGGCTGAGGTAATCAAGGTGGTGACCAAAGGCTTGTACAAGGCACAGATGACTGTGGATGTGAAGGACGCAAGTGGTAAAGACCATCAGGTGAACGTGCTGATGACCTTCAACGGTGATGACTGCACCATCTCTTCCGGTAGTGAGGGAGTTCAGGTTTCGGGTAGTGGTAAGTTTGTCAAGAACGACCAGCTCTTGGGCGAGTTTAAGCGCAACACGCTCTATTTGAACTACAACATCAAGAGCGATGCCTTGGGTACGGTTGAAACCACAGATACCATGGTGGTCCGCAATCGTGGCATTGGGTACCAGACTTTCACTCCTGAGAAGTAAGAACATTTTTAATTTGATATCAGAATTATGAAAAAAATACATAATATCCTCTTGGCCAGTGCAGCAGCTTCCATGCTGCTCACTGGTTGTGTGGAGGACTTCGATACAAGCTACCCTGCCGGTGAAAAGCCTGAGAGCGTAGTAATGGACGACCTTACCAGAGGTTATGAAGTTCTGAAGAACTATACAGGTATGAAGTTGGGAGCTAACTTGACCATTGCAGATTTGAAAGCTGCCAATACTAGCTTTAGTACCGTTTTGGCTAACTTCAATGCGGTGAACATCACTGATGGCTTCTCCCATTCTGCAGTGGTTGCTGATGATGGTAGCATCAATGCTACAGACAATGCAGATGCAGTGCAGAAGGTAATGGATGCCGGACTCGTGCCATGTGCTTCTCTCTTTGCCCCAAATACCTGGAACATGAATGTGATGAATGAGGCTACTAAGGATACTTGGGTGGATGGCGAGAATATTGATCTCCATCAGAAGTATGATTTCGAAAGCAGTGACATCGGTGCTGTCTTCGGAACTGACAAGGATTCCAAAGTGGCAAAGGATCCGACAGGAAAGAACGGAAAGTCGCTCTTTAACAAGAAGGCTTCCAAGTTCATCGAGTTTCCTGTGAATCTGCCTGAGGGAGCTTCGCTGTCAACAATCAAGACCATCTCCTTTGATTATTATTCATCAAATGTCAAGAAGGATGTGGTTATCAGAGTAAAGGTGGGTGACAAAGCCCTGCAGTTGAGAAACTTCGGTATTCCTACCAAGGCAAAGACTTGGGAAACATTCACGGTGGATTTGTCAAAGGTTGACCTTACAGAAAAATTTGATGCAGATGCTCTGAAATCTTCCGACATTACTTTGGTAATTGGTCAGGGAGCTGTACCTCAGCAGGTTTACGTTGACAATATTGATATTTACGCTCCATATCAGAAGCCGGGATATTATAAACCTCGTCCTGCTGAAGAGAAGGCTGCTGATGTAAAGAAGGCTATGTTTGCTTACGTTGATTCCGTTATGCTGAACTATGGAGACAAGGTGCAGACATGGAATGTGGCTTCCAACCTGATAGAAGATCTCTTCTATTCCTTGAAGTCTTCAGAGAATATGGTAGCTGCTGATGAGTTCTATCCTAACGACTATCTGGATGAAAACTGGGTGGCTGATGTATGCAAGGAAATCCATTCAAAGAAGGCTGATGCCAAACTGTTCTACAGTGAAGAAAATCTGCTGACGGATGCCGAGAAGACCGAGGCTGCCATTAACTACATCAAGCAGTGGAAAGAGGCTGGTGCTAAGATTGAAGGCATCGATGCGAAGCTCGACGTGCCATACAACAACAACAGCAGTTCTTTGGCAGAAACTAAGGCGAATATCGACAATCTTCTTGCTACGTTGAAAGCTTCAGGCTTGCAGGTACGTCTTTCAGACATGAACGTTTATCTGGCTGATGCCAGCGGAACTGTAGCCGATCAGAGCAAGGCTACATTCGAGGATTACAAGGGAATGGCTGAACTCTATGCCTATATTCTGAACAAGGCACAGGATGTGTTGGGCGACAAGCTCTATGGTGTATCTTTCTCTACTATCAATCAGAGTACTACGGGTGTAGGACTGTGGAGTAATTTCAATCGCCTTCCTACTTACGTGGGTGTGGTTAATGGACTTCAGAAAACAGAAATAAAATGGTAAGAAGATTATTCATATTTATTTTCGGGATGCTAACATTCGCAGTGGCGCAGGCTCATGACGGGCCTGCCCTGCGAAGAGTTATCTCGCCATCCCAGCCGGCATGGATTATCCATATCGATACATGGAATTCTCCGAATCCGCAAGCCATCATCAATATGGTGCCGGAAGACATCAAGCCTTACGTGATATTCAACCTCTCGCTCTCTGCTTCGGAGAGCATCTGTGCGGATGGTAAGAAGGTGGTGGATTCATGGATGAAGGTATGCGCCGAGAACCGCGTCTGGACCATGATCCAGCCTGCCAGTGGCGGATGCAGTGCTTTCGATGATGACGACCTGGAACTCTATGAGAGCTACTACAAGAACTATCCTAACTTTCTGGGATGGAACTATGCCGAGCAGTTCTGGGGTTTTGATGAGGATCGTAAGCGTGAGAACGGAACCATTCATACGCCATCTTTCCTGAAGCGACTGGAGCTCTTCACCCATCTCATGAAGTTTGCCCATCAGTATGGCGGCTACCTTTGTGTAAGCTTTACTCAGGCATGCTATTCTGCCAATATGATGCCTGTGGCATACATGAAGCGTAATGCCGAGATGAACCGACTGCTTTCTACCGACAAGGAGCATTTCATCTGCTGCGAGAAGTATACCATGAAGAATGGTTTCTATGACATCGAGAGCAACTGTCTGGGTGCTTACTTGGGTGGATATGCCGGTCAGTATGGTATTCGTTTCGATATCTGCGGTTGGATGGAAGAACAAGATAAACTGGATGAGAATGGCAATGCCATCAAGGACCCTGCGGATGATTCAAAAACTCTGAAGGAGTATTACAATGATTTCCCTAAGGCTTGTGGAGCCATCCCTATCTTGGAGCATGTGGCATTGACAGGTGAGACGGTGATTGACGGTCCAGAGTTGGTGACGACTGATGACTTGCGTGAGATCGCAACTTCCAAGACAGCCGATGGCTATATCCGTCGCAACTGGGCTTGGTTCCCTCACTTTAAGAATATCAACATCGATATGTTCCGCAAGATTCTGGATGGTACTATCCGTATTCCTTCCCGTGAGGAGGTCATTGCACGTACTAAGATTTGCGTTCAGAATGACATCAAGCCTAAGGATATCAATTCCAGCCAGAACGAAATGGAACCATACGTTTCGCCAAGCGGACTGTATGATGGCCTCTATCGGAGCGAGCAGGATGACAATGGTACACAGTGGCCTAACTCCACCTTGAACAACAAATGGTGGTTGAAGGTTTCAGGACGTTATCCTACCATCCCTGTGGTGTATGATCTCATCGACGAAAAAGCCAAGAAACTGCAGGTGGCTATCAAGAGCAGCGAGTATGCTAATAGTGCAACTTGGAGTAATGTGACCAGCAAGAAGGCTTATATGAATAAGCTCTTCAAACAGGAATATGCGGGTGATATCTATGCTTCGCGTCTGGAGAATACTTGGGTTTGCTACAACCCTTATCAGTATAATGAGGAGCATGTTCCGTTGGCTGCCACAAAGAATGGTATGAAATTTATCCGTAAGTACTGGGTAAACAATGGACGCAGTGCCAAGGGTACATTGAAACCTGCCTACAATACCTGTAGCCAGATTAAGATGAACCTCGCTCCATATTCCTTGGTTCACATGCGTGAGTATTCTGACAAGTTGAGTCTCTACATGCAGAACTACCGTATCAAGGATGGACTTCGTTATGGTGTTGGCGATGGCAGATTACAGGATGACAAGAATCTTCCGGAGTATGCCCAGCAGACTGATACCATCATCGTGGTGGGAGCCAGTGCTCAGCCTACTATCTCTTGGAAGGATAATTCAGAGCATTCAGCAAGTACCGTTACCAGCGAGTGGAAAAATGGTCAGTTCACTGTATATGTGAAGCATAATGGTCCATTGGAGTTGACCATCGATAACTGTAAGGGCACCAAGACTACAGGAAAGTTGAAGGATTCTGATGTGACTGCTGCTGTCATTGAGACTCCTGCCATGCCTGAGGCTTACGAGGGCGAGATGCAGTATGAGTTTGAAAACTTCGACTACAAGAATGTGGGTGGTTGCTATGGCAACGCTTGGAACAACGGTTTCCGTGGATACAATGGTCAGGGCTGCTTGAACCTGGGTACCCAGAAGGGTGCTTCCGTTCGTGGCTACATTCCTGTTACCAAGCCAGGTAATTACAAGGTGGCTATCCGCTATCAGGCTTCCATGGGTGATGCTGTTATCAATGTCATCTGTGGCAATCAGACCAAGAAGGTTACACTGCCAAAGAATGCTTCTTCCAACAAGGAATGGTCAGAAGTGGAGTTTGACATGGACATCGCTGATGTCAAGGGAAATATGACGGTTAACTATGTGAGCGGAAAGAGAGCTGTGCTCGATTGCGTCCGCCTGAACTACAAGGGTGCCTTGACGGGTATCGCTGGTGTAACCACTGATGCCGACCAGATAGACCATGTAGAGTATTACGACTTGCAGGGTATGCGCTTATCAGCAGCCAAGCAGGGTATCTGTATCAAGAAAGTTTATCTTCGTAGCGGTAAGACCTATACGGAGAAGATTTATAAATAACTATTTATTAATAACAATTTTAATTTTTTACGATTATGAACACAACAATTAAGAGTTTAGCAATGGTTGCCATTGCATTGTTTGCAGGTTTTGGATCAGCTTCTGCACAGGAAGAGAGTGCAGATGATGGTGTTGAATTGACTAAGGACATGTGGCACGTATGGGATGGTCTCACAAAAGATGCAATGCCAACTGATGAGAAGGCTTGGATTGCTTGGAATGTGGGTGCAGAGGAGCCAGTTAGTGGAGTTATTTGTGGTGATGGCAATGTTACGGAAACATGGTATGCCGACTTGTCTGACTATCATTACATGGTAGTTTATGGTGAAGGTAGCATAAACGATAAAGGTGAAGTTTCCATGCCTCGTTTCATGTTCAACCGTACCGTTAAGGGTGGTCAGCAGAAGGATGGTGGTATGATTGCCATAGAGAACAAAGCATTTGGTGAAGAAACTGGTGCTATTGTTATTGATTTGAAGAAGGACTTGGTTCGTACAGTTCCTGGACAGGAGCCTACAATTGATGATTTTGCTCACTTGGTTACTATCAAGTCTGGATGGGCCGGTCCTTGCCTTATTTCTACTATCATGCTTTACAATGTTCTTCCAGAGGAACTCGGAGGTGAGACTACTGGTATCAAGAACGTTAATGTAGCAGGTGATGCAGTTGTAGCAACATTCAACGCTGCTGGTGCTAAGGTAGCAGCCAACGCCAAGGGCCTTGTTATCAAGAAGCTCCAGAGTGGTAAGGTAGTAAAGGTAATGAATAATAAGTAATGGCAGAGATTCTACTCCTTTTGTATAACTAGGGAGTAGTCCCTAGTTCTTATGTTCGGCAAGGTATTTGTTGAATCCAGCAGATACTTTGCCGATTTTTTTATGTGTCATAGCAACTGACCAAGAAATAATAAACATAATACGCCAGCATACAATGCAAAAGGTGGGGCAACTCTGCCATTTATAGTATCATAAAACGTAATCTCCAATGGCTTTTTTGTAACTATACTGATAAAGAATGCTAATTCTTAGTTTTTTTTTCTTTTTTCTGACAGAAAAAATATAATTTTGCAGGATAAATAATTCATGTAAATAACAGTTATATATATACAATCATAAGCCAATGAAACGTTTTATACTCTATTCAATCTTTTGCTTCGTACAGATGCTGACATGCTTTTCTTATGCCAACTCAGGACGACTTTATACATCCAACGACCTGTCGAGTAGCCTGATTCGATGTATCATACAGGATAAGTATGGTTTCATTTGGGTGGGTACCAATTATGGACTGAATCGTTTTGACGGCTATAAATTCAGTACCTATCTTTGCAATCCAGCCGATACGACAACCATTCAGGACAATGATATCGTAAAACTCTATCCTTACAGCAAAGAGTTCCTCTTTGTGGCAACAAATCGTGGACTCTATAAATATTCCTATCTTACCAATAGTTTCCAGCATATCGTATTGGAAAAGAATGATGAGAAGATAAGAGTAAGTTCTCTTATTGAGGATGGAAAGCATAATCTCCTGATAGGTACATCCGGGTATGGTGCCTATAGGTTGGATATGACTACAGGTAAAGTTACTCGCCTTTCAAGGAAATCTGCAAATTCAGTGGATAATTTCTTTGCTATTCTGTTCTTCGATGCTGAGGGATATCTGTGGCAGGCTAATCATACAAAGGTGTTGAGAAAATATAAATACGATGGCAAGTCTATCAAACTGGTAAGTGTATATGAACCTAAAGATCTGTTTGGCATCCGTAAATTATATGCCACAGACAAGAAGGGGTTCTTTGTGGCGCATACGGGCGGCATTATGCGCTATGATTATGCCTCGCATAGCTTCTCACGCTACGATTTCGATTTTTCAGCTCATCAGGGGGCAGGATATATCAGCGCTGTTACCTTGGATAAGTATGGCAATTTATGGTTGGGTACTTCGGGAGATGGAACTTTCAAGATACCGCATGGAAGCAGAAAGGCTTATCGGGTGGAGTTGAATAACCAATCGTTTATCTTTGATAATGCGCATATCAGCGATTTACTGATAGATAGAGATGGTAATCAGTGGTATGGATGCTATATGAAAGGACTTTTCTTGTCGAATAATGATAAGAATGTGTTCCATCCGGTTTCTTTGGATGAATTGGGGGCTGGTATGGAAACCATTTCGTCTGTAGTGGGAGTTGCTGACGGATTGATGCTTTTTGTGGTCAAAAATCATGGGTTGTATCTCTTGGATGAGAAGACGGGCAATACCAAGCTACTACAAAGTCCTGCAGGACCAATCAAAGTGTACTCGGATTTTCGGAAGAATGTTTATGTATATGGCCGTGATGGCATTTATGAGTATGATTGGAAGCATCAGACTTACCGGTTGTTGCTGCCTGCCAATGGACTTTCTCTAGATTATATGCAGGTAGATGCTGCTGGTAATATTTATTTTACGAGCCAGGGCAACGGACTTTATGTATGGAATAGGAAGAGTGGCAAGATGACGCAATATCTGATGGATGATAAGCGTCCACACAAAACCATTTGCAATAACTGGATATCGGAGATCAGGTTAGATTCCCGGGGATGGCTCTGGTGTGCAACAGCCAATGGTGTGTCGTGCATGGATACCAAAACCGGATATTTTGACATCATTCTTTCTCGGCCTTTGTTAGAGGGTAAAACGTGCTATTCTACATTAGAACTGTCGGATGGTAAGATTGCTATTGCCACAGAGATGGGGCTTTATCTCTATGACAGAAAAAAACAGCAGACTACCCCTTGGCCTCATTCCGAGAGTATTAGCGGATTGAGAATTTATTCGCTGATGAAGGATGTCAAGGGAAACCTATGGATGAGCACTGCGCAGGGTATCTGGTGTTATGATAGTAAAGCTAAGTCGTTTTTCTCTTTTGAAAAGGGAAACGGACTCTTGACCAAGGAATATCTGGCTGGAGTAGTAGGTTCTACATCGGATGGGGTTATCTGTTATGGAAACTCCGAAGGTTTGACTTATTTTAGGCCTTCTCAGGTAAAGGATTATAATGAGAAAACGTCCGTCATTTATCTGTCGGGTGTGTTGCTTGATGGAAAGATGGCTCCGTTTATTGGAGATAATCTGAGTGTTCCGTCTGATTTCAAGTCGATAGTACTCAGCTTCTCCCAGCTTGATTATCAGAGCGTGGGTAACATCGTGTTCCAGTATCGCATCAACGGGGGCAAATGGATCAGCAATGCGGCTGGAGACAATAGCTTCAACTTCACAGGTTTGTCGTATGGACATTATCGTATAGAAGTGCGTATCTATTGCAACGGCAAGTACTCCACATATAAAAAGGTGATCAACCTGGATGTGCTGGCACCTTGGTTTCTTACCGTTTGGGCGAAGCTCATCTATCTCTTTCTGATTCTCGGCCTCACGGCTGCCGCTATCATTGTTTATCTGCGCATGAAGAAGAGAGATCTGGAAGAGGCTAAGATGCAGTTCCTCATCAATGCCACCCACGATATCCGTTCGCCGCTGACGCTGATTATGGAGCCTCTGAAGAAATTGAAGGAGCGATTGGGAAATGCTGAGGAATATCAGGCGGATATTGATACCATCGACCGAAACGCACAACGTCTGCTCACCCTGGTGAATCAGATTCTCGACAAGAGACGCCTGGACAAGCATCAGATGAACCTCTCGTGCAGGGAAACCAACCTGGTGGAGTTTTCGCAGGGTTTGGTTTCGCTCTTCACCTATAATGCCAACCTGCGTGGTATTAATATCAGGCTGGAGATGCCAGAGATGCCTGTGAATGCATGGATAGACCGCAACAAGCTGGATAAGGCGATAGCCAATCTGCTGTCTAATGCCTTTAAATATACGCCTAATGGCGGCGAAATCATCTTCCGCATTGAGAAGCAGGATAAGAAGGTGCTCCTGTATGTGATTGATAGCGGCAAGGGATTGGGAAAGAACGATGATGCCAAAACCCTGTTTGAACGCTTCTATCAGGGACAAAATTCTGCTGATATGCACCTGGGAGGTTCGGGCATCGGCTTGAATCTCTGCCGTTCCATCGTAAGGCTTCATGGAGGTGATGTGTATGCACATAATCGTGAAGACGGGAAGAGCGGTGCCTGTTTCATCATAGAATTGCCTTTGGGAAAAGAACATCTTAAGGATAGCCAGATTAATTCAGACTACGTGGTGAATGGAAAGAAACTGCAGAGAAGTGGGGCTAGCAAGAACAGTAAAATCCTGCTGGTGGATGACGATATCGAAATCTGCCGCTACATCAAGACGGAACTGAGCGACTGGTATCGCTTTGTAATCTGCAACAATGGCAAAGAGGCACTGAAGCAGTTGCTTACCGATGATTTCGACCTGGTGGTAAGCGATGTGGTGATGCCTGAGATGGATGGTATCACGCTGCTTAGGAATATCAAGGGCAATGCCAATATCAGCCACGTGCCAGTCATCATGCTTACTTCCAAATCTGAAATCAGCGATAGGCTGGAGGGTATTAAGCTAGGAGCTGATGCTTATCTGGCAAAACCATTCAGTCTGGAGGAACTTCATCTCACGATAGACAATCTCATCGACAATGTACGTCGCCTGAAGGGTAAGTTCAGTGGTGCCTTGAAGCAGGACGACAAGGTGGAGAAGATAGAGGTGAAAGGCTACGACGAGGAGCTGATGGAGCGTATCATGAAGGTAGTGAACGAGAACTTGAGCGATTCAGACTTCAATGTAGAGAAGATGTGTGATGAGGTGGGCGTAAGCCGTACTCAGCTGCATAGAAAGTTGAAGGAGATGACCGGTGTTCCTACCAGCGAGTTCCTGCGAAACATCCGTCTCAATGAGGCTGCCCGATTGATAAGAGAGCGTAAAATCAACATTACGCAGGTTTCGTATATGGTGGGATTTGCCAATAATAGTCATTTCTCCACTGCATTTAAGAAATATTTCGGAATGTCGCCTACGGAATATGCGGCAAAATATACTGAGTAAAGTATTTGAAACATTAAAAAAAGTCATTATGATTGTTTATTCGTAATTTTGCAGCGTTAAACGAATAAACAATCATAATGATGAATACAACGAAAATCTTGGCTTTCAGAAAGCCGTTACTGTTGATTGTATGGCTGCTTGCCATGCAGGGCGCAGCTTTTGCCCAGAATCTGCGGGAAACTTTCTTTTCTCCCAATGGAAAGATTGAATGGAAGGCTGAGGGTGAGGAAAATAAGGTGAAGGTTTTTGAGGTAGCTTATCGCGATGCCTGTAGAGGAAATAAGGAAAGCCAGGTGCTTCATATTTCTGGTTATGGTTTGAATACCAGCGATGGTGGAGGAAGAAATCTAGTCTTGAAAGACATTTCCAAACCCAAGTATATTTCGGAGCATTATCAGATGCTCATGGGAAAGAAGAGTGAATGCAAGAACGAGGCGAATGAAATAGTTTATACCTTTGGGGATGATCTGCAGCGCCCGTTGCGCATGGTGGTTCGACTTTATAACGATGGCGTAGCCTTCCGTTATGAGTTGGAGGGTTTGCAGCATACGTCAATCAAGCAGGATTTGACTACTTATCATATCAGTGAAGGCACGCGCCGGTGGTTTCAGGAATGGACGGAGTCTTATGAGAATTTCTTCCCTTTATCCACTACCGGTAAAGGTGGAAAACAACATTGGGGCTATCCTTGTCTGCTTGAGCAGAATGGTGTGTACTCTCTTATTACTGAAGCTGGTATAGAACGAATCAACAGTGCCTCTTCCTTGAAGAATGGGCAGAATCCGGAGGACTATCATGTGTTCCTGGATGAAAACACACAGCATTATTCGGGTAATTGGAAATCTCCCTGGCGAGTGGTTGTCATTGGAAAGAAGCAGGATCTGATAGCTTCGACCCTGGTAACTGATGTCAGTGCCCCTTGTCGTCTGAAAGATACTGCATGGATTAAACCGGGAAGTGTAAGCTGGATTTATTGGGCTTACAACCATGGCTCAAACGACTTGAATATCATTAAAAAGTATGTAGATATGGCGAAGACCTTGCATCTGCCATACGTATTGATTGATGCAGAATGGGATGAGATGAAGAATGGAGCCACCATCGAGGAGGCTTTGCAATATGCCAAGGATAGGGGTGTGAAGCCTTTGCTCTGGTATAATTCTTCTACTGCATGGATCAAGGCTTGGGGTGCACCAGGACCTCACAATAGACTGAATGCTCCGGAAAACAGGGAGAAGGAGTTTGCCTGGTTAGAGAAAATGGGCGTAGTTGGAGTAAAGATTGACTTCTTTGCTGGCGATAAACAGGAAACGATGGAGTATTGCATCGACCTCTTGGAGTGTGCGGCACGCCATCATCTTACGGTTAACTTTCATGGTGCTACTGTTCCCCGAGGCTGGCAGCGCACTTATCCCAACCTGCTCTCTACCGAGGGTGTGTATGGAGCGGAATGGTATAATAATGAATCTGTGCTGACAAAAAAGGCTGCTTGCCATAATGCCACCTTGCCATTTACCCGCGGCATCGTGGGCTCGATGGATTATACGCCTTGCACCTTTTCTGATTCTCAGCATCCGCATATCACTACCCATGCTCATGAGTTGGCTTTGCCAATCTTGTTCGAGTCGGCTTTGATGCATTGGGCTGATAAGCCGGAGAGTTATCTTGCCCAGCCAAAGGAAGTGCAGGATTTTATCTCGAACATGCCGACTGCATGGGATGAGACGCGATTGCTCAGTGGTTATCCGGGCGAAAGTGTCGTGATGGCTCGCAGAAAGGGAAGCACCTGGTATGTGGCTGGCATTAATGGCAAGGATGAATCCCAGAAACTGGCCCTGAATTTATCTTCTCTGACAAAGCAAAACTCACGTGTTGTTTTGTTCGAGGATAGCGGAACGGCAAAAAATCCTTGGAAAATTTCATACCGTAAGGTTAGGGGTATGAAAGATTATATCAATGCACAGCCTCGTGGTGGCTTTGTGATGGTTATCAAATCCAAAAAACGCTTCGCACCAAACAAAGTGCGAAGCGTTTTTTTAGAATGTATTGAATGTATTATTTGATGTGGATGGTGTAATTCTTGCTGATGCCCTTGTAGGTGCATTTCACATAAGCCTTGTCTTGCAAGGTCTTAGGCTGAAGAATCTCTATCTCCACCTCCTTGTTGTCGGATGATGCAGTGATGCGTGGTGCGCTCTTCTCGCCTGTTTGCAAAGAGGCGATGACATCATACTCATTGTAACCGAAGTTGCCATTCTCATTGGTCATTCTCGTTGGAATGGTAGGAACATCCAGTTTTCTGCCGTTCATCTTGATTTCGATGGTAGGCGATATTGGGCATTCCATGTTCTCGCCCTTCTTGGTGAATCCGAGGCCCTCCAGTTCGCAAAGTTGCTTGCCCTCACCTTCGGCGATGAGATAGATGGCATGTTTCTTGCCGATACCATCTACCTTGTCTGCTACGTCCAGTGTCAACTTTTGGATTCCCTGCGCTGAAGTCTGGGCAGGAACCGTTAGCTCACCAAGCAATTTGCCTTTCCATGTCTTGTTTGCCCATGGACCATCCATCATTACTTTGATTTTGAAGCTCTTTTGCGTTTTTGCCTTCACAAAGATATTAAGTTGGGTGCCGTTTCCTTTTTTTGTTCCCTCAAAAGGTTGCAATCCTTTCTGTGCTTTGCTGAGACCGCCGAATCCGAAATACTTGAATCCAACGATGTCACCAGCGTTCATGTTTACAGGCATGTGGTTGTTCCATACGTCCCAGGCATCCTGCATGGCTTGGTTGTTGCTCAGATAGCTGGCGATACCAGCAGAATAGTAGTGGTATGGATTCAAGCCGTATATCTGGAATCCTTCCGAAGTGACTTCTGCTCCCGTGTATTCTGTGTTGTCGGATGCTTTGGCGGTCCAGATGCCTTTCTTGTTGTATGGATCGTATGCCCTGATAACCACTTTTCCGCCTTCTTCCACAGATTTCTTATCCCATTGGATGGTAACGGGAGCAACGACAGACTGACGGGCAAACCCAAATCCACGTGGTGGGCGATGATAGAACACATACCATTGACCGTTGATTTCTTGTAGGCTTCCATGGGTGTTATGGGCGGCATTGCTGGTGATTAACTTGGTGCCGTCTTCGTTAGGAACCACTCCACGTGAGTCAACCAATACACCACCATTCTTCCATGGACCTAATGGGGTGTCTCCATAGGCATATCGCAAGGTGGAGTTGGTGTTGCCTAATCCGTATTCCTTTCCGGAATAGCCGGAGTAAATCATCACATACTTGTTGCCTACTTTTCGGATGGATGATGCCTCGAAGAAGTTGAAATCTGTAGGCTTCTGTCCCTTGATGATAGGGTAGGTTGTTCCCTTAGGGTCTCTTACGTTGCCTTGTGCGTCGCAAGCTGGCAGCGAGTACTTGATGAGCTCAGTACCTGGTCTGAGCGAGTACATGGTGCTAGGGTCGAGTTGTGCGGCTGATGAATGTTGGAATCCCCAGTAGCCGTATGCTCTGAATCCTGTGTCGTAATCTGGATCCTTTGGGTCAGTGATATTCTCGATGTATACGGAAGGGTCGAAGTCGAGGATGCTGCCTGGCAGCTCTTCCGTTCCATCTGCATTGAGGTTGATGGGAGTGAAAGGACCATCAGGTCGCTTGCCTTTGCAGACCATTCTCACACGCTTGTATCCTCGGGAGTGAGGATAGAGATAGTAATCTTTTGTTCCATCTTTTCGTTTTATCTCTACCAAATCGGGAGCAAACATGGTGTCCCATTGATTGTTGATGTGATAGGAAAAAATGGCTCCCTCGTCTCTCCACTGGGTGAGGTCTTCTGTTGGGGCAGACCACATGCGTATGTCTGATCCGCAGTAAGACTTGAAGGATGTGTCGTGAGAGCCTATGATGTAAGCTCTGTACTTCCCTGGGTTGTCAGGGTCTTCGAATACTCTAGGTTCTCCGTCTGGCACATGCTCCCAAAGTGGGAGATATGGATTTTGTGCCATGCAAGGAGTGCTGAGCGAAAGCAATGGGATGGCTGTGAGCATGAATCCCATGCACTGATTTTTGATTTTTGTCATATTGCTATATATTATTATATGTTTGTGCTTGCAAAGTTATAAAAATAATGATATAATTGATGTTTCGTATGTTCCTTAAATATATAGTTTTGTTACAAGTTTAAATTTGCGATGTTTTTGCAACATATAGAAAGGTGATCTATGTTAATGGTAAGATGGCAGGTCATCATGTTAGCGCTTTAGTCTTAGATGTTGACTTAATTGGGCAGTATTTATCATATTTTTGTTGATGTGGGAATGTACGCCAAAGTGTTTGGAACATGGAGAAAAGTTGTTCTTGGAGCAAAGTTGTACCTTTGCATAAAAAAGGGAATAGGTGGGGCAATCCCCTTCTTCTCTATTTTTCATAATTTCTCTATTTTAATAATATTACAGTATGAAATTTCAAATGAAGATCAACTTTCCATGGTCAAGGCCTCTCTTAGCCTGTTGTTTTGTGATGTTTGCTCTCACTGCAATGGCTGATTCCTTTATCAGCTTCCGACAGCAAGGGGGAGCATTCCCTATTTCCACCGCCTCTCAGATGTCTGGTATCTGTATGGATGCTCACGAAAAACAAGGTGTGAAAAGAGCAGCGGAAGACCTGCGTAAGGATATCTATACCGTGTCGGGTCGTTCACCCAGAGTGTGCTGCCAGGGCGAGGATGTGGTGCGTTATCCCATCCTCATTGGCACATACGGAGTGAGTGAAGCTATTACTCGCCTTGCCAAGAAAGGCATCTTGCCAGAGCGTTCGCTCAAGGGCAAGTGGGAGAGCTTTGTCATCAAGACCATTGATCATCCTGCCAAGGGTATGGAGCGTGCCTTGGTGGTGGCTGGTAGCGATATGCGTGGCACCATCTATGGCATTTACGAGATTTCCCGACAGATGGGGGTGTCGCCTTGGTATTGGTGGGCGGATGCGCCGATAGCCAAGCATGAGGAGGTCTTTGCCAAGCCATGCTCTGTGGAGAGTGGAGAGCCGAAGGTGAAATATCGTGGTTTCTTCATCAATGATGAGTTCCCTTGTATGACCACCTGGGCTAGAAATAAGTTTGGGGGCATGAACAGCCAGATGTATGCCCATGTCTTCGAACTCCTTCTTCGCCTCAAGGCAAACTGCCTCTGGCCTGCCATGTGGGGCTCGTTCAAGGAATACAAGCCTTTGGTACCTATCTTGAAGGATGAGAACGGACTGTATGAGGGCAACTGCTTCAATGAGGATGATTCGGAGAATGCCCGACTGGCTGATGAATATGGCATCGTGATGGGTACCTCGCATCATGAGCCGATGCAACGCTCGCAGCAAGAGTGGATTCGACATAAGAAGAACTATGGCAACGGTGAATGGAACTGGTTGACCAACAAGAATGCCATCAAGCGTTTCTTCCGAGAGGGAATCGAGAATAGCAAGGGTTACGACAAGCTCGTGACCATCGGTATGAGAGGTGACGAAGACCGTCCGATGACCGATGCAGGTAGTAGAGAGGCTAACTTCCGGCTGATGGAACAAATCATTTCGGAACAGCGAAAAATCATAGCTGATGTCACCAGGAAACCAGCCTCCGAGACCCCACAGGTCTGGACACTCTACAGTGAGGTGCTCGATTATTATGACCAGGGACTCAAGGTGCCCGATGATGTCATCGTGATGCTTTGCGATGACAATTTCGGTCATGTGCGCCGACTTCCTGATAGAAAGAAAAATTTCCACAAGGGCGGCTATGGTATGTATTATCACGTGGGCTATTATGGAGCGCCGAGAGCCAGCAAGTGGCTCACCATGTCGCATATCGCCGAGATGTGGGAGCAGTTGCAAGCCACTTATCAACATGGTGTGGATAAACTCTGGATGCTCAATGTCGGTGATATCAAGCCCCATGAGTTTGCCATCGACTTTTTTATGAACATGGCATGGAATCCCGATGCCTTCGATGCCAGCAACCTGGAGCAATATGCACAGGGATTCTGTGCCCAGCAGTTTGGTGATAAAGAGGCGAAAGAGGCTGCTCGTCTCTTGATGAGCTATGGAAGATATGCGTCTAGGGTGCAAGCCGAATTGCTGGATGACAAGACATACAATTTGCAGACGGGAGAGTTTAAGGGCGTACGGGATGAATTCCTGGCCTTGGAGGCACGAGCCCTGCGTCAGTATATCACCCTGGATGAGACTGCGAAAGATGCCTATCAAGAGTTGATCCTCTTCCCTATACAGGGCATGGCTAATCTTTATGATATGTATTACTCTTTGGCGATGAACAAGCAACTCTATCGTGAGGGACGTATTGAGGCTAATACATGGGCAGATAGGGTGGAGGAATGTTACAAGAGAGACTCCTTGCTCTGCGACAATTATAATCACCATATCGCCAATGGCAAGTGGAATCACATGATGGATCAAGTGCATATCGGCTATCAAAACTGGCATGCCCCGCAGCATCAAGTTATGCCTATGGTATATCGCATTCAGCAGAGTACCCCTTTTGCCGTTACGCAGCCTAGTACAGGCTACGTGTTCGAGCAAGATGGCGGCATGGTGGTGATGGAGGCAGAGCATCTCTTCTCACTGACACCTGCTGCATCAGAGAAGTCGCAGTGGAGACTCATCCCTGGTTTAGGACGAACGAAGTCGGGTATAGCTCTCTTCCCATATACCCAGCCAACAGCAGGAGCGTATCTTACCTATAAAATGAGATTTAAGGCAGATATGGATTCGGTGGATGTACATCTTGTTACCGATGCAGTGATGCCCTTTGTGCTGGGCGGTCATTATGTGGCAGTGTCGCTGGATGGTGGCAAGGAAGAGATTGTAGGGCTGAATCAGAATCTGAACTGGGAGCATAAGTACGACTTGATGTATCCTACAGCCGCATCGCGCATCATCGAGAAGAAGGTGAGGATGGCTGTAGGAAACACGGGGAAGGCTGAACATACCTTGAGGCTTCGTCCTATGCAGCCTGGTATTGTATTTGAGAAAATACTCATCAATCTTGGTGGGTATAAACCTACTCATCTAGGAATGCTAGAGAGTCCTTACGTGAGGTGAGGGCTCTCTTCTACCCCTTTTTTTTGCTACTTTTGCAGCGCAAAACAACAAAATAGACAATAACAAAGAATAAACAATTGATTTTATGAAGAAATATATCTTGTTGGCAGGTATGCTGCTGGGAATAATCTCCACTGTGGATGCAGCCGAACAGTTTGTAAAGTTTGACAAGGCTTCAGCTGAAAATGTCCTTCTCTTGACGGGCACGAAGGATACCATCCGTTATAGTCCTTCCGACTGGAAGGGAGTGAAGATGGCTGTTGCTAACTTGCGCCATGACTTGCGTAGCGTGACGGGCAGTGAGTATGCTCCCGTCGTGGTGGCTACAGTAGGAAAAAGCGAAATCGCCAAGAAATATCCCAAGCAATCCAAGCAGTTGAAGGGCAAATGGGAGCAATATCTCATCTTCACAGACAAGGGACAACTGGTGATTCTCGGCTCCGACAAGCGTGGTACTATTTATGGTATCTATGAGTTGTCTCGCCAGATAGGTGTGTCGCCTTGGTATTGGATGGCGGATGCGCCTATCGCCCATCATGACCAGCTTTATGTCTTGCCTGGTACTTATACGGATGGAGAACCTAAGGTGAAATACCGTGGCATCTTTATCAATGACGAGTGGCCATCTTTTGGTGGATGGTGCGGCAACCAGTTTGGGGGCATCAATTCCAAGGCTTATAGCCATATCTTCGAACTCTTGCTCCGCCTGAAAGCCAACTATTTCTGGCCTGCCATGTGGGCTACAGCCTTTAATGAGGATGACCCCAAATCGCCACAGTTGGCAGATGACATGGGCATCGTGATGGGTACCTCCCATCATGAGCCGATGATGCGAGCACATAAGGAATATGTGCGCCGCAAGGCTGAGGTGGGTCCATGGGATTATGCACAGAACCCTGAGCGCATCGAGAAGTTCTTCTCTGATGGCTTGAAGCGCAACAGCAAGTATGAGAACATCATTACCATCGGTATGCGAGGTGATGGCGATGTGGCGATGGGCAACGGCAAGGACGAGGACAACATCAAGACATTAGGAAAGGTGATTGAGGCTCAGCGTCGCATCATCAAGGATTGCTATGGCAAGCCGGCAAGCTCTGTGCCGCAGCTCTGGGCTATCTTTACCGAGGTGCAGCGATACTATGATGCGGGATTCACCGTGCCAGATGACGTAACCCTGCTCTTCTGCGACAACAACTGGGGCTATATCCGCCGCAAGGGTACTGCTGCAGAGCGCAAGCGCAAGGGTGGACTGGGCTTGTATTATCACATCGACATGAATGGTGGTCCTTGGAACGACCGCTGGGTGAACACCACAACCATCCCGAAGCTCCGTGAGCAGCTGCATGAGGCATACGCCAGTGGCATCGACCGCATCTGGATCATCAACGTGGGTGACTTGAAGCCAAAGGAGGTGCCTATCGACTTCATCATGGATTATGCATGGAACCCAGATGCGGTGAAACCTGGTGACGAACTACCTTGGCTGGAACGCTTCTCGGCAAGCATCTTCGGCGAGGAATATGCCAAGGAAACAGCCGACTTGATAGCCAAATACAGCAAGTATAATCTCTTGAGAAAGCCTGAGGCTCAGGTGCCAGGCTTGTTTAATGAGCATGAGATGCTGGTGATGTCACAGCGTTGGCAGTCGTTGGTGGAAAGGGCTGAGCTGTTGCGCAAGCAGATGCCTGAGGAGAAGCAGGATGCTTTCTACCAGTTGGTTTATTATCCAGTGGTGGCAAGTGCTGGTGTGGCAGAAATATACAATCATGCCACCATGGGCGACAGCCTCGGTGTGGAGGTCTTGATGAAGAAAGACCAGCAGTTGAGCGACTATTATAATAATGTGTTGGCAGGAGGCAAGTGGAAAGGCATGATGATGGATAATCACATCGGCTATACCCAATGGTCTATCCCTGACAAGAATCGCAACCCGATGACCTTGGGCATGAAGATAGAGCATCCGTTGAATGTACCTGTTTCCACCACGGAGATTGGCATTCCTGCCTATCAGTACAGCCGAATCAAGGAAGGAAAGAATGCCAAGTGGATATTCTTGCCAGACTTGGGCAGAGGTAAGGGATGCATGGGCATCGACCATGTGATGGCAGCAAGTGAGCCGGATGGCAAGGGTGCATCACTGGAATACGATTTCGAGCTTTCTTCCGATATGCAGCAGCTTTCCATCGCCCTCGGCATTCTGCCAACCCAGGATGTCTATCCAGCTCGTGGTCTTCGCATCGGCGTGCAGATAGACGACCAGCCCTTGCAGATTGTGGATGCTCGCGCAGGATTTGTGGATACCTTTGCCGAGTACACTCCTCAGAACCTCGCTGTGTCCAAGGTGTTGAAACCATTGCCTGAGCAGCCTAAACTGGTTTTGAATGGTTGGTGGAAAGGGAAGAAGCAGTTGCGAAGAGACGAGGTGTTTGATAACCAGCGCTGGCTAGTTGCCACTTCTTCGTCCGCCGTCAAGGCTGGCAAGCACACGATTCGTGTCGTGATGATAGACCCTGAGATTGTCTTGGAGCAGGTGGTTATCAATCCAGACAACAGCAGATACAGCTATTTCGGGCAAAACTTGTAGGTAAAGATGTAAAACGGTGCGTTTCTTTTTGAGATGCACCGTTTTTTTTCTTACACTATGGTTGATTTGCCAAAGTATTTGTAACATACAGCAAAGTAAAATGTTTATTTTATTGCTACCTTTGCGCTCAAATTGTAACTAATAATTTGGAATAAACAATGAACAATAAGTTTCTAACTGTACGGTTGAAACGGGCTGAAAGCCCAAAAGCTCCTAGCCCAGGGCATCGCCCTGGGTATAATAGCAATCTGTAAGACGCCCTGTAAGGGCAAAAGCTTTGTATATAGCCCAGTATTTTAAAGCTTTTGCCCTTACAGGGCGACAAGTTTGTGTCCGTAATTACCCAGGGCGATGCCCTGGGCTAGGGGCTTCTGCCCTTTCAGGGCGTATTGGGTAATTTCAACCGTACAGGTCGAAAACATTTAAAAGAATTGAAGATATTAATAAGGTAAAACAAGTTGTTGTTGATGTATGTTATGGTACATCTGATCATTATAATAACGATAATTAAATATAAGCATATTATGAGAAAAATATTTGTAAAATTATATAAAAGGTTTTGTCTTTGTTTGTCTTTTTTGTGGCGTATATTATTCGGTCTTTTGATAAATGCGGTTTTTCTGTTTTTATGTGATTCGCCTTCGTTCTATCGTGATGAATATGCTCGAGAGGAACTTAAAAAGGAATGCTCCTTAGTTCAAGGAGTTGTCTATGACGTTCATACGGGAAGAGGTGATCATTATATAAATTATTCTTTTAGCATTAAGGGGAAGGAATATAAAGGTGTGTCTCGTTATGGGGCATGGGAACACAAGTATGGTAGGGAACCAGAGGAGGGAGATTCGGTGTCAATATGTTATAAGCAGAATAATCCGGAAATTAATATGTTGCTTGAGTATTTTGATGCTCAACCTCTTTTTATGCACAAGTGGTCGATGATTTTATATCCTAAAATCCGAAAATTTATAAATTTAGATTTTTTGATGTATGATTAATTAGGTAATATGCAGGTAAAGTGAATGTCAATCCAGACAATGGTTGGTTTACCAAAGTATTTGTAACATACAGCAAAGTAAAATGTCTGTTTTATTGCTATCTTTGCACTCAAAAATAGAAACTAATAATTTTAGATAAACAATGAACAATAAGTTTTTGCTAGCTTCGGCTTTGTGTATGAGTATGAGCGCAACGATGAATGCGCAGAATCCTATCATACAAACACAGTTGACTTCAGATCCAGCTCCTCTTCCTGTCGGAGACCGTCTCTATGTATATGCCGGTCATGATGAAGATAAGGCTGATTTCTTCTGGATGAACGAATGGCGCGTGTATTCTACCAAGGATATGGTGAACTGGACTGATCATGGTTCTCCGCTCGACCTCAGTTCTTTTTCCTGGGCAGATGACCGTGCCTGGGCAGCACAGACCATCGAACGTAATGGTAAGTATTACTGGTATA
>OIXW01000044.1_pt1 | contig 30884 bp, 40 predicted proteins | sample 1587951 | NCBI WGS metagenome assembly OIXW01 (sample SAMN03283239) | human gut metagenome | biome: human-associated habitat; material: feces | host: Homo sapiens | place: Peru | collected 2012
ACTGAGGTGAGCAGCCTTTCTTTTTCTCACAAGTTGCCACCGCGAAATCACTGATGTTGTATTTCAGCTTTTCAGGTTCCATAAAACAATTAATATGAAGAGAATAACAATGGTATTAGTCAGCATGTTAATGCTGACATTAGAAATTCATGCAGCGTCGGCTGCAACATCAGGAAATGTATCCTCTACCAGCGAGATGGACTGGACTCCAGTGATGGACGCTATCATTCAGGTAGAGAGTAAGGGTGATCCGAAAGCTAAGAGCGGTAACTCTGTAGGTGTGATGCAGATCACTCCAATTTTAGTAGCAGAATGTAATAATATTCTGAAGCGCAAGAAATCGAAGAAGCGCTACACTTTGGCTGATAGATATAATGTAGCTAAATCTAAAGAAATGTTTCTATTGATTCAGAGTGTCTACAATCCTCTTAATAGTATTGAGCACGCAATCCGTTCATGGAATGGCGGTAATCATTACAGCAAGAAGCGTACTCAAAGATATTTCGAGAAGGTAATGAAACTTTTGAAAAAGTAATTCTTTTTTCATAAGGCCCGATTGTTCTGAAAAAGAGCAATCGGGCTTGCTTTTTACTAGTTTTCCCCTCTTTCAGGTACGTTTTGTTGCTATTCTGCTTAATAACTGTTAAATATATGCAGATTTCTGACAATTTGTTTGGTGGAGTCAGAAAAAAGTCGTACCTTTGCACTCGCAATTCAGAAATGAGTTGATTATATCGCGGTGTGGAGCAGTTGGTAGCTCGCCAGGCTCATAACCTGGAGGTCGCATGTTCGAGTCCTGCCGCCGCAACAATGATCGGGTAAGAAGTTGGTCAACAACATCTTATCCGATTTCCCGTTTTAGAGACGGTACCTTTTTGAGTTTACAGATGTTTAATATCATTGGCCAGCAAAACGGACAATGAAAAAAAATGACTGCAAAAGAAATTGATTTTTTAAGTTCGCGTGAGATAGTTGGATTCACGCTCCCCGTGTTACATACTAAGGGTGGTTTCTGGTATGTAGACTTTTATGCCCGCGACCCAGTTTCCGGTACAATGAAACGCAAGAAGTATATGCTCAACAAGTACAAGTCTGACCACAAAAAACGTATGATGGGCAGCCTTCTTATTCATAATATTACCGCTAAATTGACTGCAGGCTGGAATCCCTGGGTAAGTGCGGATCAGTCACGCCAGTTTACGGAAATACCAATAATTTTTAGTAGATATAGAGATTATATTAAGTCGATGACTAATAAAAAATCGATGAAGGAAAAGACCTCTATTGACTACCTCAGTCGTCTCAAAATGCTCGAAACCTTCATCGAGGAATGCAAGGACATCAGATACGCCTACCAGATAGATCGTGCCTTCGCCATAGACTTTCTCGATCATCTTATGTATGATCGGGATGTTTCTGCTACAACCAGGAATAACTATCGTTCCTGGTTTGTCTCCTTCGGTACCTGGCTGATGGACCGCAAGTATATTTCCGAGAACCCTGCTATTGATATTCGTAATATTGCACAGGCGGATAAGTTTAGAGATCCTTTAACTTCTGGTGCTCTAAAGAGGATGAAGGATTACCTCTATGGGCATGACAAACATTTTCTTCTGGCTTGTCTGTTTGAGTATTATACTTTTATCCGTCCAAACGAGTTAACCCAGATAAAGATTGGCGATGTTTCTATCAAGGATCAGACCGTCTTTATCAGCTCTGCCATCAGTAAGAACCGCAAAGATGGCATGGTCGCTCTTAACGACGAAATACTGAAGTTGATGATAGAGCTGAAGATCTTCGAACATCCTAGCCATTGCTATATTTTCGGTAAGAGTCTGAAGCCAGGTGAAAAGCGGGCTGCCTATAATCAGCTGAGAGTAGAATGGGGCAAAATGCGTGATGCCATAGGTTTTCCTAAGGAATATCAGTTCTACAGTCTGAAAGATACTGGCATCAGAGATTTGGCCAATGCTCAGGGTATCGTTGTGGCCAAGGAGCAAGCTCGCCACTCAGATATATCTGTAACAAACCGGTATATCAAGAATCAGATGAAAGTAAACGAGGAGACCAAGCACTTTAAAGGTGGACTTTAGTCTCCTCGAAGATTACGACATCATATAAAAGTAGCCAACGTAGATTGGTTCAATCTGGTCATCCTTGACTTCCATCTCAATCTTTTCGCATACGAATTTCTTGTTATGTATAATGTAGGTATTGGAAGGGTCAGGGATGACTTCACTCTTGAACTTCACCTGCAGACAGTTCTTATTGTCTATCTTAAAACCGTTATCATGTAAGTTTCCTAGAATTGTTACGTAGGGGTCCAGTTTATTCCTAGTACAGAGTGATAACGAGAAGAAAACATCATCAAAAAGGGATGATCCCAGTCTGTATCCCGGATTGATACGGTAGTCGGTTAGAAACTGTGGCCATCTTGATTTTTCCCCTACCCAAGAGTATTTTGCTGTTGGGTTATCAGTTGATTGTACTCTTCCTGGGAGAATGAAAAATACATTCATGCATTCCTGCTCATCTTCAGATTTATCGAGCGTTGATTCATCATCGAGCGCATCCTGCACGGAGGTATAACTGTAGCCATCTTCGTCAATATCGGACTCCTTGGAATTTGACTCCTTGTTATTTGGTATGGACAGAAGGCATCGTTTCTCGTAGTAGTCTTTTTCGCCCATTAGTGCGGTTTTGAAATTGATATTTTCTACTACTTGTGCAGCTGGGGATATGTTCAGATCGACATAGTCGTCTGAAGATTTGTCCCGGATGAGCGGCGACCAGCAGCCTGCAAGCTGCCAGTTTTTGTTTCCATTTTCATCTTCTACATATATATAGTAGCTACCGTAATACTCGATAATGGTTTGCCGTTTCCGCTTTTCAGACCATAATAGTGTTGTGGACGCAAACTGCTTGTCTGGTCCAGACAGCTCTTCACTATGGGTAATTTCGAAGTTTTCAAAGACCTTTTTTGAAATAACATCATAGTTGTCTCTATTGGCGGAATCTCCCAGATTGTATTCCAGGTTTGCTGTAGATGATGTAGAGAAGGAGCCATCCTCATCGTAGTCAGTGGTGTATTCGTCTAAAGACTTAATCTCTACGGAATCTGCGGTTGTCAACTCTGAAGCATTGATAACTGAACAAGTCTTCTTAATATCATTAAAAACAATGGTGGCATTGAAGAGTTTTCTGAATTCCTCAATAAAGGTATAGCTTGACCAATGAGGAAGTGCTCTGCGTAGTTCACGAGTCTTGTAGGCCGAAGCGATATACAGGAGGTTCCATGGTTTGCAATCGAAGTCATTGCGCTTGAGGGTATATCCTTCATATTCTACTACTTTGCGGAAGATATACATTAAATTGGGCTGAACAGCTAGATTCGAAATAAATGGTGCATTCTCGCCGATAAATTGCTTAGTTTTATCTACTCCGACGAAATTAGCGATAATATCGCTTGTTTCGTCCCGTACAGGCATGAAGCACCATTTTCCCTCCACTCCTAGAAACTTAGACTTGTCTTCATCCAATCTATAGATATCAGTAATCTGTCGAAGGCCTTTAAATCCCTGAGACCAGCCCTTATTAATATCGTGTCCCGGCTTATCGGCTGTGCCAAACGGAATCTCATCGATGTAATGCTTGGTCATGCGGTCATTAAACTTGATGCGCGACTTTCCGCCAACAATCTGCAGCTTTATCTCTGATTCCGTCACACTGATGATGGTTCCTACGCCCGATAGGATCAGGCGACCGCTTACGTACAACTTGCAATCATCAAACTTCTGGGTGACTTTAGATACATCAAATCGGCTCACATTGTGGAAAACTCTGCGGTTATCCATAATCGACATAGGGAAGTTGATGTCGTACGAATATTCCCCATCATCCGTGACGTACTGATTGGCGTATGTCAGCTTGATGGATTGGCTGGCAGCCGGATAGGCCGCCATACCATTAATAACACATGTAATCATAGACTATTTGTTTGTTTTCATTTTCTGATATTGACTCCATTTGCGGTCGAAACCATCTGGACCCGTAATGACCACGTATGATTTGATGCCCAGGTTGAGCTGCTCATTGAGCCTTTCAATGGTTGAACTCACGTTATCGAGAGATGCACCTACCTGTTCGTTGTCTGCATTGACATTGACAACAGGTGCAACAACGGCGGCGCTGCCAGTTCCCATGGCACGACTTACGTCTTGGGCTGTGAGCGATGCCACGGTATTATTGCGCTGTGCTGCATCGATGAGCTGAAGGGCAGGAAGGAGCTGAGGATTGTTCACAGCGTTATGGTTTGCCACGAACTCGCCAGCATGAACCACGCCAGCTTCCTTTTTCCAATGACCAGGACCCGTAAAACCACCCTCGTAATATCCGGCTGCCTCTGCCTGATGCTGCTTCTTAATGGTTGCTATCTGAAGCATACCGGCAGCTGTGGCGAGTCCGGCAGCTACAGGAGCGATGATATAGCCCACGGTAGGGATAGCTGCTGCTGAAGAGTAGGCATTGATTGCCGACATGGCGGTAGAAGCGACTGCTTGGGCTATCTCTATCTTCATCGCTTTTTTGTTAGCTTTAGTTTTTGCAGCAGATATCTCCTTGTCTCGTTTCGCTTCCAGACGCTTCTTCCTGGCTGAATTATTACCTGCAGCGGAAATCTGCTTATCGTAGTTCGCCTGAATCTTGGCAACTTCCAAGTCTGAGCACGCCTGAGAGTAGGCCGAAGCTGCTCCCATCATGCTGCTGATACTACTGAAGGCTGCACCTGCTGTGGCTGCAATCTCCTGGTAGGTCTCTTTATACATCTGCTTCTTGGCATCCTGATATGCCTGTTCGCTGATTTTATCCTCCTCTCGAAGCTTCTGGAGATTGTCATTAACCATCTTCTGCTGCTGGATAGCAGCAATGGCGCCTCCGGTAATGGTGGCGAGATTATCAGATCCGAGCGAACCGCTACGATCATCGCTCTGCCTGGTCATCTTCTTGGCGGTATCGAGAGCGGTATTTGCATCGGACTTCGCCTGATCCTTGGCGTCCGGCTTGTAGGATGCATATTTGTTGGCGATGCCCATCTTCATGCGCTGATATTCTTCCTCGCTTACCAATTTAGCCTTGTGAACCTCATCCAGTCCTGCAAGTTCCAGCTTCATCTGCTGTTCGTTGCCGAGGGTGAGATACTCCTGCTTGAGCTGCATCAGCGTGTCATCGTATTGCTTCTGACGGTCGTACTGGTGCTGCTGCTCGCTGCGCTCAATCTCCCTGACTATCTGCCAGTACTCATCAGAGGTCTTCAGGTAGAGTGCCTGCTTCTCTTTGAGGAATGTCTGGTCGAGCTGAAAGAGGGCTTCATTGATAGCACTCTCGTTATGATAGAGGTCGGAGTCCTTGTTGTAATATTCGGCAGTGATAGCCTGTTCTGCCACTTGCCGGTCGTACTCCAGTTCCTGAAGGTCTTGTGTCTGCTTGCGCTCATAATCGGCAGAAATCTTTTCTTTCTGGGCATTCAGACGATTGTACTCTTCACTCTCAGCCTCGCCGTATTTGCGGAGGATGTCCATGCGCTGCTGAAGTCCCTGCTCCTTGATCTTTGCCATGCGGTCATTATATTCTGCCAGGCGAATCTGACCGGTATAGTAGAGGGTGGTAGCTTCCAGTAGCTGTGCCTCGGTGCTTTTATGGGCATCATCCAGCTCTTTTTTGAGGTCTGCCTTGCGCTTGATTTCTGCTTTGCGTTCTGCAGCTTCACGCTTCTTTCGCTCCTTTTCTGCAGCTTTACGCTCCTTCTCTGTTGTGTAATGACCACCAGAACCTGCAGATGGCGTTGTACCATTTCCGCTGTCTATCTTGGTATTCTTCTTTATGACAGTAGTCAAGGACTTTCTTATCTGCTTATTGTTCTTAATCGTCAGATCGAGTGCAGCTTCTTGGGCATCCAGGGTCTTTTCTTCGCTTTGAACAGCCTTGAGTCTCTTCTTGTGTATCTCCTCCTGTTTCTTGTTTAATTTAAGAGCCTCGCTATCTTTAGTGAAATATGAACTTTCAGAACCAGGGCCAAATGAAGGACGGAAAATCTTTTCCGAAGTATATCGTTCCGGATGAGCATCACGTTCTGCCTTAACTGCTTTGAGCGACCCATTGATTCTGGTTTCTCTCGTTTTCAATTCCAATCGCTTTTTGTTGATCTCAGCCTTCTTCTCGTAGATGGCTTCTGCCATTGCCGCATCGTTGAGCTTGTTGATATACTGTGTTATCACCTCTATATTATCATTATACAGCTTTCCTTCGTTGGATATGCTGGCATGATAATCTGGGATGATTTTCTGCAGGTTGGCGATGGCGGTTCTTCGCTCATCCACAGTATATGCATTGGAGTGGATGATCTTGTTGAGCATATCAATCTTGTTTCTCTCATCGATGGTTGCATCTGATACCTTTTTTGCCAGACTAGCCTGCTGTTCGGCAACTGCCTTGTTATTCTTTGCTTCCTGGGTATTATTCCGAAGTGTTTCATTATACGAAGCAAAAGCCTTCACGGTACCATAGACTGCGACTCCCACTACGGTGAGCACGGTGGCGAGTGCTGCCCATGGATTAGTGAGACTGGCTAAACGTGCCGTCCTCATCACTACAACATAACCTTGCACGCCTTTCGTCAGGAGTGCCCATGTGGCTTGCAGAGCAACCATGGCTGTGCGCAAAAGAGTTGTGGTGGCGATATAAGCCTTATCCACAGCAGCGTTTGCTGCAGCGGCTGCTGTCCTCAGCTTGATGGCGATGGTTTCCTTATACCAAAGAGCTGTGCAGACGGCGATGGCTGCACCTATCACTGCGAGCTGTTTGACGTGGGTGACCGTAAAAGTTATCAATGTTGATAACACACGTATGCCTATGCTCAGAGTAGAGATGGCGTATCTGGTTACAGGAATGAGCTGCTCACCCAGTTCTACCGTGATGTCTTCAAGACGCTTCTTTGCCTTATCGAGCTGAGCCTGCACCGTATTGTTCTGGACATTGAACTCGTTGATGACACTTGTGCCTGAAGCGTACGATTGGGTAGCGAGATCCTGTGCAGTCCTTACCTGGTCCAGGTGAGAAGCTACGGCAGAGAGAACGCCGACGGCACGAGTTCCATTCAGCTGCATCTCTTCGAACATAGGCGCCATCTCAGCGAAGCCACCCCTGGACTTCATGGCTCCCAGGAACTGCATCAGTCCCTCGTTGGCATTTGTCTTCATCAGGTTGGTGAACTTCTGCACTTCGATGCCTGCAATCTTGGCAAATTTAGCCGGCTCCTGAAACATCTTGGTGATGAGCTGAGAGAAGACGGTGGATGAAGTTGCCTCTTCCTGCATATTCTGATCGAGAGCCGAAGCAAGACCCATCAACTGCGCCTGAGTCATGCCAGCCTGGATACCTACACCGGAGAGGTCTGCCGTGAAATCAACGATATATCCTGCATTGGCTGATGAGTTCTGGGCGAGTTCATTAATGGCAGAACCGGTGGCAAGCATGGCTCCACGGAGCCCTTTCGTCTTGTCTTCCCCGAACATCTGGGCAAGCTTACCGATCTTATCGACCGCTCCCTCGCCCAGGTCATCGCCGAGAGCGACGTTAATCTTATCGGCTCCATCGACGAACTCTTCAATCATCTCCTTGCTGGTAATACCCAGGCGACCGGCAGAACCAGCCAGTTCGTTGAGCTGTTCGCGTGCTGTACGGGTATCCATGCGCTTGAAGTCTCCGTTCATCCGTCGGACCTCTTCATCGGTCTGTCCGGTATATTTGCGGACGTTGGCCATGGATTCCTCCATATCGACGTAGGCTTGGGCGCATTTCTGGATGGTATCTCGAAGCGTATTATAGCCAATGATAAACTGAGTGATAGCACCCCAGTTTGTGTTAAGTACATTTTTCAATCTACCCCATACCCCGACGGATTCTTTTGACTCATTGTTAATAGCAGCCATTTCCGACTTAACTTCTTTAAGTTTTTGCTGAAGTCTTTTCCATTCCTCGGAATTTCGCTCGACTGCTCCCGAACGCAGCTGCTTTTGAACAGCCTTCATAGTGGCAGATAGCTCTTTGTATGATGCAGAGGAAAGATTGTTGAACGTTTTATTCACTTTTTCCTGACTGGTTCTTAATGCATTGAGTGAAGCATTTATCCGTTTTATCTCTTTATCGAATGCTTGGGTATTATCTCCTTTGTTGAAAGCATCAGCCTTTTTCTGCTTGACTTGCTCCAGTTGTTTTTCGAGCAATGCAATAGTCTGTTTTGCCTGTTTATCATCAAGCAAAACGCGACCTACAAATGTTTGTGTATTGTTTGCCATAAATAATATTTTTATAGTTCTGTGCAAAGATAAGAATGACAAGAGAACTATAAAAATACCATAAAAAGCCCTCGAATGTTGCTACGTTCGAGGGCTGTGAATATCAAATAATTACTATATCTTTGTTCTTTTCTTTCTCTAGGGCTGCATAGCTTCTCAGAACCCTAGCAACTTTGTTTCTCAAATTGATGGTATTGTCGGCAAATACAAATTCTTCCTTGTCGATAACGTGATTTGATACTAGAATAGAGTATGAATTGCCCATTTTGAAGAATGAAGACAATTCGTTGTTAGGGCTATACATATCCTCTATGGTGAGCTTTGGCGCATCTTCCACACTCTTGTCAGAGTAGGAGGAAATGTGCTTGCCCATCTTGTCAAGAGCATGAAAAATGCCGAATGTGACATAAGTCATGATTACTGCAAAAATCGATATACCTAACATAATTCTAAATCTTATTATTATCTTTGTTGCAAATATAATAATAATCTTTGAAATATGCAAGTTTTTTATGTTAAATCTTTGCTTTAACCCTTATTATTTAACTACTTCCACATATCTCGAATAGTTTATCCTGGAATGCGGATTGAAGTTGACGATTTGGACCTGATATCCTTTGGTTCCCCATCTCCACCATAGGAACTTATGCTTGTAGGTTCTGCTCACGATAGTGATAAGACTGTCCTTCGAGGTGTATAGGCACAACCTGGCAGGAATGTCTATATGCAGGGACAACCATTTGTCCTGGTATGAGAAGACGGAATCAGCTGTATCGGGAACGGGTTCAATCTTTACCGTATCCTTCGTGGAGGATGAAGCGGTATGGATGGATTTCACATCCTTGAGTTTCACCTTGAGTTCCTTGACCAGTTTGGCGTCTGCCAGATGCAGTTGCTCCAGTTCGTTACATTTCGCCTGAAGGGCCGTGTTCTTGGCCACGGAAAGAGAATCATCCAGTTTTCCGTATTGAATATCGTAGGTTAGACTTCCGATATTCTCTGTTTGCCTGTTAAGTTCTGACCTTAATTTACTATTCTGGTATGCAGAACGTATGAAAGCGGCCATGGTTACAATAAACATAGCCGCCAGAATTTGTATGGCAGTATTCTGTTTTATCATGATTATGCGATATCTTTATATTCTTCAATAGCGTTAAAACATGGACACATCTTCTTCCATTTCGATTTGTCTGCGCCCCAGATGTCGCGATGTCCCATGATCTTTGCATCCGGGAACATCTGTTTAAGTTTGTGAAGCAGGAGGGTGAGAGCATCTTTCTGCTCTGGTGTACGATTGTCTATAGGCTTACCATTGGCATCGATTCCACCCATATAAGCTACGTTGATGGCTGTAGAATTATAGCCTTGTACTCCGTTGCTTACCTCTTCGATGGATAAAAGCTGGTGTACGCCTCCTTTAGTGTCGACAACATAATGATATCCAGGATAAATCCATCCTTTTCTCCGAAACTCTGCCTTGAGATCGTCTATAGTTTGCTTCTGCGAACCCGCAGTACAATGAACAAAAATGCGTTTAATCTGTCTCATTTTTATTATGATTTAAAAATTTGTCTTTAAAGTTTGCAAATTTCGCTTCGATGGCGATAGCTACCCCGAAGATTGAGCCAGCGTACATAAGTGACTGAGCAAAGTACCAGAGTACGTTGTCCGTCACGTCACGTGATTGCGATGTGAAGTAGCTAATGTAAACCAGTATGATGGCAAATAGTATTACCACAACGGCTGACCCGTATTGAATCCATTCTTTCGTATTCTTCTGCATGATGGTATATCTTTTAAATTCATTGCAAAAATACACTTGGTGGGAGAATTATAAAAATACATTTATCTTCTCGGATAACACTCTACATGTATGCGCCCATCGATGATGTACATTTCAAGCTCATAGCCTTTATCAAGAAGCGAGCTTATCTCCCGTTCTGTAGGTATTCTCTTCAAATCTTTCATCTCTCTTATTCATTATATTTTTGGCGATATTCATATAAATCGCCTTTTCTGTGTATTTATATTTCAGTTTCACAACCTCGAAGTGCCCTTCAATATAGCAGTACTCATAAAACTTTGGCGGGAGTTGAGCCATAATTCTTCTCTTAGTCGCATATTCATTGTAATGCGACATGATGCCGAGATACGAGTTGACTGAAGCTATTTCCTTGACCATATCATCTATCACTCCATTTTCTGCGGTCCTTCCTAATCTTCCTACCGCTAGCGCAAAACTATTAACAGTATGATTGGCTACATAGATTCTGCCAGGTTTGATGATGGCGCCCGTAAACTTGACACCCTTAAAGTAATGCTGAATATAAGTTTTCTTCTCGTTAAGCCGCAATCCGAGCTTTCCGAGTTCTTCCCTCAACATAGGAATAATGGCCAGCAACTTCGCTTTATCCCTGCTTACGAAAGATATATCATCCACATACCTGTCATGTCTTACGCATACCGCATCAATCTTCCAGTCGATAGTATTCAGCAAGAAGTTGGCGAACAGCTGAGCGAACAAATTACCGATAGCGATACCTCTGTCTTCACCGTTAGTGAATAGAGACTTCTCTTTAGGGATATGATTCCACATCCATAGAGGACTCCTTCGCTCACAGTTCAGTTCAGGCCTGTGCATAATGACAAGTTTACACAACCATCTGAGATCCTCTTTATCATCACCTTCATAGTGTTCGACGATAAAATCATCTATCATCTTCGCCAACTTCGACTTGATGATACTCATAAAGAATCCCTTCAGATCAACCTTCATCACATAGGCATCCTGGGTATAATTCCCGCTCTCTTCGCGTATGTCTTCCGCCAGTTGAGTGACGCCAGCAAGCTGACCTTTACCTTTGCGGCAGTTATACGTTCTGTCGCAGAATATCTGCTCAAAAAGCGGTTCAAGTCTCAGCGCGATATAGTGATGGATGATGCGGTCTCGAAAATCGCCTGCGAACACTTCGCGATAGCGAGGATAGCGGACGACAAAGCAGATAGACTTTCCGATCCTATACTGACGCGAGTTAACTTCATTCATCAGTTCAACGAGATTGTGAACGTAATTAAGCTCGAACTCCGTAGCGCCGACTGTGCTCCGTTTTCTTTTCCGGCAGTCGAAATATGCTTCTAGAATCGTTTCGAAATCTATCATTTTTATTTTCTTATTTTATATGAATACGTCTTCCTAATTAATGCTGACACCGGACGAACTCTGTTCTGGTTGAACTTATAGTTGGTGTTCATGTTGCCATCGCTCAGATTCAAGTTCCAAGCGTTATCCGCCGAGTTCTGGGTTAACGCCACATATCTTATTCTTTACCATGTATGATGGTTGTGGCCCATTTATCAAGAAGACAGTTCTCCTAGTTTGGACTTACCTCCCTAGCTCTGACTACGTTCACTCTCTGACCTTTTTAAGGCTTTGATAAGCGAACCCTTCCATGCTGTACTTTGCCGTCCTATGCTATCCATCAGCAGGAGTAAGTTAGCTAACTTACTCTTGCCTTTTATCCACTGATGTTCTCCTGCTATCTCAATCAGAGTATTCAGTAACTCCAGGTTAGATTGCAGTTCGACCATATCGGCGATGCGCACCTTCAGGTCTCTCCCCATATACACTTTGGCTATGATGTGGAGCGAATCGATCGCTGTGCGCTCGATTCTGTCTCCAACCACATATCTCTGTTCTTTCGGAAAATCTTTGATGATGTAAATCACCTCATTCAGGAACTTCTTTGTTTTTCTATATATTTCAGTCTTGCTTGCAATCTTTGCTGTCATTTTAAATACCTTTCTTTATGAGAACTTGCTAAACCCACGCCCCTAAGGGCGTGGGAGGATTAAAGAACTAACTACTAACTACCATAAAAATGCTGACACCGGACGAACTCTGCGCTGGTAGAACTTATAGCCGGTGTACACGTAGCCATCGCTCAGATTCAAGCCCCAAGCGCCATCCGCCGAGTACTGGGTGCTAGACCAGTACCAGGTCTTCTGTAACTGAGTAGCACCAGTAATCTTAGACAGGGCATAGTTTACCTTATCGAAGTTTGCCCAAATTAAAGCAAGTTCCGCGAGAGATGGTAGCCACCATGAGCCTGCGAGCAGGCCTTTGTTGTTTGCGTTTGCGCGCGCATACTTATTACAGAAGCCAGGAGCATAATCTGCTGTATTGGTGATATTCGTTGTTGTGCTCGCCTTGATGATGGCTGCTGTGTTCGCCTTACCAGTGAAGTCGGCAAATGCGATCAATCTGTCGCCCGTTGTGGTTACACCGCTTATTTGGACACCATCACCCTTGCTTACATCGTTGCCCTTAGAGTCTTTAATCTTGGTAGGCTTAGAGCTCCATGGAAGACCTGCGCTAGCTTCTGTTGGGGCAATAACGACATGCTTACCACCCTCCACGAGCAGCACACCATCGGCAATCTGTCCGGCTGCCTGAAGCGCAGGCCAGCCACTAACTCTAACCGCCAAAGGAAAACCATCGCTCAGGCGATGATACATGATGAATACGCCATCATACATCTGTAATGAGTTGGCATTGATAGCCTCGATCATTGAGTTTTTGCTTGCGTTAGTAACAGCCTGGCCGTTAGCGCTAAGCCAGGCACTAATTTTTTTCGTTTGGATTCCCATAACTTTTATAATTTAGAATTAATACATTAATTACTTATTCTCTTCCTTGCTGCCAAAGATGCGATTTACAGCCTCGATTACGCAAGGGGCGCAGCAGCGCTCTACTACCGAACGGATGATTTCTATCTCACGCTCATTATACTCGGTATCGGCGTTGCCGTTCCACATCTTCATTGCGAGGGCCGCACCCTCTAAGCCTAGGCCATTGCCCTGACTATAGATGAGGTTCGCAATATTCTTGCGAAGATTTACTACCTGACAAGAGGACTTGTCGATTGAGGTATATACCTCTACGTTTTCTAAATTTCGTTTCATATTCTTTACTTTTCTTATCTTATTAATGATTAATGTATTGCACAACCCAGACACTTCCCGTAAAGACTAGCCAGCTGAACTGATTTGTTGAACCTGAGTACCATGACTTAGATATTCCATCTGCACCCTGTCCGAATATTGCGTGAGATGCCTTGATGTTAACTTGCGCATTTCCCTGTATTATAAGGTACTCCTGCCCCTTGATAGGGGAAGAAGGAAGGGTTAACGTGATGGTACTGCTGTTCTTGCAGTAGATGGTATGGTCGTAAATATCGAGAGTCGTGCTGACACTGATGTCACGGATATACGGACGAAGACCGGCAATATCACCAGAGGTTATCTGTATGGCGTGGTTGGTTTTTGTACCACCCGTAGCGCTGATTCTTAGACCAATGCTGTTCTGGCCGCCATACGTCGTAATATTAATACCGACGCTATCGGCTCTTGAATTACCGATTGAAGTCAGATCCATGCCGACGCAATCATACGCTGATAACTTATCTGGTAAACCAGATAGGCTCTTACGTATTTCCATTGCGGCAGAGACTAACTTCGGGTATTTATTGGAGAAGTTGTTGTTTATAATCTCGAAACTATTCACCTGCCACATTTTGACAAACCCGCCCCAATCAGTTGTTTCATAGCTATAATTATCTGCACACAAGCCGAAAGTATAACCGTTATCACTGAGCCACACAGACCTTCCGTACAGGTGCCGATCATCTTTATTTTTGATGCCTTCATTATATTCTACCCCATAATATATACCCTCTTCTGCATCAAGAATAGGAGCCTGCTTTCCGAAATAGCAGCAGGTCGCGTGCGCAATGCCAGTTTTCTTGACGGAAAACGAAGCATCCACTGGATTGGTTGCACCTATCCATAAAACATATTCACCTCTATCTCCATCGAAGTCAGTCACTTTTCCACTAGGGACTCTGAACGATGCGAACAGCGTTCCGTTCTCATTATCGTTATACAGGTTTATCTCATTCGACCCGAAGAGGTTAATCTTCGCGTTATCTGCAAGGAGAAACTGGGTGGCGATGAAGGTAAAGCCAGCCATATCGGCAGAGGTCCAATACTTCGCAAACTCGGCATTTGTCGGGGTGTTGCGAACATCATCTGTACCAGTGGACTGATACGATTGAAGGCAGCGATACCACACCTTATCTATAAGCACTACGTCGATAAACCGCTCATCGTTGCTGCCGGTATAGTATTGATAAGGCGCATCGGCTGTGGCTGTTACGAAACCTACATGCTGCCGCCATGCCGGACCGCTGCTTCCACGGGCTCCACCTGTACCAGATGGACCCTGCTTTCCGTCCGCTCCCTGTCGCACTATCAGGAAGGTATTACTGGCAAGGATGGCAAGCTGCATATTGGACGGTGGAATGCCCAGTGAATCGACAAGAGTCTTTTGGTAGTTATGGTCGTCTAATTCGATAATCGGCTTGTTATACCAGAAGAATTTTATCTGATACACATCCTCTTCCTTGATATTACTATCGGAAATCAGCTTGTATATATCTCCGGTGGCACTACCCGAAGTACTGCCACCGGTCAATACCGCTCCGGTTTTGCCGACAAGAAGTACAAGGAAGTTGAAGGTTTCGAGAACATCGGCACAATCTTCGGCCTTATTACCCGTATGCTTTACGAAATGAAATTTGCCGAGTTTCGTAGTCAGGAACTTGCCGGTATTACCATCGGCAGTAACAGAATTGGTATCCAGCGCAATCTCGTAAGAGACTGCGCTGATACCTCTTCTGATATATTTAACCGTGCCTACACATGATGCTACTTCTATCATGATTCATTATTACTGAATTAAACCTGTTATAACATAGTTCGCGCCTCCATTCTGCGCCACCTCATCCTCTGTAATGCAGAATGGTGTAGCGACATTAATTGGAGTACCCGCCGGATTATAGAATTTCATCGCGAACGTAACCCCTGATTTGATTAAGGTTTCTCCGCGATACATCTTTGGGGCCCAGATCACATTACCATTCGAACCCTCTATGATTTCTTCCTCTGGCGGGGTTGGATTAGGAACAACTCTGAGTTCATCCGTATGGTCTTCCACCCTCTGGATATCTGAACCGATGCCAGCTACGGTAACCTTATAGAGTCTCGCGTTGCTTACATCTGTCAGATTTACCGTGATTTCCTTACCAGTATACCCAACGCCCAAAGCCTCGAAATCTCCGGAATTACCTGTTGCTTCCCAGGTATAGGTCGGGTTACTGATAATTGCTCCACCGGTATCGTCGATGTTTGCCTTCAGCTTAATGCTGGCATGATCCTTGTCAAGAATACCTCCATTGCTTGCCGATATACGAACCATCATACCATTAGAGGTGCTCTCAAGTACCGGAATGGTGTATGAGCCAGGTATCTTCTTGGAGTTGTTACCATCTGCCACGGTTCCCAGAAACTCGATGAGTACCGGGGTCGCGTTGAATGGGACGACAAGATTCTTGAGAATCTTGAGACCAGCTCTTGTTTTCTTTTTCGCATCGGCAGCAATATACTTGAAGTGTCCGGTCTCTCCGTAGAAATTCTGTGTAGAGATACCGTCTGCCCCGAATGTAAGCTCGACGCCGTTGGCTGTCCACTTAGCATGATTCGGATAAACCTCAGCACCTTTCTTACTGTTCGTTATGTATGCCTCAATAGTAGGCTGTTGTACCGGGTTTGTGAAATCCGGTACTATGCCTGATGCCGCGTTGTTGTTGACATCGTACGATGCGTATTTCTGACGGATATCGCCGAAATCACTTACCATCTTAATAAAGTAGGTTCCACCCTGTTTAGTGTATTCTACGGAACCTACCGCCTGCGCTTTATTTTCCATAATTAAACCTCCTTTTCTTTATTGTTACCGTCTGCTTCGTCACCCTCTGAAGTTTCTTCAGAACCTTTGTCTGTAGCCTCAGAGCCTGATGCATCGTTATCTTTCTGCCCTCCGAAATAATCTGGAGTGTAACACCCAGCAAGGTCGTCAGTATACCCCCAGTACTCATCGTTAGCTTGATTGGTTGTAAGAAGCGCGCCTCCTACATAGTTAGCCCGTTCCTTGAGCGTATCACCAGGAACCTGGTTCAAGTCGCCCATCCAGAGCAGGATATTTCCATCCTTTGTTCTGTTTCTTAATACCGGGTTGCAGAATCTTTTAGCAACCTCAGGTGTTACCTTGATATAATAAATCATACTTCTATAAATTAAAGATTAAACAATTACTTACCTACTATGATAGCTCCATCTTCATCAACCAGATAATTGCCGTTATCATCGACGAAGATTTTAGTCGCTCCCAGATCTTCCATCGTATTATAAATGGCCATGCCATTAACGAATGGTATCTGCGGACTCAGGCCTTCCGCTACGACTTTAAAGTCTGTATCACCAGGCTTCTTTACGTGCCACCGAATTTTAAAGAATTCCTCTATATTATTTGACTTTATCGCCGTGTTTTTCACAAAGAGATAAGCCGTCGGATTGATGTACGACAGATTCTCATCGTCTGTATTGCCAACTCCGAAATAAGACGGCTCGTATGCCGGCATTTTTCGCAAGGCAGCAAACTCTTCGCTCGGATCAGTATCGCTCAGAGAGTCGCTCGACTTCAATCCGTCAACCCTGTACATAGCTTTGCATACGTAATATTCTGCATCGCCAATCAAATCGCGATCGATGGTCAGCTTGTTGCCTGAAACCGCCACTTCCTTACCATCAATAATCGCTGCCTTTGTTGGGAGAGATACGACATCGATATCCTTATCTGCGGAACCCGTAATCAATTCCAGAGAATAGGTCTCGCCGGAAATATTGGTCTTGCGATACCAGAAGAAACGAGTATTCTTGCTGTTTGTCACATCTGTCTTTCCGTCCGTCAACATAGCCTCAAACGTAGCGTTCTTCGCATCAACAAGCGGATTCCATACAGACACCATAGGCGAGACGTGAAGCACCGGAATAGGCCGCTCCGTATCATCACAGAAGACGGTCTTCTGCCCGAGATACCGGATTATCTGTTTCGATAGCGGATTGGTATACGATGCTTCGAATTCCAGTCGGATAGGATCATTAACTGACGAATTCTTCTTAACGATAAGCATACCCTTAACCAGTCCGTCGGAAGAGTCTCCGATGATTTCGTAATCATCTCCTGTCGAAATCTGAGTTCCACGGACGTACTTTTTCGAAGCAGAATTGTATACCAGCTCGTACCATGCGATGGAAGTCAGCTCGTCATTCACATAATTCTTTACCGTCTCCGAATTCGGATTGATGGCATTACAATGAGGAAAGAGACAGAGGTGAGCGCCGGTCTTGTAGTTGGGACTCCAGCCTCCATCACGGCTATTATATGCCTGCCGGTCAGGAACTCCTCCGTAAGGAACAATCTCGCAGATCGCGTCCAGCGGAGTGTATTTTACACTTAACTTTCTGGTTTTAGAACCGATTATCATTACCATATCAATAAATTATTTAAAGATTACACAAATATCGAAGATTCTGCATAGGCAACTCTTGAGCGAGATGGCTGGACTGTCTCTTCCAGAAGCTCCACCTCGACCTTGAACTTGCAACTCCACCTCTCGTCTGCGTTGGTTCCGAGATCTTTCCAGGTAATCGGAACGGAAAAGCCTGCATCAGCATGCTCGATAGCCCAGGCGTTGTCTTCCTGTACGTTACCGGTATCTCTGGTCCATATAACTCTTTGCGCTTCAACATAGTCATTAACTGGCCGGTTGTAGAGAGTAGCTTCGAACGAAAGCGTGGTAAAAACGTTATATTGGCCTTCATCGTTGAGTTTAGAAATTTCGTCACAATCAAAGCTCCATCCTTGAGCAGATGTCATCTCGACCTTGAATTCAGGATTACCCTCGACAAAAGCCCAGCCAGTACTGGCGTATTTAGGCTCTGCCTGCGTCTTGTCTTCCAGGCAACGCCACCGACATCCGTAGTGCCATACGTCATGTACTTCAGTAGCGATACATCTGTAAGGTTCCTCGCTCTTCGCCGTATCAAGAGACCATTTGCCTCTATCTACAACATCCTGCTTAACGTTGCCCTGGTAATCTGTCCGGATGATGTTCTGAACCGCCAAATATTTAGCGTAGAAGGCTCCATCGCGCTTGTCGGCTAGAGGGTAGTTAGCGAAGACGAAATGTAATGCGTCCGGAAGCTTGCCGATAGCCAGGGAATAATTGCTCTTGTCGATAATTGGCTTAGTAACATGATCGAGCCATACGAGTAAGCCCTCTGAAGATGAAATATACCAGCAACTCTGCCTGTCTTCATCTGTAGCATTACCCCAGCGGATCAGCCTAGCCAGCTCGCATGGAGGATGGTTTGCCCCGGAAGGAACCTCGCTATCTTGGTAACATACTACCTCGATGGTATTCTTGACGGTATTGACAGACAGGACTCTCATCCACATATCGTAATACTTGCCGCCAGTAGCGAGAGCGTTGACAGATGCCAGGATAACATCGTTTTCCTTAAAGGCAGTAAAATCGCCTTCCCACCGTTTCTGCAATTCCAACAGATAGGTCGTATTACTCCCTTCAGACTTTGGAGGGACTTCGATGACGTTTTCAATTAGCCCGCTTTCGGTAAACACAAAGTTGCTCTCCATAGCAGTCTGACGGTTAACGATAAGCTCCTTTGCGATGATGGAACTGCGAGACGTAATGCTCTCAAATTCAGCGTTTCCCTTATCGTCTACCTGTGCGCCCGAGCCTCCAAGCATACCAGATGAAAAACCACCAAACTGTGCACCTGCTTTCAGCTGGGCAGTATCTTCAGCAACGAGTCCTTTAAGAAAAGTGATGATTCCTGCAGCAGTATCATCGTGCTCTCTCGACAGATAAGTTCCGTTATCGTTGGCTGCATATTCCAGGAGCGACAGAAAAGCATTACCGATACGGGTTGCCGTATTGGCATGCTTTACTCTTTCATCGCGTATACCCTCAAAGATCTCCTTGAGCTTATTTAAATCTAAATTTTCTGCCATTTTTCTCTTATTTTTTAGCAAAAATACCAGGAAAGAATCTTAGATGAAAATACACCTATATCTTACCGAACATCTGCTTGAAGAGGTCTGCCATCAGGCCCTGATATTCATCACCATAGAAATAACCCTCCATATCGTTGAGCTTCATGATGGAGATATAATATTTTCTGTTGAACCATGGACGCCTCTGTCTGGGTTCACCCAGATGATGCTGAGCCCGATATTCTTTATCCAGGAAGTAAAGATCTCCCGGGTTACCATGGTAATAACCATTGCCTGTTCCTGTCTCCTGATACAGGCCATAGAGCAGGAACTTGTGGGCAATCGTGCGGCTGGAACCTCCGAAAGAAGTTGCCTGCACGCTGTTGTAGAGTGCGCCCGTATGGCGGATGCGGTAGTGCATGATCTTCTCCTTCCAGATTTTCACCATCTCTTCTGCCCATCCACGCTCATAGGCATAGATATCTTCCTGAGAGACGGGAGTCTTGATGTTATTCATTCCATTCTTCATTGTTGTATACCAGGTCTAGCGGCTCGCTAACGTCGATATGGAATTCCACGCCAGTAAGCCCGTTAATAAAATAAGCACCTATCTCCCGATTGTCCACCTGATCGCTCAGCAGATAAGTGAAGTCGCTTTCCCATTTCATCTTATCGATGATGATCCTGCTCAGAAACTGCCGGAATATCTTTCTGCAGATATTGAGCTTTTCCTGCCGGTCGTTCATGTCGTTCAGTTTATATCGCATCAGGATCCATACCGTATAGGTAACTACCTTACGGAAGCTGCCGTCACCATTGATGGCTACGTTACCGTCGTTGGTATCATCTATAACGATGAAATTTCTGCTCTTCGACATATTGCTCAGCATACCCTCAAATGCCGTCGGACTGGAGCAGGTGGTAGGCATGAAACCGAGATTACTGCAGAGCTTGTTGCGCTTTGACAGATCTCTGAAGTAAGAGAAGGCATCGAAGCCTACCTGTACCGATGGGGTATTGATTTCTGTCTTAATCATGATTTTTTCAGTCTTTTGTTCAGTTCTTCAGCCTCGCGTGCCTTGGCATCCAGTTCTGTGAGTGCCCGCCACACATCGGCTTTTCTGATAATCTCTTCCTTGGTGATGTCGCCTCCCGTGAGTGCCCTAATCTGTGCATTCATCGCTCCTACCATATCGTAGTCTTCACCTCCTTCGGCTGCAGGCTTGAAGAGATGAGGAAACTTTTCCGAAAAGTTATGCTTTATCCGCACATACCAGAGAAACACGCCCATGAGTTCGGGTACCGTACATTCGATGTGGTCCGGGCTCTTGCCCTCGCCATCCAGATAGAGATACCGTGCCAGTTCCTTGAGAGGTTCTTCGTTCGACTTATCCGACATCATGTACTGCTGGAAATAGTTGTCGGCTATCAGATAATATTCGAACGGATAATCGTAGAGCTCTACATCTGCAGCCTGATAGAGACCGATGGATTCGAGCCTGTTGTCTGCCCCGTTGCCATCGAAAACATAGTCGAAAGCCTCGCAGAAACTTCGGATCTGCCACAGCTCAAGAAAGAACCTTATCTTCTTGCCCTTATCCGTCTCCACCTCGCAGAGCCATCCGTCTTTCTTCTCGTTGAGTACGTTTATGCCGGCAAACCGGGCAAAGAGATAAGTTCTTATCTGCCACTCTTCCCACCCCTGGGTGAGCAGGAAGAGTACGTAGCGCAACTGTTCCTGTGTCTGTTCACTCCAGGAATGAGGAACGTGAAGGTTCAGCGTTCCGTTAGCCTCCAAAGAAGAAGGTCGGGTCGTCAGCTTTGTTTTCATACGCTTGCATGTGATTGGCCTTATAGGCCGATGAATCCTTATATTTTGGGAATTTATCGATGTTTTCTTCGATAAAGTTGGCTACCGCAGTATAGGCGAGATCCTTATAATGCGGATCAGCGGGTGTCTCTTTGGTAGAAATGTGAGCACCGATGAAATGGCACATTTTTACGATGGCATGCCGATGGAATGGCTCATATTGTGCCTTGCGCTCCTCTTCAAGCAACTGTTCGATGAGTGAGTCGGAAAATTGTCTTCGCAGAGTAAGTTCTGCAGTACCTATCTCGCTCCGGTGGGCTGCCAGGTCATCAAAAGTTACGAAACCGCGTACCGGCGAGTAAGCCCTCAATACCAGAGGTGACCAGAAGAAGGAGGCGATGTTGTTGCTTGCCTGAACTGTCTCGCTCCATCCTTCCGCCGTGCGCAGGCGGTTCAGGATGCCGTGCAGCTGCTGGTCCTGCTTGTAGGTCAGCTCTCTGAGCAGGGCGTCAACCCTCGCCTGTGATGCGGGAGAGATATTCTCGTTTGATACTACGCCGAAACCGTTGTCGGTCATTACGAGGTCGTTGGAACGGAGACGCAGGATAAAGGTCTTCAGAATGACATAGGAACGCACATTCCCCAATATCGGACTGCCCTCCATACAGGCTGCATCTTCGAAGTCTGAACCGATAACCGTAGCCACCAGATCGAGATATACGTTCTCCAGCGCAGGCTGCATCTTCGTGAAGACATCTTCAGAAGCAGCTCCCACGAATGGAAGGAGCTGCTCAAACTGTTCTGCTGTTATGTTAATCATCTGTCTGTGAGTTTGGATTGTTAGACACTTTCTTTGCATCCTTATTCTCATCGAGCGTGGTGAGCATGATGAGCGGCACATCAGGATAAACTTTTTCTTCCCAATGGTTGAAGTAGATCACTACCCAGTGAACGGTTTCCATCAGGTCATGGAATGCTTTCTCTATACTCTGTTTCAGCGTGAAGAGCTCGCGCTTGTCAGAACCCGAGTTGTTGGTCTGGCTCTTTCCTGGAGTGGCTCCCACCAGGTTGGGGTGGATATTGTCAGCATAACATTGCATGTTGTTACTCTCCGCAATATCATCGCTGTAGTCGCCGCCATCCTTCGAGGTATCGATGCGCGTGATGCGTACCATCTTCACCTCATGGCCGTCTGGCGTGGTGTAATAACCCGCTATCCAGAGTTTGCCGCTGTTCTCTATGCCCGAGATGAAGGAACGTATCTTCTCCTTCTCGGCAGCCTTGCGTTTCTTCTGTTCCTCCACGCTGGTAATGTGCTCTTCCTTGAAGATGCCGCGCCAGTAGTCGTTATGGATCTCTACCAGGTAAGGAATAGCGGCATGATTCTTCAGTTTTGCCATCTTGCCGATGGCGATGAGCCGGGAGATGTCATACCATTTGTCCCGGAAAATGGCGGAATAATAAGGTACCGGGTAATACTGGCTGCCGGGAGTAGGGAAGCGGGTAACGATGGCAAAAACCCTGTCTTTACATGCCGGCTCGACCGTCTGTCTCGATTTGGTCTGTCCGTCCTGTCTGCACAGGCTCATGCGTTGCTGGAGGTCGCCCAGCGGATCCAGTTCGTCGAGCAACGGCAGCACCTCTATGTTTTCGGGTGCTGTAGCATTTCTCCAGTTGGCGTAGAGCACATATTCCGAACGTCCGTTTTTGCTCTGGGTGAACCGGCAGTAGCATGCCTCCTTGTGGCGGATGCCTACTATCTTGTCGCCCTTCTTGTTGAGAATGATGGCAGATACACAGAAGAAGAAATATTTCATGTCGGTAATCTGCTCCAGGAAGAAACGGCTCAGCGAATTGTGCATTCTGAACAGGTTTACGTCCTTATCCTTCGTAGGGAGTTTGGTCTCGATGTCGTTATACTGGAATCCCATGCCGTAGCAGGTAAGCACGTTGAAGAGTTTGTTCTGTGCCATTACGCTGCTCTCGCCGATGTTCTTGATGAGTTCGAAGGGCAGGTTGTTGTCACAGCCGAAGGGAATATAGGTATATTCCTTTTCCTTTATCTTTACGGCAACGGTTGGTGTGGTACCATCATCGTCGAAGATGGCCGAAGACTCTGTGAAACCACTCGTAGGCGATGAAGGCTGATAGTCGAGTACCGCGCCCATGGTGGCAAAGGTAATGTCTATGTTGTTTTCTTTTTCACTCATAACTGTTATAAATAAATTGGATGATCATTGTATCTGAAGATGAATATATCCCTCACCTTGCGTATCTGGTGGTTCACGGGGTTGTAGAGATTGTGGGTTCCCTGCTGCCAGGAACTGCTCTTCACCAGCCAGCCCCGATACTGGATGATGGAACCGTCGCTGCCCTTCCAGCAGTCCAGGTTCACGGGCGTGCGGTCGATGCGTGAAATGTCAAGCGCGCGTCTCAGCTCGTTGATGTGGATAGCTCTGGGTGTCGTATCTTTTGGCATATCTGTAAAATTATAAGGGTGAAACTTCTAGTTGAATGTATCATCAAAGGAGTCGTCAAAGATTCTGCCTCCCGTATTCTCGATATCCTTGAATATCACGTTCTGCACCCTCTGGGCATACTGGTAGCTGAAGGTGAACTCTGCCAGATCATCGTCCTCGTTGGTGCGTTCGCTCTTCGAGTCGGTAAAGGTGATCTCCTTGTCCTGTACATAATCCCTGAACAGGTAGATTTCATCGCTCCGCAGCAGGTCTTCAGCAAAGTGAGCCATGGATGGCGGAATAATGCCGGTATCTCCCTCGAAGGTGCGCGTCTCCTTTACGGAATAGTTGATTTTTCTGCCCGAGATTACCGCCTGCTTGCGCTCGAAGGTTGGAGCTATCTTCTTTTTGCCCAGGCAGTAGAATATCTCCTGGCAGCCGAAGGAGTTGGTAAAGAGCAGTACCGGGTCGGCCACGCCCCGGCTGTGGTCTATCTGGTATTCCTGCACTCGCTTGCCCACGGTCACGGTATAGGCAAAGAGGTTGCCCTTCGTTTCATCGTAATACCGGTCGGGCGATACATCGAAGGTGGTAATGCCGTTGGCGGTACGCGCAGAAGTGGCATCTGCGGCCACGGTAGCCGTTACTACCTGCGAATCCTTGAAGTACTTCGCCACCACAACGGGCGCCGTGCTCTCATCGCCTGCTGCATGCAGATACTCCCGGTAGCCGAGCTGGGTAAGCTTCACGCCGTCGAGCAGGGTGAGGAAGAAGGAATTGAGGAAGGCTGTACAGCTCATGTTTACGTCTACCGTAGAATAATAAACCGTGAATTCGCTCTCCCAGGTATCTGTATCATTATCTCCTGTGTGCTCTATGATACGTATCTGGCAGGTGGCTACTACGGTTCTCCTGGCGGCATCGGCAATAAGAGTGCCGAGGTCGTAGATGGTAATGTTGCCTGCTACGGGGAAATAGGTTTCGCTGAGCAGTTCTTCTCCGCCACACGATATGGTGACGGTTGCGTTCTCGCCGCTTATCTTGAAAGGAAAAGTATCGATGGCGCTGGTAAATACAGGCGAAGCGGGTTGATGGGTTACTGTTATCATATCTTTGTCTCATTAAACAATGCAAAGATAGGATAGGGAAGGGGGAAATAAAAATACCTGGCTGCCTCACGGCAACCAGGTAATAAACTGATGTTGTTTGAAAAGAAATTGACTTGAAATATTCTATAAGTTTTCCAGATTATCCTTGCACCAGATTTCCCAGTACATCTTGCCCGACAGACTGGCCATCTTGTAGCCATGGTCGGTCATATATCCGGTGATGACGGAAACCGGTATGATGATTATTCCGCTGATAGCCCGCTGGATGTCTTTAGAGTCCATGAGCTCAGAGTTTACCCTTTCGCCCGACCGCTCGGGCTGACACTCGGAAAAGTACGTATCGAGGACCGTTTCGAAATTGACTTTCCGGTTTTCCGATCCCGACTGTTCTTCCGGCTGTTTTTCCGGTTCTTCCTGTGGTCCGAAACCTATTATGCGTTTTCTGCCCTTCATTATTCTGCACCTCCTTTCGCCTTTATTGCCTGGTTGATGGTCTTGAACAGGTTTTCCATACGCTTAAAGGCGTTGAGTATCAGAAGAACCTGCTCGGCACCTCCGAAATCATCCACGGCATTGGTTATTACCTCGTTTGAGATAAACTTGTCTTGAGCAAACTCAAGGGTCTCGATGAAGTTGTCCAGCTGGTCAACGTTCATCATATCTGTAAGCGCATTCCAGACGTCTGCTGTCATGTGCAGGTTGGTTGAATTATTCTCGTTCATGCCTAATCGTTGTTCATGGATTTCCACTTGGCCAAAGTCATATTGAGTGGCTTAGCCTCCTTAGCTCCATATGGAAGAGCATAGTAGCGATGATCATACCATCGGATAATAGTCTGTTTGTGTGGAGCATCCTCGATGAAATCAACTGATGCGACAACTTTGTTGTCCCTCCGAAATTTGAGTTCCACCTTATGGGCGTTCATACTTTTGCCAATATTCATGAAGTACTGGTGCTTGAAGATATCCTTGGTAGTCAGCTTAGCTGTGCGTCTTCTGCAGTTTCTACTTTTCTTCATCGCTCATTTCTCCTTTCTTGTCTTTGGTCCAGCCTGGGTGCAGGAGACCTTCGGTACCTTGCGAGAGTACCCCCCCCAGAATTTCTATAGCGCTCGAAGATGTTGTGGCGCTTGGACTGAATTTCCTCGTTGGCGACAGCCCAGCGGTTCTTGGCTTCAGCCTTGCCTTCGTTGTGGATTCGCCCGGCCTCGTTGCGCTCTTTCTTCAGCTGTCTGAGGGTCAGTTCGTAATTCTCCTTGGCTATTTCGAGCTCTTCGCGGGCCCCGCGGAGTTCAAGGTTCGCCAGGTGCTCCTTCTCCAGTATGGCATCCATGGTGTCGTCATACTCCTGCTGAAGGTCGGTAATCTCGGTGGCGTAGGCTGTTCTCGCCTTCGAGAGTTCAAAGGTGTTCTTTACTAGCTGAGCATGGAATATCTCAGTTGTCATTATCTCTTTAGCAGTTTCTACTGCTCCGTCTGATGCGGTCTTGATATCTTTTTCGTTACTCATTTTATTTTGAATTTAATCGTTTATACTCTGCCATGTTCATACTGATTCTCTCCAGGTATATGCCCCGCGTATTAGGAGCTGAGTAATACCTGCCGTCGAGCCAGACGATGATGGCGCGGTCATTTTTCCGGTCGTTGTAGCAGCGGATTCTGCCTCTGCGGTTCTTGTCGAGCCAGCACATTGTCTCGGTTTTGTTCGGACCCATCTGACGGCCGGTGTACTGAAACCAGGACGTTCTCAGTACTACATTAACAAGCAGATGCGTGCGCTTGCGATGTTTGTTCTTAATTTTTCTCATAATTCTTTTTGTGTTAAAATTCTCACGGTGCAAAGGTACGAAATCTTTGCTTTACGTCAAAGGACAAACATATGAGTGATGTCTGGCTATTTTTCACTCATTTCTTCTACCGGGCGCCAATATACCGCGAAGGTGTTGCACTCCATGAAGCTGTCGGCATCGCTGTCCTCGGTCCAGATGAAAGGAATGCCGCCATCATAGCGCAGCCCGTCGGCAAGAATTACGCTCTCACGGTGGTCATCGGGCGTGCGGGGATCATGGAACCTTACCCTGGCTCCCTTCTTGAAACCGTCTGCCACCTTGAGGAACGCTCTCGACTTGAAGATATACATCCTGTTCTTGAATATCTTGAACTGAAGCAGTCCGCTATGCGTCATGTGGCATACCTGCTTGCTCAGCTCCAGACCATCCTTGTGAGAGATAGAATTGCAGTCTGCGAAACCTACACGGGTAATCGTAGTGTCGGGATAGAACATCTTGTATTCGGCAAGACGCTCCATAACATCTCCTATTACATCAATCTTTGCCATAACTACATCACCTCCCCTCCCATAAGAAAGCCACCTAATACAGCTACTGCCATGAAGCAGAAGAAACCTGCCATGGTCATAACTACTTCCCCATACGTAACCGTCTCCTCGCAAAGGTAGGAGAAGGTCTCGCTCTTGGTCTTGGCGAGCTTCCTGATTTCACACTTGAGGGCCTTCATGCCCTCCTCTACGCTGATGCCTGCAGGGCGCACCTGAGCATCACTAATCAAAATAGAATTCTGCATATTGCATCGTCTTATAACCATTAACAGCCGATTGTACAAAAGGGTGGCGGCTGCATTCCCCGTTGGTTATAAGACGATGACTTATCCGGAAGGACAAATGAAATCTTACGGTTCATGCAGCCGCCATTTATTGCGAGAATTATTTCTCCAGTTAGGAAAATTTATTTTCCCAGTTAGGAAAAATATTTTTCCCGATTAGGCATAAAAAAAGCCTGCGGCCAGAAGCCATAGGCGAAACGGTCGCCCTGCCGGATAGACTACTATCATCTTGTTAGCGTTGGCAAAGGTAAGAAGAAAATCCGGAACCGCCAAATAAAAATCGGGAAATTTTCTCACGATGAGAATAATTAACACTTAAATATGCTGTAGAGCATAAAAATGAGGGGTTTGGGGAATGAAAGTGTAATGAAGTGGAAAGAAAAGGAAAGAAAACGGAAAGATTCCCCCGAAATTCCCCGATTTTCTCCAGAAATGACCGCAAAAACGACCGAAAACGACCGAAAACGACCGCGAAAACGGGTCATCCGGCAAGAGGTCGAGGAATGGATTCCTCGGAAATTCCCTGTTTTTCCCCGCATTTTCCTCGATTTTCCGTGCATATTCCCCGAAATCTCAATAAAATTCCTTATATTTGCATCGTTTTTCATTTTAATAGAATAATATATTATAAGGTATGGAAGAAAAAGATCTCTTGAAGCGAGTAGAGATGCTCGAGAAGCAGCAGCGCTCCCTGCTGGATGCATTCAGCCCCATCTGGCACGACTATCATAAAAATGGCGGTTTGGGATATGCTGTAAAAAGCATACTGGGTATCCTGGCCCTTATCCTGGTATGCCTGTTCCTGCTGGTAGCCCTGCTACATGCCGAGAACATTTGCTAAGGCCTTGGCCAGCCATCCTGCAATGAAGCCTCCTGCACCATAGAGGAACTTTACAAGGGTAGAAACCTTGTTGGCCTTGTCGATGTATTGCCAGAACTTCCGGTTCCTTACATATTTCCCGTATCCGTTCTTGGCTTTCCGTCCTTCACTGGTAAGACTATAGTATGCTTCTCCCATTTCCAGGATGAGTCCTTCGCTTATCAGCCTGTTCAATATCAGTAATGGTTCATTGTCATAATCAAACTTCTCGTTGATAGTCCAATGAATATCGTCCTTGCTCATTTCGTTCTTGGTGAACAGCCCCAATATGTAGTCTATAATCTTATTCTCATTCATATTCTTCTTGTTTAGAAAATATCCCCGGCACGGAATCGTGCCGGGGACTGAGTTATTGAACATGTTAGCTATGCTAACTGCAATGCGCTGATGCGATTGCTTATTTCCTTGACCGCCTGGTTAAAGATGCCTTTCTGCTCCTGGTTGAGCGTATAGACCTTTCCACGTACCTGATATCCGTTGAGACGCTGCAAAAGCCATGATGCACTCTTGTTGAAATAGTTCTTGGCAATATAGGAGATAGGGAGCAGCTTGTAATCCTCTGCATCTATCTGGCTGCGGAGAGCTTTCACTTCGCCCTCCAGGCGAGTTACATTCTCCTCCACAAATGGTTTTGCCACTTCGGCCACGGCACCCTTATCCATAGCCTCCAACTTAGCGATAATTTCGTTTTTTCGCTCTTCGCTCTTTGCATCGGTATTACCAGCAAGAGACTTGTATTCCTCCAATAAGATTTTAATATCTTCCATATCAATATATATTTTGTAATCCCCTCCCGAAGGAGGGGAAGTTAAACATTTTACTTTCTTTTCTTCATCAGTCTTGAAAGGTCATCCAAGAGATAATCAAGTCTCTTTTCGATTTCCTTCTGTGAAAGACCAGTGAATTTCACGATTCGGAGAAAGTCTTCGATATCTTTTTTCTTTCTCTCGATTTCATTTTCTAAATCTTCTTGCATAGCTTAAAAATTTAATTGATTAAACATGTTCCTTAACTCGATTGCAAAGGTACATAATAATTTTGATATACGCAAATATTGCATAATAAAAATGTTATGCTTAGTTTAATTTTAACATTTGGATACAAAAAAGCCCCCGATGCGGAAAGCACCGAGGGCTATGTTTATTCTTTATCGTCTGTTGTATCTTTCTTTGGGAATATTGGTGGTATTTTGTTGAGTACAAAAACTACCGCCAGGCTGATCACCGTTGTCACACCGATAGCTATTGCAGCATTGTCATGACCATTCATTGCTAAACTATAAGCAATGTATCCAAAGAAGATGATGAGAATGGTACCCAGGATTTGTCCTAATGTAGCCTGGTTGAATTTCCTTTTCACGATTCTCTTCTCCATATCGATGCGATGATCTACCTGCTTCTCGGTCATCGTCATGATGCGGTCGGTTGCGCCTGGTAATGTCTTTTCGTAAGCTTCAAAATGCTCCGGTGGAGGAAGAGGACCGCTAAAGGTTCGCTCTTCTTCAATAGACATCATCGTTGCCAGGACGGCATTTCGCTTGTCTTCTGGCAGTTCCTGCAGGATGTCATTAACGTTTGCCGGTATGGCATCCTCAATCTCTGCGATTTCTTTGTTGTCTTCTTTATCTTGCTGCATAAAGTTGTCGTCTATTAGCGTTTAAAACTTTCCTCATATCAGAACCTACTGCTTCCCAGTCTTTCCTCAAGTCAGACACATTGTTGCCTTTCAAGTAATCGTTGAACAGGCTATTGTCGCCACCGAGGCTTCCTAAACTACGCAAGCCTTCTGCTAAAGGGTGGCGAGCGATAATCGTAGAGCGGAGTGCTCTACGTCTTGTAATTCTTAGTGCTCTCATTACTTGCGTTGTTATTTTGTTATTATTGATGTTTCTTTTCTACCGCTGCAAAAATACATCTTTTTTCTGATACAGCCAAATATTATTGTAATTTTAACTATAAACTTTGCTATAAAGTTTGTTATAAAGATTAGAACACGCTAATTTCTGATAACTGCAAATGCGCAAATTTTAACTAAAATATACAATATTGGGAGATGAGACATCGGGGTGATTTGGGAATGAAAAAGCCCCGATGCATAGAGCACCGAGGGCTATGGTTGTTCACTCTAGCTTTTGCTATGGAAAAGATATTTTGCCACGAAGATGAAAACACCTATCACGTCTGCCAGAGTCGTGGTGAGGAGCGTTATCAGGACATTATCTGATAATGACATCACGCCAAGACCGCTAAGGAAGACGATGACCATGGCAATAGTCATGTATACACACATAAATCCGAAAATAGAGTAGCTGAACACCTTGCGCTGTTCCCTGTCTTGCTTGAGTCCCTGAATCTCCTCCTTCAGTTTTTCTATGACAGTCCGCTGGTATTCTATCTGTACATCTGGGTTATCGCTGCCCAGATGTACATGTTTCTCTTCGGCTTCATCTATTTGTTTGTTATCAGCAGATAACAGGTTTACCACTTCTCTTTTCATGCATCTTGATTGCTACGTCCACGATTTTCTGATAAAATGCCGCTGTCAGTTCGTCTGGAATCTCACGGTTCTCGCCTTCGATATAACATACATCCCAAGGCGTGCCCTTTCGGTGAGTGAGTTCCACCATCTTTAACCGACTTATCTGAACCTATCACACCCACACAACGATGCTCTTTCCAT
>OIXW01000050.1_pt1 | contig 29555 bp, 25 predicted proteins | sample 1587951 | NCBI WGS metagenome assembly OIXW01 (sample SAMN03283239) | human gut metagenome | biome: human-associated habitat; material: feces | host: Homo sapiens | place: Peru | collected 2012
AAATAAAAAAGACATCAACTTTTTGGATGGTTAAATCCTTAAGTTGATGCCATTGGACTCCCATAAAGGGAGTCAAATGCATTAGTGGCTTAATGTTTTGTTTTCTACTTCTTTATTTAATAATTCTACAAATTCTTCAAAAGTCACTGTAGTCTGTTTCTTTTCACCATGTTTACGATAAGTCACAGTACCATTATCTCTTTCGTTATCACCAAGAACTAACTGATAAGGGATCTTCTTTAACTGTGCTTCTCTGATACGGTAACCAAGCTTTTCATCTCTGTTATCGTTATTTACTCTGAAGTGTGCTTTTCTTAACTTAGCCACAACTTCTTTTGCGTATTTATCATGGTATTCAAGTTTAACTGGGATAACCTGAACCTGAGTAGGTGCTAACCATAGAGGAAGGTTACCCTTTGTTTCTTCTAGTAAGAAGGCAACGAAACGGTCTAATGAACCAAGGATTGCTCTATGAATAACAACTGGTCTTACCTTATCACCATTTTCATCAACATAAGTTAATTCGAATCTTTCTGGTAACTGGTAGTCTAACTGGATAGTAGATAAAGTAACATCATGTCCTAATGCACTTCTTACCTGTACATCAAGTTTAGGACCATAGAATGCTGCTTCGCCTTCTGCTTCATAGAATTCTACATCCATTTCTTTTAATACTTCACGTAATTCGTTTTCACTCTTTTCCCATAATTCATCATTACCGAAATATTTTTCTTTGTTGTTCTTATCTCTTAATGATAAACGGAATGAGTAATCTTTAAAACCAAAGTCCTTATATACATCTAGGATTAAATGTGCAACATTCTTGAATTCCTGAGCAATCTGATCTGGACGACAGAAGATATGTGAATCGTTCTGTGTGAAGGCTCTTGCACGTTCAATACCAGTTAAAGCACCACTTGCTTCGAAACGGAAGTCGTTCGCAATTTCTGCAATCTTAACTGGAAGATCACGATATGAATGTAATGTAGATTTATACATAACCATATGGTGTGGACAGTTCATTGGTCTTAATACATAGGCTTCATCATCTACTTCCATAGCTGGGAACATATCATCTTTATAATGAGCCCAATGTCCTGATTTCTTGTATAACTTAACGTTACCAAGAGATGGTGTCATTACATGTTCATAACCTAATTCTAATTCTTTGTTCATGATGTAATCAGATAATAAACGTCTTACAGTGAAACCATTTGGTAACCACATTGGTAAACCTTTACCAACAATGTCTGCAAACATGAAGATACCTAATTCTTTACCAAGTCTTCTGTGATCTCTTTCTTTTGCTTCTTCTAATAACTGAAGATGTGCTTCTAATTCTTCTTTAGATGGGAAACATACACCATAGATTCTCTGAAGAACCTTGTTGTTCTTATCACCTTTCCAATAAGCACCAGAATGCTTGATTAACTTGAAGTTCTTACATAATTTAACTGTTTCTACATGTGGACCACGACATAAGTCAGTGAAATCGCCCTGTGAATAAGTAGTGATTGTACCATCTTCTAAACCATTGATTAAGTCTAGCTTATATTCATCATCCTTGAATTCTTCTAAAGCTTCTTCTTTAGATACTTCATGTCTTACGATTCTCTTACCATCTTTACAGATCTTCTTCATTTCTTTTTCAATCTTAGGTAAGTCATCATCAGAAATAGTCTGATCACCTAAATCGATATCATAATAGAAACCTTCTTCTACTACTGGACCTACCCAGAACTTAGCCTGTGGGTAAAGATGTTTAACTGCCTGTGCTAATACGTGTGCACATGAATGATTTAAAGTATTTAAATCTTTGTCATTTAAAAAATCGCTCATATTCTCCTCCTATAAATAAAAAGAGACTTCATCAAAGGACGAAGTCTCGTGTTACCACCTTTATTCGTTATGCAAAGCATAACCTCTGATCTCTTAACGCGAGTAACGGAATCTCTTTCGAGTTCGGCATCACAGGGAGTACCTTTAAGTAAATATCTTGGAAGTTTCCACCTGTTCTTCCTCTCTGGTAAGCTTTTATCTTAAAGACATATCCTGTTTCTTAGCTTGTACGTTTATTGTACACCTCTTCAATTAATTGTCAATAAAGAAAAAAAGGAATAGGTCACCCTATTCCTGATTATCAAAAATTATTTGATTGTAACGATTTCTAAGTAGCTTGTTAAACCAGAAACACCTGGAGTACCACCAGTTACGATTACCTGTTCACCAGCTGTAATACCGTTTTCCTTAGCGATAACCATTGCAAGATCCATTAAACCTTCTCTTGATTTCATAGATTTGCAAAGTACAGGTTTAACACCCCAGTTAAGAGCTAATTTCTTAACTGTATCATCAGATGGAGTTGGAGCGATGATTGGGCAATGTGGTCTATAACGTGACATACGCTTAGCAGTAGCACCTGTTTCAGTGAATGCGATGATAGCTGAAACGTTGAAGTTAGCAGCAATTTCAGCAACTGACATACAGATAGCTTCTGAAGAGTTAGTGTTATCAGCAGTTCTGATAGCTCTTCTTAAGATTGAAGCGTAATCTAAGTTTTCTTCGATCTTATGAGCAATCTTGTTCATAGTTGATACTGCTTCTTCAGGATATTTACCCTGAGCAGATTCACCAGATAACATGATAGCATCAGTACCATCATAGATAGCGTTAGCTACGTCAGATACTTCAGCTCTTGTTGGTCTTGGGTTTTCCTGCATAGATTCAAGCATCTGAGTTGCAGTAATAACAACCTTACCAGCAGCATTACATTTCTTGATAATTGACTTCTGGATTAGAGGTACATCTTCAGCAGGTACTTCTACACCTAAGTCACCACGAGCAACCATGATACCATCAGATACTTCGATGATTTCGTCGATGTTTTCAACACCTTCAACACATTCAATCTTTGGTAATACTTTGATATCTGGCTTACCGTTTTCAGCAAGTAATTTCTTAATATCTAATACGTCCTGTTTTCTTCTTACAAATGAAGCAGCGATGAAGTTAACATCCTGTTTGCAACCGAAGATTAAGTCATTCTTATCTTTTTCTGATAAGAATTCGAACTGTAACTTAGTACCTGGAACGTTGATACCACGAGTGTTCTTAACTCTACCATCGTTAGCAGCTACACAGTAAATATCTGTACCTTCAACATGGTCAACTAATAATGCAACCTGACCATCGTTAACTAAGATATAAGCACCTGGCTTAACATCCTTGTATAATTCCTTATAAGAAATTGTGAAACGATCTGCAGAACCAACAATTTCTTCTGGAGTGATTACAGAAACCTGACCTTTCTTGAATTCAGTGAATCCACCTTCGAAAGCGCCAGTACGGATTTCAGGACCTTTAGTATCAAGCATGATTGCTACATCAGTACCAAGTTCCTTATTTACTTCTCTTAAAGTATCCATCTTCATGGCATGTTCTTCATAATCACCATGAGAGAAGTTACAACGCATTACGTTCATACCAGCTTTAATAAGCTTCTTTAACATTTCTTTATCCTGTGAAGCAGGACCAATAGTACAAACAATTTTTGTTTTTTTCATTTTTTCTTTAACCATTTTAGACTCCTTAATCAACCAAATAAATTTACACTCCGTTATATATATTTAACAAACACACTTAGAAATTAACGTAACTTCTGAGCGTCTTCGTAAATACCAGCATCAGCTACATGCTTATGACTTAATACTTCTGTGATAGGGAAAGCAGTGATCTGACCATGTACTTCACCTACGCAAAGTCCACCTTTACCTTCTTCAAGAAGTTCTACAGCCTTAACACCCATACGGCTTGCTAAGACACGGTCTCTTGCAGTTGGTCTACCACCACGCTGTAAATGACCTAAGACATTTGCACGAGTTTCGAAACCTGTTGCAGCTTCGACTTTCTTTGCTAATTCATTGACATCAGTGATATGTTCAGTAATAACCACGATAGCATGGTCCTTATCAGATGCCTTTGACTGTTTTAATCTTTCGATAATCTTATCTTCATCATAACCAGTATCAGAAGTGATTACTAGTTCAGCACCAGCTGCGATACCTGCATTAATTGCAAGGTCACCACATCTTCTACCCATTACTTCAAGGATAGTACATCTCTGATGTGAAGAAGAAGTATCTCTTAATCTATCTAATGCTTCAACAATTGTATTTAATGCAGTATCAAATCCAATTGTGAAATCAGTATCAGGAATATCATTGTCAATTGTTCCAGGAAGACCAATACAATTTACTCCCATTTCTGTAAGCTTTAAAGCACCATTGTATGAACCGTCACCACCGATGACTACTAATGCTTCCATACCTACTTTTTTCATCTGTTCGATTGCTTCTTTTCTGATTTCAGGATCTTTGAATTCAGGGAAACGAGCAGACTTTAACATAGTACCACCATTATTGATGATATTACGAGTACTATGACGATCAAATTTCATGAATTTACCTTCATGAAGACCCTTATAGCCAAGTCTAACGCCATATACTTCAATACCCTTGTTAAGACAAGTTCTAGCTACTGCACGAATTGCAGCGTTCATTCCAGGAGCATCTCCCCCAGAAGTTAATACACCAATACACTTAACCATTTTTTTCTCCTCTCAACTTATGAATTATATTCAAAACCATTCTAGCATAATTGTTCGTTCCTTACCATCAACAATTCTATTCCAATCAAAATTCTTAGTCAATAATTATTTCACAACATAGCGCTTTCATTTTAGAAACAATATTTTTCGCTCTAAGCTGTTCACGTTTATCATTATATTTATTCGTGTAAATCGTTTCCAAGTCTTCAAAACCATAGGCAGAAGTCATGAAAGTAGGCAATTCATTCAAAATGCGATAGTCTAAAATCATCGCAAGAACTTCATCCCTAGACCAGTTAGTGACATTTTCTTCACCTACACTATCTAGAAGTAAATAAGGTATGTTTTTTACAAGTTCTACTAAAGATGTATCTTCATTTGAATTGAAGCTTGCTTTCACATCAGCCATAAGTGTAGGAACATGACAAAGCCCCACTTCATAGCCACGTCTTGCAAGTGCGTTCATCATACCTGCCATGAATTTCGTACGAGTTGGACCACCACATACTAAAAAACCTTTAGTTTGTGGTTTGTTGATATATTCAATCAATTGTTTAGTCAAAATGATTGTACTTGCATCATTTTTATTTATTGCTTCATTCGCAATATCCTTGAGGCTTGTCAATGCAAGTCTAGTAGACATGTTATTGTAATGAAAGCGAGAAAGGAGCTGATCATTTTCATGCTTTTCAAGGCCATAAATACAGCTTTTGACATCACGATGGACATAAGAATCATAGCTCAAAGTAATCTGCTGACCCTTATTCATCTTAGGACATTCATTGATTCCATGACAATGTAAACAAGGTTCATGATCATCCACATAGGCAAGTAAATCAACCCAGGCATCTTCTAAAGCCTTTTGATTTAAATGATTCTTTTCTATGAATTCTCTAATATCCTGTCTTTTGATTAATTCCTGTAGACTTTGATTTCTTGTATTTTCTAATTCTTTATCAAATGAAAGCATCTGACCTGCTTTAATCATCATAGATCACCTCCTAGACCTTCCATCAATCGTCTTAATTCTTCTTGATCCTGTACACTGACTTCTACAGGTTTAGTTTCTTTTTTCTTTGTAGTCTTCTTGATTGTTTGAGGTTTTGTGTTATGAACCTCCTGATAGGCATCACGGGCACTCTTTAATCCTTTTCTCACCCATGAAGCCCCTATTGTTTCACAATAGTTCTTGTCTAGTCGTCCATTACTTCTACCTAGGACATACTCTATCAACATATTAGTGACTGCAGGAGTAAGTCCTAAAGCCATCAATGATTCCGCAATATTAAGATCATGAAGGGCAGGTTCTTTTCCTCCCTGCTTATTCTTCAATAACTGATAAGGAGAGATTGTCTCTAGATATCTGAAGTGTTTGTTTAAGTTATCATCATCAGTTTGTGGTGAAACATGTTGAATTGGCTGAGTATGATAGACTTCTTTAAGAGAACTTGCTGAGTCAGCACTATAATAACGTTTTGCCTGTTCTACTAAAGACTTACGACTAAACTTACCTTCCACAATCGCATCTTTAACCATTAATGCGAGAGAGAGTTGATCAATCGCATAAAGAGTCGCTATCTGCTTAATTGTATCTTCATTACGATTCACTATTTTCATAGGAACCTGATAATCTTTTAATGTTTCATAGAAGAGAGTGAGATCATAGTTAATAATAGGACGTTCACTTTCTTCTTCTTGATAACCTGATTCATGTCTTAATGGTTTATTTTGTGATAGATCAATCGTGAAGACATCTTCAAAGCGAGAAGTGACTTCTTCATAGTCAGTAAGTTTTTCTAATCCTGAACGGAAGTAATTCTTTGTCTTGGTATATTCTTCTACACCTATTGTCTTCTGTAATAAACCTGCAAGTATCTGGTTTCTAAAGAATGAATTGACAGATAGAGGTGTCATGAGATGAAAGATATAAACACCCTGTCCTTCTGATTCCTTATAATAAGATTTAAGTAAGCTTAACCCTTCTAATGTTTTTCTTGCCTGGTCAAGTTCTTCTAGATCTAGATTTAAAGCCATAGTCAAGCGACTGATGGCGCAGGGCTGATGGAAATGACGCATACGCATAGATTCTACATTGAGATACATATAAAGGCTATAAGCCTGTGTTTTAAGTAGTGGGGCATATAAATAAGTAAGAATATCACAATCATTGACAGTTAATGGTAATGAACGTTCACTTAAATATACATCTGTCGCATATAACATCTTATTCCACCTCCTTTAATACTTTGAGTATTTCTTTTTCTAAATCATAATAGTTTGTATTGTTTCTAATGATATAGTCAGCACGTTGTTCTTTGTCTTCTAAAGACATCTGGTTTCTAATACGATCAAGAGCCTGAGTACGTGTACAATGGTCACGTGATAAGACTCTTTGTATCTGTGTTTCTTTATCACAGCTGACTACTATTGTAGAGTCACATAAATCATCCCAGCCAGCTTCAAAGAGTAGTGGTACATCAATAAAGACAAGATTGTTTTTAGATTGTTTGATTTTTTGTACAATAACACTTCTGATATAAGGATGAAGGATTCCTTCTAAATAGTTCTTTTCATCCTGATTATTAAAGATAATATCTGCAAGCTTTTGTCTATTAATGATTCCATTATCAAGTACAGGAAAGTGTTCTATCACCTGTTTAAAAGCTTTAGTTCCAGGTTCTAAGGCATGACGTGAGATATCATCTGCATCAATGACTTCATAGCCATGAGTCATGAGATAATAACTGACAGTACTCTTACCACTCGCAATACCACCTGTGAGTCCTATGACCTGCATATTGTTTCTCCAATACGTTCCATAAGTTCAATACAATCAATACTATCTTGATGACTCATACGATCACTTTCTACCTTTATATACGCAATCGCTTCATGACATGCTGCAATTTCAGTATGGAAATCATCAATATCATAAGGGATTTCTCCTGTAAAAGATTCACCATTAAATGAAATGACAGCTTTTGTAGGACGATAGAATGGATCTAGAGTAATTGTACCTTTTGTACCTGTGATGATCATATCTTTTCTTACTGGTCCATCAAGTGAAGCTTCCATAAAAGCTTTCACACCATTTTCAAATTCTAGAGTAATCGAATCATGTACATCCACACCATGCTCTATTTTCACATTATTAGAAATAGAGACAACAGGACTCTTCACAAAATCTAAAACAGTCGCAATATTATAAATACCTGTATCATATAATGCGCCACCCTGTTTTGGATCATATATATAAGATTGTTCTGTGTAAGGTACAATGGATTGGAAATGGTTTTCTATAGAAACAATATCTCCAATAATACCTTTTTCTATTTCTTTATGTACTTGATTGATCATTGGAATAAATCTAGATTTCATTGCCTCCATAAAGAAGACATGATTCTTTTCTGAGTACTCACAGAGTGTTCTTATTTCTTCACCTGTTAAGGTGGCTGGTTTTTCTACTAATACAGCTTTATGATGCTTCATTGCTTCTAATGCATACTTGTAATGAGAGGCATGTGGTAAAGCGATATAGACAATATCTACATCCTCATCTTCAAGTAATTTGATATAGTCATCATAGAGCTTTTCTGGATGATAGAGTTCTTTAAATTGTTGTCTTTTTTCTGGATTATGTGATGCGCCTGCATACAAGCATGCTTCATCAAAATGAGAGAGACTCTCACAGAATCTCTGGGCTATTCTTCCGAGTCCTATAACACCCCAATTCAACATATTTAATACCTCCTTTTCTGACAGTGAGGACAGTAATATGTCCCTCTTCCTGCAATTGTGATTTTCTTTATAGATCCATTACACACTGAACATGTTTCCTGTGCATGAACAGATAAAGTGACCTGGAATAATCCATGAATGCCATTGGCATCAAATGAATGGATGGTTGTACCGCCCTGCGCAATGGCTTCCTTTAAAATAGTACTGGATACTTCTATCAATTCTTCTATACGTTTCTTAGAAAGTCGATTCCCTCTTGTACGAGGATCCATTCCCATTCTAAAACATATTTCATTTGCATAGATATTTCCTATACCAGTAAAAATAGACTGATCCAGTAATAATTGTTTAATAGGCAGATGGCTTTGATGGATACGAGGATAGATGTAATCAAATGTGGCTTCCATCGGTTCTTGTCCTAATCGACATAGTGGTGGTATTTTGCGATAGTGCTTTTTGTCTACTAACTGCATACGGCCAAACTTTCTTGTATCGTTATAACGAAGATCTGTACCATCTGTCATATGAAAGATAATATGATCATATTTATCATAGGGTTCATCTTTCATTTTTATATTGTATTTCCCTTCCATTCTGAGATGAGAAATAAATGCATCGTTATCTAGAATAAAGATCAGATATTTACCATATCGATCTATATCACATATAGATTGATGAATGAGTGTAGAGACGAATGTCTCTACATCTCCATCAATAATACGTGGATAGCGTACTTCTATTGAGTCTATTGTTTTATGAAGCACAAAGTTCTTTAAGGTTCTTCGTACTGTTTCTACTTCTGGTAATTCAGGCATTATTTTAATTCACACCAATTCTTGGCATAGTTGCCTTCTACAATAAGAGGGACATCCATCTTAATGCAGTTTTCCATCTTCTCTTTAACTAATGACATCACTTCTTCTAATTCATCTTCAAAGACATCAAAGATGAGTTCATCGTGTACCTGAAGAATCATCTGTGATTTAAGATGTTTTTCTTTAAGTGCTTTGTCTACTTCAATCATCGCAAGTTTTAAGATATCAGCACCAGTTCCCTGGATTGGTGTATTCATGGCATATCTTTGTGCCTGCTGACGAACCATGAAGTTCTTATCATTGATTGTAGGAATATATCTTTTTCTATTAAGTAATGTAGAGACATAACCCTGCTTCTTACATGTTTCTACGACTTCATCCATATATGTTTTCACTTCCGGATATGTTTCAAAATATTTATTAATAAAGTCTCTTGCTTCTGAAATAGACATACCAATATCCTTAGAGAGTCTGAATTCACTCATACCATAAATAATACCGAAGTTTACAGCTTTTGCCTGAGAACGCATCTGTGAAGTAACTTCTTCATCCTTCACACCAAACACAAGTGCTGCAGTATGTCTATGGATATCCTTGCCTTGATTGAATGCATCAATCAGATTAGTAACATGCGCCATATGGGCAAGAATTCTGAGTTCAATCTGAGAATAGTCAAATGATACAAGATAACCATTATGTGACACAAAGGCTTTTCTAATGAGTTTTCCTTCTTCACTTCTGACAGGAATATTCTGTAAATTTGGATCAACTGAAGAGAGACGTCCTGTATGAGTCAAAGTCTGTTTATAGATTGTATGAATCTTATTGTCTGGGAAGACCTGTTCCTGTAGTCCTTTTAAGTATGTAGAAGAGAGTTTAGTCAACATTCTATATTCAAGTACTAATGGGACAACTGGATGAGCATCAATGATCTTTTCTAAGACATCCTGACTTGTAGAATAACCAGTCTTTGTCTTCTTACCACCTTTTAAGCCAAGATCTTCAAATAATACCTGACCTAATTGTTTAGGTGAAGAGATATTGAATGTAGTACCTGAGATACGATAGATATCATTGGCTAGCTTCTCAATTGTTTCATCAAAAGCTGTATCCATTTCCTTTAATACATCTAAGTCTATTTCAGTACCTGCAAATTCCATTTCACCCAAGATTCGTGTAACAGGAAGCTCAATGTCTTCATATAGTTCATACTGTTTTTTATCTTTTAGTTCTTTAGTCACTACATCCTTAAGTTCATAGATTGCTTTGGCTTTAGATACAACATGCTGTGCTAGGATGTCATCTTCTGGAATATGTTTCTTAGCACCCTTTCCAAATACTTCTTCATCATATTGGACACCTTCATAATCAAAGTGTGTACATACATATTTGAGTTCTTCTTTAATAGCTGGTTCTAAGACATAAGAGGCAAGTGATAAGTCAAATGTATAACCATTGATTTCTATTCCATTCCATCTAGAACCAATGACAGCACTCTTGATATCATAGCCATACTTCTTCTTATTTTCATCCTTTAAGTAAGCTAGGAATGCTTCATCCTTTAATGCATTCTCATAAGAGATGAAATAAGCCTGTTCATCATTGTAGATTCCATAACCTAGAATAATAGAACGATGATAGTTCGTATCATAAATAGAGGCATAGACAGCACTGTCTTTTGTGATTTCAGGCATATGATCTACTATTTCAAACTTCAATTCCTTTTTAGGTGCTACTTCTATTGTCATAGATTTAATGAGAGAGTTCATATCATATTTTTCATAAAATGACTTGAGTGTTTCATAGTCATAACCCTGATATCTCGCTTTTTCTAAGTCTACATCTAAAGGAATGTCTCTAAGTATTGTGGCTACCTTCTTACTCATTAAGGCATCTTCCATACCTGCTCTGATCTTTTCACCCATCTTACCTTTGAGTTCATCCTGATGTTCCTGCAATCCTTCAATGGTTCCATACTGGTGTAATAGTTTTAAAGCAGTCTTTTCACCAACTCCTTTAATACCTGGAATGTTATCAGAACTATCACCCATTAATCCTAAGAAATCTCTAAACTGGTCTGGCTTTAAACCATATTTATCAAGTAAAGTTTCTTCATTATAAATATCAAGTTCAGTGACACCTTTCACCGTACGATAGATTGTAGTCTGAGGTGAGATCAACTGATTAGCATCTTTATCTCCTGTATAAACAGAGACTTTGAGGTTATTCTTTTCACCAAAGTCTACAAGTGTACCAATGATATCATCCCCTTCATAACCTTCTACTTCATACCATGTGATGTTATGGGCAGTAAGGTATTCTCTTGCAAGCGCAAACTGAGGAATAAGTTCCTGTGGTGTTTCTTTTCGTGTCGCTTTATAAGTATCTAATAGTTCATTACGGAATGTTTTCTTCCCATAATCAAATGCGACAATGACATATTTAGGATTGGTACTGATAATCTTTTCCACCATACGTGCAAAGCCATAGACACCATTAGTAGGAATCCCATTACGATTGACCATATAGTTACCTGTATAACCTGTGGCATAGAATGCCTTAAACAGTAATGAGTTCCCATCTATTAATACTAATTCTTCCATCTTATAACTCCTTTACTTGATTAATAATAAAAGATAAACGATCACGGTATTGAACACGAACATTCATTTCCACAATCTTTCCTCTTTCTAGTATATTCTTATAACGTTCATATTGATTAGAGAAGCAGACAAATTCTACTTGTCCTGTTTCATCCTGACCTTCAATAAAAGCCATTTCTCTTCCCTTCTTGTCTACAATAGCACGTACAGAACTAATACTACATACAACTAATATACTACGATCCATATAGCTTTCTACATCTACGAGATTCACTAATGAATGTTTGATTTTCTGTTTCACATAGACAATAGGATGAGTCGATATATAGAGACCTAATACATCCTTTTCTCTTTCTAAACGTTCAAATTTATTTTCTCTGACTTCTTCAAAGATTGGTTTTTCATCGACCCCTAATTGTATATACTCCAACATGAGTGAAATATTCTTACGTAAATAGGCTCTATTTTTATTAAATTCATCAAAAGCCCCTGCATCGATTAAACTTTCTAACATCTTAGATGATAAAGAAGGAAGTCTACCTAAGAAATCATACATATCCTTAAAGAGACCTTTTTCTCTTTCTTGAAGAATCATCTTATAGCCAGCAGCTCCTACGTTCTTAATAGAAACTAAAGAGTAACGAATACCGCCTTCTTCTACCATAAAGCGTGAATAAGAATAATTGATAGAAGGTTGGAGAATCTTGACACCATAGCGTTTAGATTCTTCAATGGTACGCATTTTACTAGAGGCAGAACCTGATTCATTGGAAAGAATAGCCGCGAAGAAATAGAGTGGATAATTGGCTTTAAGATAAGCCAATTGATAAGCGACATAACCATAGGCAACAGAATGACTCTTATTGAATCCATAGTTCGCAAACTTTTCTATCATCTGATAAAGTTTTGTGACAACATCTTCTTTAAACCCTTTTTTGATTGCCCCTTGAATGAATTCTTCCTTCATTCCTGCCATCATGCTTTCATCTTTATAAGAGACAGCTTTTCTTAATATATCTGCACGTCCTAAAGAGAATCCTGCAATGATCTGAGCTATCTGCATGATCTGTTCCTGATAGATCATAATACCATAGGTAGATTTAAGTATTGGTTCTAGTTCTTTGAGTAAGTAAGTGATATTGTTTTTATTCTTTCTACCTTCTAGATATCTAGGTATGTTTTCCATTGGACCTGGTCGATATAACGCAATGGCTGCAACGATATCATCAAAACATTCAGGTTTCATCTTTTGAAGTAATGAACGCATACCACTTGATTCTAACTGGAATACACCTGTTGTATCTCCACGAGAGATTAAATGATACGTGCGTGCATCATTAAGAGGTATGGTGTTAATAGAGAATGTCTGACCTAATTTTCTTTCGATATCCTTCATAATATAATCAATCATAGTCAGATTCTTAAGTCCTAAGAAGTCCATCTTAAGGAGTCCTGTTTTTTCGATATAATCCTTAGAGTACTGACTCATGATCATATCACTTGGTCCAATGACTAAAGGTACAACATCTCTTAATGGTTCATAGGATAAAACCACACCAGCTGCATGCATCGTAATATTACGTGGTAAGTATTCTACAAGACTCATAGGCGCAATAAGACGTGAAAGGACTGGATCTTTTTGAATCATATCCTGGAATGAGGCACTTGTAGAATAGACTTCACTGATTGATTTACGATGTTTAGGGGCTGTAGGCACCATCTTCGCAATCATTTCTAGTCTTGGTAAGGGAATACCCATCACCTTTCCTATATCCTTAATCGCATTACGAGGTCCATAAGTAGAAAAAGCGACTATCTGTGCTACATGATCATGACCATATTTATCACAGACATATTGAATGACTTCATCACGACGATCATCCTGGAAGTCTACGTCAATATCTGGCATGGATACTCTTTCTGGATTTAAGAAACGTTCAAAGAGTAGATTATATTTTAATGGATCAATATTTGTGATACCTAAACAATAGGCAACGAGTGATCCAGCGGCTGATCCTCTACCTGGGCCTACGAGTATACCATGTTTTTTCGCATATTGTACATAATCAAATACAATCAAGAAGTAATCATCATAACCCATTGTATGAATGGTTTTTAATTCATAGAGTAAACGGTCTTTATAGTTATCTGTAATAGGCTGATTCTTAAAGCGCTGTTTCAATCCTTTGATACAAAGATGTCTTAAATAAGCACCACTATCATTATTAGGAGTCTTATAGTGAGGTAGACCATTTTCTGTCTTCTGTATAGAACCATAACAGTTATCTATCATTTCTTCCGTATTCTTAATAATATCTGGATAACGACCAAATATTTCTCTGATTTCTTTTTCTGATTTTAAGTAACGTTCACTTGTCAGTGGTTCATGATCTTTATTTAGAACTTCACCCTTTTTAGAAGACTGTAATAAATCTAAAGTGAGCGCATCATGAGAATGCAGGTAACGGACATCATTGCCCCAGATACATGGGATATCTAAGAACTGGGCACATTGAATCAATGTCTTGTTGCGTAATGAATGACCACTATTCCCATCTTCTACAACCATCACACGATATGAAGCACCAAATAGATTCTTCATAGTCTTCATAAAACGCATTATTGGGCGTTCTATCTGAGCATGATCAAATAAATCTTTTTTCTTTTCTTTTGCCTCTTCGTTCTGAAGAAGTATATCTTCATATTCATGAGATACAATATAGAGATGATCTCTATAGTTGGATAAAGCTTTAATTGAGATTGCTTTATGTTCATTTAAGTTAATATCACTCACAATACGGACTAAATCCTTATATCCCACATCATCACGGGCATAAAGTGCGAGATGTATCAAATCATCATTATATATAATAGAGGCATTGACACCAAGTATTGGCTTAATAGAAGCTTTTGTGCATGCTTCATAGAATTCAAAGGCACCATACATATTATTATCGTCTGTTAAGGCAAGAGCCTGGATATGTTTTGATTTTGCGTTATCTATAAGAGATTGAATCAGTATTGTACTCTCCTGAAAGCTATAAGCACTTTTAATCTGTAAGTGTCCAAACATAATATCCTCTCCTTCCTTGTTCACCCATTATACCAAATTATCCCTTCTATTTATAGTTTGATAAAAAAAAGAACATGCCTAAGCATGTTCCTTGATGAGTTCATCCATCTTAGTTTGTATTCTAGATTGTACAAGGTTGGCTACTTCTACGCTATTCATGTCCTTATATTCTTCATAAGGGATTGGAGGAAGATAGTGGATTCCACAATCAACTCTCTTAATAGAATTACTGTCTAATACCTTAAAACAGTTATACATGACACATGGAATAATAGGAACCTGTGCATCCATAGCTGGTTTAAATGAACCACCCTTGAATTCTAATAGTTCATTTCCCTTTTTAGAACGTGTTCCTTCTGGAAAGATGATATAAGGGATGCCTTCAGACATTTCTTTTTTAACCTGTCTCATAAGCTTCATAGAAGCTCTTAAGTTTGTACGATCAATGGCAGGATATTCCATGAATTCAGCCACATCTCTTAAGAAGATAACGTCCAATAGTTCTTTTTTAAAAACAATCTTGAAAGGACGTTCAATACTGTCAAATAATGCAAGAATATCAAATAATCCCTGATGGTTAGGAGCGACAAAGAAACCACCTGTTTCAGGTATATATTCTGTGCCTGTCATAGTTAAATTAACACGTGCTCTTTTTGTTGCTTTCTTTAAAAGTCTTCTTGTCCAGTCAATACGTTCTTCAAAAGGAATTGTATCCTTATGTTTCTTGATATGTTTTAACTGGAAGATCAGTACGGGTAATTCAAAGAAAAAACGAAGCACAATTAATATAAGTCTTTTCATTTTTGATAGATTTCTAGTGTAAATGTCTCAAATGGCTTTTCTTCTACGAGACGATAGTTATATTCAGAAAAGTCAGGGAAATATGTTTCTCCTGTATAATCTCCAGGAATACGTGATAAAAGAATCTGATCACAATAGGGAAGTGCCTGTTTATACACAGAGGCACCACCAGAAATAAAGAGGTCTTCACCACGCTCTTTAAAAGCTTTAATAGTGCCTTCTAAATCATCCACTACTTCTACTCTATCATCTTCAAAATTATGAGAGAGGACAATAGTATGACGTTTAGGTAGAGGTTTACCAATGGCCTGATAAGTTGTTTTCCCCATTAATAATGTATGATTGAGTGTTGTACTTCTAAAGCGTTTGAAGTCTTCACTATTGTGCCATGGCATCCCATTGTCTGTTTCCTTTTTCCCAATGAGATTATTTTTATCTGCTGCAACAATGATAGTAATCATACACTGACCTTACCTTTCAATGGACCATGAGACTGATAACCTTCTAACTTAATATCTTCAATCTTGAAATCAAAGAGATTATCAATATCCTTATTTAATACAAGATGAGGTAATGGAAGAGGTTCTCTTTCAATCTGTGTCTTGACTACATCAAAGTGATCCTTATAAATATGAGCATCACCAATTGTATGAATGAATTCTTTTGGTTCATAACCACATACCTGGGCAAGCATACATGTAAGTAAGGCATAAGATGCGATATTAAATGGAACACCCAAGAATGTATCAGCACTTCTCTGATATAATTGACAGCTTAAGTATTTTTGATCACTTGATACATAGAACTGCATCAATGTATGACATGGTGGTAAAGCCATCTCATCTACCTGGCTAGGATTCCATGCAGAAATAATATGTCTTCTAGAGAATGGATTATTCTTTAAAGAATCAATGAGCTTCATTAACTGGTCAGTGCCTTCATTATTAAAGTTACGCCATTGTGCGCCATAAACAGGACCTAAGTTACCGTGTTTCTTCGCAAAGTCATCATCATTCTTGATCTTTTCTACAAATTCTTCTAATGTTTCACCATTGAAGTCTTCACTTTTCTTAAAGTCTTCATAAGGCCATTCATTCCATATTTTCACATTACGGTCTACTAAATATTTGATATTTGTATCACCCTTAATAAACCATAATAGTTCTTCCGCAATAGGACGTAAATACATCTTCTTAGTAGTAAGAAGAGGAAATCCTTCACGTAAATCATAGCGTGTCTGATATCCAAATACAGAACGTGTACCAGTCCCTGTGCGGTCAGGACGGTCTTCTCCATGTTCTAGGATATATTGACACATATCTAGATATTGTTTCAAATTATATTCCTCCTTTTATGCATTTGACCACATGATAACACAAATAGTGATAAATGGGATATACAAATACTGGTTCTTTGTATAAAAAAGAAGAAGTATTTCTACTTCTTCATCTGTTCACGGTAGTTTTCCATCATACCTTTAAATATTTCAGCACTTGTAGGAGGTGTAAATGTGACTGCGTTCGCACCTGCTTCAATAACTTCTTTAATTGTTTCTTCAGTTGGTCCACCAGTCGCAATGATTGGGAAATCCTTATCAATAGTTCTTAATGCCTTGACGATTTCTACAGTCTGTTTTCCACCAGATACATTGATGATTTTAGCACCACTATGTAACATACGTTCTTCTAGATCTTCATCAAGTGATACAACAGTAAGGACAATAGGAATATCTACTAAACGTGATAGTTCTCTGATCATTTCTGTATGTACAGGGGCATTGAGTACAACAGCCGCTGCACCATGTAATTCTGCATCCAGGGCAATCTTGAATACTCTTGCACCATTGGTAGTCCCTCCACCTACGCCTACAAATACAGGTTGTCTAGCGACTCCGATAATCGCATTAGTAATCTGAATTGTAGGCGTAAAAGGATAAACAGAAAGAATCGCATCTGCGTTATTATTCGCAATAAGTGCAACATCTGTACTAAACAATAAGCTTTTTATACGTCTTCCATTCACATTAATACCACTGGCTTTGTACATCACTTCTGGTACTTCTACAGTATGTTTTAATGTAGACTGGATTCTTGGTGTCATTTTAGGGGTTTTCATTAAGTCGTTCATATATTCTCACTCCTTTAAGTCACATTATACGCTTCTTTTAAAAACATTATATGAACAAAAGAAAAAACCAGCAATGCTGGTTTTAGATTAAGAATGCGAAATATGCAATAAATAGTACAAATAACATCCAGACCATCTTGTTGATGTCTTTAGCCTGACCTGTCGCAATCATGCTGATAACATAAACGATGAATCCTAATGCGATACCATTACTGATTGAATATCCGAGAATCATGAAAATGATAGTCACGAAACCACTTGCCGCAAAGATCAAGTTATCCCACTTGATATCCTTTAACTGTGAAGCCATTAAGATACCAACGATAACTAATGCTGGGGCAGTGACTGCTTCAGTGATCATAGATAATACTGGATAGAAGAATACTGTTAATAAGAAACAGATTCCTGTTGTACATGCAGTTAAGCCTGTACGTCCACCTACACCAACACCTGAAGTAGATTCTACGAAAGATGTAACTGTAGAAGTACCAATCATTGAACCAAATACAGTTCCTACTGCATCTGCAAGTAATGCACGTTCAACATTCACTAATTCACCATTTTCATCAATCAGATCAGCTTTTGATGCAACAGCGACTAATGTACCGGCTGTATCAAAGAAATCTACGAATAATAATGAGAAAATCGCAACGATACACTGTGGATGAGTGAACATTTCGTTGAAGCCTCTCGCAAATGCGCCTACTAAACTAAAGTCAAAATTCACTGATACAAGTTTTGAAGGTAACTGTGGCATACCTTTTAATCCAAAGATTGAACCAAATACTACACCAACGACTGCAGTAATGATTAAGCCATAGAATACGGCTGCAGGCTTATTCTTTACTAATAATACAAGTGTGATAATGATACCAAATAGTGCAAGTAATACTGTAGGATCCTTTAAGTTTCCTAAAGTGACAAAAGTAGATTCACTTGCCACTACAATACCTGCGTTCTTTAAACCTACAAAGGCTACAAAGAAACCAATACCTGCGCCAATCGCAAGTTTTAACTGTGCAGGAATCGCATTAATGATCATACGACGGATGTTTGTGACTGTGATTAAGACAAAGATAATACCTGATACAAATACGCAGGCTAATGCGCCTTCAGGTGATAATCCCATCTGTCCTACAATCGTATAAGTGAATAATGCGTTAACCCCCATCCCTGGTGCAAGAGAAACTGGGTAGTTTGCCATTAATCCCATAAAGATGCTTGCGGCACCTGCAGAGATGGCAGTCGCTAAGAAGACACCCTGATGACTCATGTGTGCCTGTCCTAGAATGGCAGGGTTGACTGCAAGAATATAGGCCATTGCTAGGAAGGTTGTAATACCGGCAAGGATTTCAGTCTTGACATTAGTCCCATGTTCTTTTAAGTGAAATAATTTTTCCATTGTTTTCTCCTCTCAAAACAAAGCCCTATTATAGTATACTTTTACATTTTATGCAAACATTAAAAAATCCCCTTATAATGGGGATTTATCGTATTCCTTCATGATATCTAGAATAGTATCTATGACTTTTTCAAGTGAACCATCATTTATAATATGATAGTCACATGAGGACATATATTTATCTCTACGCTCTTTATCTAAGGCATAAAGCTTATCTGGACCATCCTTTAATAGAGGTCTGCCACTTGGATCGACATCATTCACAATATCTTCAATTGGACGGTCAATATAGAAAACAACACCATTCTTCTTTAAATATGTCATGTTTTCAGGTCTTTTAATCACTCCACCACCAGTAGAGATGATCTTTCCTTCTAACTCAGATACTTCCTGGCAGCATGTTGTTTCATTGTTTCTGAAATAGTCTTCAGAAATCGCAAACATATCAGGAATGGACATATTAAAGCGATTCACAAGATAATCATCTAAGTCGATCATTTCATGACCTGTTTTTTGTGAAAGGATTTTTCCAAATGTTGTTTTACCACTTCCCATAATTCCAATTAAAACGATATTTTTCATGATTCCTTCCTTTCATAGTTACCAATCATTCTAAATGTATTGGTATATGTTTTGATTTCCTGTAAGGCACGCAGTACATGATCCTGATTCAAGTTACCATCTACATCTAAATAGAAATAGTATTCCCATGGAGATAATGGAAGAGGTCTTGATTCAATGCGGGCCATGTTGATGTTGTGTTCCTTTACAACTCTCATCACTTCATAAAGGGCACCGACTTCATGATTCACAGTGAAGACCATACTGATACGATTGGCAGTGGGTCTAATTTCATATTGTCTTGCGATAATGATAAAGCGGGTATGATTGCTTTGGTCATTCTGTATTGCCTTGGCAATAATATCAAGATTATAGAGTTTAGCTGCTTCAGTAGAAGCAATGGCACCCATTGTCTTATCCTGTGTTTCACTGATATATTTAGCTGCTGCGGCCGTATTGAGATATTCATGACCTTCAATATGATGATCATTTAAGAATTCTGATGTCTGTTTTAAACCCTGTACATGACTATAAACATCCTTGATATCTTCTAGAGCAGCCCCTTTGATACCAAGTAAGTTCTGATCTATTGTGATAGACTGCTCACCTACAATATAAAAGCCATACTTAGTAAGTAAATCATAGTTATCATTAATAGCACCTGTAGAAGAGTTTTCTAGAGGAAGTACACCATAGTCTATCTCCCCTTTTTCTAATGCCTGATAGACATCTTCAAAGTGTGGATAGTTGATACCTTCAATGTTTCCAAACCAGCTTTTCATAGCCTGGTTAGAGAAAGAACCAGGAACACCCTGATAACCTACTTTAAAATGTTCTTTAAGTTCTGTGGCTTCATATTTCTTTAAAGGAATAAAAGTAGACTGATAGCTTTTAGAAAGATTCATTGTGTCCTGGACAAATGTTTTCGCATATGTCTCTAGAGACTTATCTTCTAAACGATCTACATTCTTTTGAATAACTTCTTTTTCTCTATCCTTCTGAAAGATCTGCATATCATGAGCTAATTTATATGTAATAACATCCTTAGCGACATGCATACGTTTTTCAAATAAGGCGATGATTTCCTTATCGATTGCATCTATTTCTTCTCGACATGTTTTTAAATCTTTCATAGTGCCTCCAGCATATCTAATACACCTAGTGCTGCCATCGCTTCCACAACAACAATCGCACGAGGAATGATACATGGATCATGTCTTCCTACAATTTCTAGTTCTGTATTTTCATGTGTTTTCACATTGATTGTTTTCTGTTTAAGAGAAATAGATGGTGTAGGTTTAATGCCTACTGTGAAAAGTAATGGCATACCATTAGTGATGCCTCCAGTAATTCCACCATTATGGTTCGTAGAAGTCTTCACTTCTTCTCCTTCATAATAGTAAGCATCATTGGCTTCTGATCCCTTGAGTAAAGTAATATCATCTAGATCACCAAATGAGACTGACTTAACAGCTGGAATACTAAAGAGTAATGGAGATAAATGGGCCTCCATACTATCAAAGAATGGATTTCCTACTCCTGCAGGAAGTCCAGTGACAGCACATTCAATCTTTCCACCCACACTGTTGCCTTCTTTTCTTGCTTCTTCAATAGTTTCCTGCATCAATGTATATACATCATCATGAATGACAGGATAGTCTTTCTGATTCAGTTCTTCTAAGTAAGAAGGAGTAATATCTAGTGGATAATGCGTATCCTTCACATCTTTAATAGAAAGAATATGAGCCCCTACATGAATCCCTTTTTCTTTTAGGATTTGTTTAGCGATAGCCCCTGCAAAGACTATAGGTGCTGTCAAACGTCCAGAGAAGTGTCCTCCTCCTCTGACATCATTAAAGCCTTTATATTTAATATATGCAGGATAATCTGAATGTCCTGGACGCATATTATCCTTTAAATAAGAATAGTCTTTAGAGTGCTGGGATGTATTCTTAATAATTCCACATAGTGGTGCACCTGTTGTATAACCATCTAATACACCGCTGAGTATTTCTACTTCGTCTGCTTCTTTTCTTTGTGTACTCATTAGGTTCTTACCTGGAGCACGTCTTTGCATATCTTTATTGATGGCGTCCATGTCTAGCTTAATACCAGCAGGTAAGTTTCCAATTGTGATTCCAATGGCTTTACCATGACTTTCCCCAAATAGAGAGAGTTCGATATGATGTCCCCAATTAGCACTCATGATATTCACCACCTAGAGATGTAAAGTCTTCAAAGAAACCTGGATAACTCTTCTTGACACAATCCTTATCATCAATTGTGATTGGACCATTGGCACGTGTAGAAAGAATGGCTTCAGCCATACACATACGATGGTCATTAGAACTTGTCACTTCTGCACTATTATATATTGATGAACCAGTAATAGTCATACTGTCTTCTTCCTCTACTGCATCAATTCCTGTAGCCTTTAATAGTTCTACAGAAGCTGTGAGACGGTCACATTCTTTAATACGTAAACGTGATGCATTAATGATATGTGATGTGCCTTCGGCTAGTCCACATGCTACTGATACAACTGGCATAAGGTCTGGACATTGTGATGCATCAATAGTGGCTGGTTTGATAGTATCGCAGACTACTTTAATACCCTCACTTGTTTCTACGATTTCTCCACCCATCTGTTCCATAATATCTAAGATAGCTCTATCACCTTGTGAAGAATGCATATTTAAGTTAGAGATTGTGATATCACTGCCTAGTAGATCAGCCACTAGATAGAAAGCTGCCTGTGAGAAGTCAGCTTCTACATTGTAATCACATGGTTTATAGTTCTGATTACCACGAATCTGGAATGCCTGATAATCATGGTTGATGATTTCAATTCCAAACTTCTCTAACATATCAAGTGTTAAGTCAATATAACCTTTAGATTCTAAAGGTGTAGTAATCTTAATTAAAGAATCACCCTTTAATAAAGGTAGAGTGAATAATAATCCACTGATAAATTGTGAAGATACATTACCTGGTACTTCAAATATATCTGAATGAAGCTGACCATCTAAAATGACATCTAGACGTTCTGAGTCTTTTCTTAAATATGCAATCTTCTGTTTATCAAAGATATCATAATATACATCAAGTGGTCTTTGTCCTAACTTTCCTTTACCGACAAAGTGTACACGAGAGAAGTTAACGAGTGATAAAGGCATTAAGAAACGTAGTGTAGAGCCTGATTCATGGGCATCTATTTCTACTCTTCCTAGTCCTAATGTAATAGAGCCATCAATAATTAAAGTATCGCCTTCCTGCTTAATAATAGCCCCTAAGGCTTTCATACCTTCTATTGTGGCTTCAATGTCTTCTGAGTAATCAATACCGCTAATACGGCTCATACCTGGTGCTAAAGCTGCACAGATAATGGCACGATGGGCTAATGATTTAGAAGGGGGAACCGCAATGGTTCCTTGAAGTGTTTTTGGTGTAATAGTGATTTTTGTCATTATATGTCCTCTACTTCCAGAATCATCTCTTTCTGATCCTTATGTACATAATACTCTCCTATTGTTTTAAGTAAAACAAAAGATAATGTAGAATTGATGTTTTTCTTATCTAAGTCAATGGCTTGAAGTAGTTCTTTTGTAGGGACATCAGCACGAGTAGGAAGGTTATAGTGACTTAAGGCTTCTTCTATACGTTTTGTAGTGCCTTGTTCACATAAACCTTTGAGTTCTGCAATACGAGTAATAGCCACCATACCAATACCGACTGCTTCACCATGAGAATACTTTTCATAATGAAAATGTTGCTCGATAGAGTGTCCAATAGTATGACCAAAGTTCAAGCATAAACGATCACCAAAATCATAAAGATCCTTTTCTACAACATCTCTCTTAATATCCACACATTTATAGATGATTTCATCAATATCCTTATAAAGATCATCAAAGTCCTTATATCCAGCTAATTGATCAAATAAAGCTTTATCTTTAATGCAGCCATACTTAATGACTTCTCCCATACCATCAGTGATGAAATGAGGATCCAATGTCTTAAGAGTTAAAGGATCAATGAGGACAAGTAATGGATGTTTAAAAGCACCGACTAAGTTCTTTCCTTCAGGTAAATCTACTGCGACTTTACCACCTACTGAAGAGTCAACTTGAGATAATAATGAAGTAGGAATTTGGACAAACTTAATACCACGCATATAAGTACTTGCCACAAATCCAGCTAAATCACCAATGACGCCTCCACCTAACGCAATAAGTAGATCAGTTCTAGTAATCTTAGCTTCTAATAATTGTGAATAGATAGAAGGGAGAATATCAAATCTCTTAGATGTTTCTCCATGAGGAATCACAACCGTAGAGACTTCATAAGAGTCTTTTAACTGATTCACCAACTGTTCTCCATAAAGTGGAAAAACGTTATCGTCAGAGACAATAACGATTTTCGCACCTGTGAAGACTTGGGAAATAAGTTCTTTGGCTTTATTTAAGATACCTTGTTCAATATATATAGGATAACTGTCTTTTCCTAAGTTCACATTTAATTTCATTTTAGATTTCCTTTCCAACAACCTTACCGATTTCTCTTAATTCACCAATAAGTTTAGTATATTTTTCAGGCTTTAATGACTGTGCACCATCACATAATGCATGTTCTGGATCATTATGTACTTCAATAAGTAATCCATCACATCCTGCTGCAACACTTGCCTTAGCCATTGGTTCTACTAACCACCATTTACCACCAGCATGTGATGGATCAATGATTACAGGTAAGTGTGTCATTTTTCTAAGTACTGGAATAGCCTGTAAGTCTAGAGTATTTCTTGTATATGTTTCGAATGTTCTTACACCTCTTTCACATAGGATGACATTCTCATTACCACTTGCCATGATATATTCTGCACTCATGATCCATTCCTGGTAAGTTGCACTTAATCCTCTCTTTAAAAGAATAGGCTTCTTGACTCTTGCACCAACTTCCTTAAGTAAAGTGAAGTTCTGCATATTTCTAGCACCAATCTGAACTAAGTCTACCTTTTCATTGAATTCATCAATATCATCCGCACTCATAAGTTCTGATACGATTGGTAAACCTGTTTCTTTCTTTGCAGCGACTAAGTAATCTAAACCAGTAGAACCTAATCCCTGGAAAGCATATGGAGAAGTTCTAGGCTTAAATGCGCCACCTCTAAGCATATTAGCACCAGCTGCTTTTACTTCCTTCGCAATCGCAATAACCTGTTCTTCTGATTCTACTGAACAAGGACCAGCAATTAATGCCATATGGCCTCCACCTACTTTAACACCATCTACATCTACAATAGTATCTTCAGGATGGAATGCACGGTTTGCAAGCTTATAAGGCTGTTCAACTCTCATAACCTTTTCTACTGAAGGTGATACTTCAATATCTCTAGGATCTACTTTAGTGGTATCACCAATTACACCACAGATAGTCACATCATGACCTACAACTAAATGAGTTTCTAATCCTTTTTCTTCTACCTTTGCCTGGATCTTCTTTACATCTTCTTCACTTGTTTTTGGCTTGAATACAATAATCATAATCTTTTCTCCTCTTATCTTCTACCTGTATAAATAAAAGACTCTCATCCTATAAGGACGAGAGTGTATCTTCGTGTTACCACCTTATTTTATATATCTATCACTAGATATATCTCAACGAGTACTATCATACTCTGACAATGTAACGGTTGTGACCGGATACGCCTACTTCATTCAACGCTCTACTCCAAGACGAATTCAATACCCCTCAAATATCCTTTTACACCACCCAAGGACTCTCTATGCTTCTTTGAGATATCTACTATTTCTTTTCACTGTATTTATACTTAGTAGTTCTTAATTTGTGAACTCATCATACTGAATAATCACACTTATGTCAACTACTTTTTCTATTTTTCTTATACTTTCACAAAATATTTATATAATATCTAAATATTACACTTCAATTAAGTTAATACAATAATACTGAGACCCTCTCTTACAATATATCGTAGGAGTATCTTGAGAAAGTGTTTCTACTTCGCCTATAACTTCACATATATAAGTCTTCTTTGCACCTGATACAAAGTGAATTGTGAGAATATCCTGAGATCTGATTTTCTCTATCTCTGTAAGAAATAAGTCAGGTATGATTATATTCTTATTCTTATAGTGAGGAAGTGTTTCTTCATCTCCAATAACTAAGTGAATAGAGCCTACTTCAAGAACTGCTTCTACACCATATCCCTGTATGTCTAAATAGCCTCCTGAGGGAGATATATAGGTATCAGGAATCAATGGGAGTGTCTTATCATAAAGAGTCTGCATGTTCTTTATTTCTTTGTATTGATGATAATGTGTATAACCAAACAAGCAACAAGACACTAGGATGCATAAGCACCCTAGTGTCATAAATACTCGACTAATCTTTTTCATATCTTATAAAGCTTCCAAGTAGAATAAGTATTAAACCTGCACCACACATCAAGCTAAGATAGTGCTGGATTCTAGTCAGATCCCCTGTCTTAACCTGCGTGTTATTCTTTGGTGTATCGATACTTGTATTGGTTATAATATATTCAGTCTTAGAATCATTACTGCTTGTTGAGACAATACCCTTATATCCTTTAACGTTCTTTTCTTTGATACTATAATTGATGGCCTTTTCAGTTTTCCATGAATAAGCATAATTATGTTCAGCATCTAAAGTAATAGTCTTTACCAATGTAGAACCATCATAGAGTTCTACTTCAATTGAATCAGGATGCGTATTCCCATTATCTTTCCAATGCTTCACAATTTTATATTCATGAGAGCGGATTTCTGAATACTTGATAAAGTCAATGGATACATCATAGCTTGTCTTTTGTGGTAAAGAAATCAAATAAGGTAAATAAGTATATGTTTTGTCTTCTCTTTCTAAGTTGTCTGCAGTAATAAGATAAAGACCAGTCTTTAAGTTTGTATAAGTAAGCGTAGAAGAAGTCGCCTGCTTAGTGATACCTTCAACATTTGCGGTATATCCCTTTAAAGTGATTGCGGCATTTTTAAGGTCTTCACTACTTTCAAGCTTATTTAAATCAATAGTTGTATTCTTCTCAGCTTCCTTGAAATCTTCCGTATAGTGATAACTGCCATCATCAGAAATACTTGCCACACGATACAAATGTACATTTAACCCTGATAAACATTCATTGAGTGTAAGTGAACAGCTTTTGTTGACATCAACAGCAGTTACCTGGAATAAATTAAATAGTGTCACTGATAGTATAACTGTCATGCATAATAGTAGCTTCTTTAATCTTTTTTTCATAATAAGTGCTATTTAGTCCTTTCTTTTTGTTTCTTTGATGTCAGATACCAGATAAACGCAATAATAATTGCGAGAACTATCCAGAATATATCTAGAATCACTGGATCTGTTTTTACTAAATCTCTTCTAATTCTAAGATTTGTCTTATTAATACGATGTCCTCTGACAAGTAATCTATGGGTATTGACTCCATAAGGTGTACAAGTCATAAGCGTACAATAATCCTGTCCTTCTACTATTTTTAAATCATCTTTTTCTGTAGGAAGGACTGTTTTTATTTGATCTACCTCATAATAAAGAGTTTGATCCAATATCTGAAGCATGAAGGTATCACCTGTCTTTAACTGATCTATATCAGTGAAAAGCTCGGCACTAGGTAATCCTCTATGTCCAGATATGACACAATGCGTACTTTCTCCACCTACTGGTAAGGATGTACCTGGAATATGTCCTATCGCAATCTGTAAGATTTCAGCATCTGTTCCATGATAAATAGGTAAAGAGACATTAATCTTAGGGATTTCTACATACCCCATCATACCAGTCCCAGTAACATCTAAAGTCTCATTGTATATCTTCTTCTCGTTGTCATTTAAAGCATACATTGTATGTCTTAAATTTTTATTGTATAAAGTGGCATCATTCCAAAGCTTTTCATACTGTTTTTCTGTAAGGTCTTCGACCTTTTCTTCATAACCAGCTATGGCTCTTGTCTGATGTCTTTGATTCCAATAATTACTAAAGCTTGGATAAATAAGTAAAGAGAGTCCTATAATAAATATCAAAGCTATAAATAAGTTTACTAACTTCTTTTTCATTATAGAACACTCCTTTTTATTTTACATTAATTATTTTCAGCTTTTTTCTTCATTACTAAGAATACACCAGCTGCAAGAATCATGATAGTACCTGCAACATATAATACTGTAGTACCCATACCACCAGTACTTGGAAGTTCAGAACCCTGGTAGTTGATAACGCCAGCAGTTAATGTACCTGTGCTTACTTTAGTACTAAATGCGATTTCACCATCAACTGGATTACCATTTAAATCAGTTAATTTTGGATCATCACTTTTCGTATCATGAGTTGCTGTAATAGAGAATTTAACTGGATCCATTGTGTTATATCCTTCAGGAGTTACTGTTTCTGTAAGGATATATTCACCATCATCTAATCCTGTAAATTCAAAAGCTGTTCTTTCTTGATCATCTTCACTTTCAGTAATTGTATATTCTTTTACTGTTTTCTTTGAACCATCTGCAAATACTTTTTCTAATTTGAAGGCAGCACCAGTAAGTGGAACTCTACGAGAGTCATACTTATTGATGTGCACTTTATATGTAAATACGATAACCTTATCTTCTGGTGTCTGACCTTTATCTCCACCCTGTTCGTTATTAGGGTTATTAGAGAATTCCATATACATTTTATTTGGGTTACCTACAGCACCAATGACTGCATTATCATTTAATGTTGCAGTATATTCAACTCTTACTTTTGATACATCAGTACCTAAGCTTTTTACATCTTTAATAGTTACAGTAAAATGCTGATCATCTGTAATATTCACTTCATATTTATCTGCATCAAGTGCATTATCACTACCATTTTTATAAACTTTAAATGAATCTCTGTCAACTGTCAAACCATCTGATAAAGTATCATGGAAGATAATAGTGTTTTCTTTCTACCAGGCCTATTTAAAATATTATAATCTGTCATATTCTCCTCCTTAATAAATAGTAAAGCGTGTGATTGGATATACTTTCATTACAACTTTCCCAATAATCTTATCTTGATCAATACATCCTAAATCTCTCATTCTAGAATCTATGGCCTGTGCTCTGTTATCTCCCAATACAAAGACCTTTTCACTTGGTACAATACATGGAAATACTTCATCGCGTAGTGGATTGTCTTTTCTACTTGTGAGATAGTTTTCTTCAAGTTTCTTGTCATTCACAAATACATATCCATCTGCATCAATATTAACTTTATCTCCACTTAAGGCAATCACTCTTCTTATTAGAAGCTTGTTGTTGTAGTTGATTGCGACTAAGTCTCCCTGTTTAAAAGATTTTGTTTTTTTGATACATACAAGATCATTGTAACTTAATGTTGGACTCATAGAACTGCCTTCTACTGTATAGAATGGACAAAAAGTCGTAATAAGAAACATGATGATACAAATGACAATAAGACTGATGAAAGTGATTTTTCTTTTCATATAAGCACCTTTTTTATATTAATGTAAATGTTCAGTAATAAGCATGTAAGAAATTATCATAGAGGGAATGAAAATGCAACTTATTTACACAGAATCGAAACCTGTGACATTTTTTGAAACACTGTTGTATTTATGAGTTTAAAATGTCTTCATAGCACTGTAAAGTGGCCTTATTTTCATACCAATAAATTCAAGCATTTAACGTTTAAAAGTGAAATATGAGAAAATAAAAAAGTAACTGCTTTATGCAATGGTATTAAGTTAAAGAAAACTAATACCATCTGATAATTAAGTTAAGGTGTC
>OIXW01000054.1_pt1 | contig 28652 bp, 21 predicted proteins | sample 1587951 | NCBI WGS metagenome assembly OIXW01 (sample SAMN03283239) | human gut metagenome | biome: human-associated habitat; material: feces | host: Homo sapiens | place: Peru | collected 2012
ATGGTATTTTTGCTGAATAAGATAACCTAAAGCAACAATTTACTTAAAAAGAGCGATTTTTTATTACATTCTGTTTAAAATGTCGTTTTATGTGATTATAGGCCCATTTTATATTTTGTGGTGGATATTCAAAACGTTTATTAAATTAGTCTTTGGATTTATGTTTCAGATTGAAGTGTTCTTGGGAGTTTTCAATGCTAAGCAAGCAATGAGAAGAAGAGGATGGTTTTAATGGACTATGTGATGGATGAAAGGCTTGTGAACATAGTTTTGTAGCTAATACGACAGTTAAATGCATTATTCAAATTGATAAGAGAGGGGTTATCTAAAATGTTAAGGTTATTATGTTATCTTCTGTTCTTCCCACTATGGTTAATTTGGTGGTTTATTAAAATTGTTTTCTATTTCATGGCCTGGCTTGAAGTTTGTTTGGTAAGTTTCAATGGTAAGAGAATAATTAGACGAAGAAGATGGTAAAATATTTTCTTCTAATATTTAGAAATAGAAGAGTGTGCGAATGCATGCTCTTTGCTTATATTAGAGAGTGTTTGAGAAAATCATTGCCATTTGAAATATGTTCTATTATGGTTAGGAAAAGGAGTGTATAAAGTATGAGTTATGATGTTTTAGAAGTATGTCGTCATGTGATTAATTACAGCAATGAACAGGACTATGGTATTTCAAACTTAAAGCTACAAAAAGTGCTTTATCTTATTCAGGCTTATTTTCTAATTGATAAAACAAAAAATATGCCTTGTTTTGATGATGAAATTGAAGCATGGGATTTTGGACCAGTTGTTCCTTGTGCATATAATGAATATAAGCAGTATGCAAATGGAGATATTCCAACTATAGAATCATATTATTTGTTTGATATAGATAATATCTGGAATACGAAAAGAGTAAAGTATAATGATGATGTTATTCTTGATGAAGATAAGAAACGTATTGATAGAGTAATAGATAGTTTTTCAGAATATACAGCTACTGATCTTGTTTCATTAACACATAAACAATCTCCTTGGATAAACTCTTATGTTCCAAATCAGAATAATGAAATATCCATTGATGCAATAAAGAGATATTTTCAGGATTAATGAGTTTTGGTTTGAATTATAGGTGAAATTAGTCAGATATCATAGAAGGGTTACTGGATGTTATGCATCCAGCAACCCTTTTTAAGTGGAATATTAGGAGAAAACTCTATCCTTCCTGTTTTTTATATCTAATTAATTGTATGGTTTATTGTATATGTTGTATAAGTGTTTTAATAAACTGATCATATGTCTTAGAACACATAACTTCACGTTGAAATTTGGTGTTATTAACGAGTTCAATAAATACATCGTATAAGTGTTCCATGTTAAGACTATCTCCGTTTTTGATTGCTAGAAGGAATACAATTCTAACAGTTTCATCACCATTCCATTTAAGCGGTTCATCTAATATAGCAACAGCAACTTTTGTTTGTTTTGCAAAAACGTTCAATGGATGTGGTAATGCAAATACATCATTCATATTTGTATTAGAGAGTTCTTCACGTTTATAGACAGAATCAAGATAATCATCACCAATAATATCCTCATTGAGTAAAAGAGTACTGAGTTCTTCTAACAATTCTTTTTTTGAGTTCACTTTTTTCTTGTGAACAAACAAAGAAGAGTCAAAGAATTTTTTGATTTTATCATATTTACTTTGATCTATTGATGTGATTAAACGAGATACCATTTCAATATCCTGTTGATTAAGAGAGAAATCTACAGTAATTGTTGGGACATATGATTGATCTAAAGGGATTGTTGAAATAACACAATCTATCTCTTTAAAATCATTTTCTGTACAATTTAGATACTCAATAAGAGACAATCTTTTGACAACAGTCAGCTTATTCGCAAAGACATTATGTAATCTTGCTTCCAACATACGTGCTGTTGCCTGTCCTGAACCACATACAAGATAAACGGCTTTTTTCTTGATAGAACCAGAGAAACACCTTTCTATCGCTGCACCAATATGTAAAGCGATATATCCTATGTCATCTTCAGGGAAAGTAATAATATTAGAAGATTGGCTAAGGATAGTCTTTGATATTTCAAATGGTAGAGGGTAGTTTGTTTTAATGGTATTTAATAAAGGGTTTTTATTCTCTAAATGAAGTTCCATCATTGATATTGAAGTGCGGAAATGATAGAAAAGATCAGATCTTAGTATTTTGTCATCCCTTAAGTCAAAATTATATCCTTTGTAGATGCCTTCTAGGAAAGAATCAATAAGATTATGGATAGATTGATCATCTATAGAATTATTATTGTACTTAATATTAGAAATAAAATGAAGTGAAATATATTGTTTTTCACCACGAGTAATTGTTATGTCATAATAATTACTTAATGACTCACATATCTCATTCATAATTTCCTCAATATTGTTGGGAATTTCTGTGTTATTCATAACACTAATGTAGTCATCATTAAGTATTCTGGAAATCATTAATGCAAAGTAAATAGTAAGATTTTTTAATTTATAATCATCTGTTTGAATTTCATGCTTATTGAAAACATTGATTAACAAAGAAACAATATAATTTACTTCAACATCGTTGTAGTAAATCTTTTCTCCTTTAGAAAATGCAGAAACAGTTGAATATTCATTTAACGGATATGTTTCATTCACGATACAATCTCGTTTATCAGATTCATTACCGATGATTTTTATTCCAACACCAGGTCTTACAATGTATTCAAGATTATAGAGTGGTAGGCTTTTTTTGATTATTTTTATGTAATTAGAGAATGTGTTTTTTGAAACATAAACTAAGTCTGCAAGCTCATCAGTTGAAATATAATCGTGTGAATATAGCAGTTTGTTCAATATGAAACGTATTCTATCTTCACTGGAATCAAGATCAATAGAATCAGATTCTTTAGATGTTATGCTATCTAGAAATGAATTGAACGTATCTTCATCATCAATTTCCAAATAATAGCCAGCTTTCCTTTTTAGCTGGACGCTTGCTCCCTGTAATTCATTGTTTAAATTATTGATATCGGTACGAATTGTACGCTCTGATACTTTGAATAAATCTGCTAGCTTTGCAGCAGTAGTGTAATCATTGCTACGTATATAGTTAAAAATATCTTCAATTCTTTTGTAATTAAACATGGTTATCCTCCTTTCTCTATCTTTATTATTAATATTAGCGACTTTTTAAAAATTGACAACCAAAACCATTTCCACTTAAAAGTGGAAGCGCTTATTATGATAACACTTACATTTCCTATTTGAAGTGGAAATTGCATAAATTGAGAAATGGAAGAAGATTATTTATACTAGGTATTGTCGAAGAGAGGTGAACAGCAATGAACGAATTACTAAACGAACAGACAACATTCCTGGATGTTGATGAGAAAGACAAAGATGGCATTCTTAAGTTTATCAGTCATAAAGCAAAACTGCTTGATATTACTGATGATGAAGATGCCTTATATCATGACTTTCTTGAAAGAGAAAAAGAATTCTCAACAGGATTACAAGATGGATTTGCAATCCCACATGCAAGAACAGATAACGTTAAGAAAGTAACAGTTATGTTCTTACGAAATAAAAATGGTATTGATTGGCAGACTCTAGATGACAAGCCAGTTAAATATATTTTCGCATTACTAGTACCTAAGCAGAGTGCTGGTGATGTGCATTTGAAGATGATTTCTTCACTTGCAACAGCATTATTAGAAGATGAATTTAAAGATACAATTATTTCATCAAATGATAAGGCTGAATTAACACGTTATATTTTAAAAATGATGGAGGAGGAAAATTAAAATGAAAGTTGTTGGTATTTCAGCTTGTCCAGCTGGTTTAGCTCATACTCCAATGGCTGCAAAAGCATTGGAAAAGGCTGGAAAGAAGATTGGTTTTGATGTCAAGATGGAACAGCAGGGTTCAATGGGGCAGGTTAATGCTATTACAAAAGAAGAAGCTCAGGCTGCTGACTTTGTACTCATTGCATCTGATCAGCATATTGAAGGTATGGACCGTTTTGAAGGTAAACCAGTTATTCGTGTCAATATTACTACTTGTATTAAGGCACCTGAAGCAGTTTTAAAGAAATGTGCTAAAGCTGTTGAAGAAAAAAAGGGATAAAAAAATTCATAGGCCTATTGCGGAGACCTATGAATACATACTATATAGTGAGTACGCATTCTCATTATATAGCAAAAAATTTATATTGAGGAGAAAAAGTTTATGAAAAAGTTTTTTAATGAAGCTAAAGGTCATATGATGACTGGTATCGGCTACATGTTACCACTTATCATCGGTGCTTCTTTAGTTGTTGCAATTCCATTAATTATCGCATTATGTACTGGTGTACAGACCCTAGATCCATATGCTAAGGCAACTGGATTCTATCATACTTTATGGCAGATTCAGCAAGTAGGTTGGGCTGGTATCGGTCTTGTTAATACAGTTCTTGCTGGTTTTATTGCTTACTCTATCGCTGAAAAGCCTGCTATCGGTGCTGGTTTAATCGGTGGTGCTATCGCTTCTAATTATCAGGAAGGTTTCTTAGGAGCTGTTATTGCTGGTTTCTTAGCTGGTTACACTGTAAGATGGTGCAAAAAGACATTTAACTTACCTGAATCATTCCAGTCAATGATGCCATTAGTTATTTCACCATTCTTTGCTACAGCTGTTATTGCTCTTGTAATGGGTGTTATCTTAAATACTCCATTATCAATGTTAAATACTGCATTAATTTCTTGGATTCGTACTATGACAAAATCTGGTACTAATCAGGTTCTCTTAGCTATCATTTTAGGTGCTATGATTGGTTCTGATATGGGTGGACCTATCAACAAAGCTGCTTGGATGGCAGGTAACGTATTAATGGCAGAAAAAATCTATCAGCCTAACGTTTATATTAACTGTGCAATTTGTATTCCACCACTAGCATATGCTATTTCTACTGTTATTAAGAGCAAATGCTATTCAGATTCTTTCAAAGATGCTGGTAAAGGTAACTGGGTAATGGGATTTGTTGGTATCACTGAAGGTGCTATCCCATTCACATTAGTAAAAGCGTCTCGTCTAGTTCCACTTAACATGATTGGTTGTGCATTAGGTGCTGCTGTAACATGTCTTTTAGGTGCTAAGGCTACTATTCCTCCAGTTGGTGGTATTTATGGTTTCATCACTATTGGTAGTGGATGGGCTTATTTAGTAGGTATGCTAGTAGGTGCATTATTCATTGCATTTGTTGCTCCATTACTTGCTAACTTCAACGTTGATCCAGATGCAGCAGACGAAACTATGACTGAAGACGACGTAGAAATTTCATTTGAATAAAATTTAATAAAGAAGGCACTGCCTTCTTTATTTTGTTAAGGAGAAGATTATGGCAAAGAAAATTCATATTGTTCCACATTTTCATTGGGACCGTGAATGGTATTTCACAACATCACGTTCAAAAATATATCTAATGAAAGATTTAGGAGATGTATTAGATACACTAGAAAAAGATCCTGAATTTAAATACTTCATGTTAGATGCACAAGGTTCATTATTAGATGACTATATTAAATGGAGACCAGAAGATGAGAATAGAATTAAAAGATTAGTACAGGCTCATCGTCTTGTTATTGGACCATGGTATACACAGAGTGATTTAATGGTTATTTCAGCTGAATCAATTGTTCGTAATATGTACTATGGCATGAAAACATGTCTTAAATATGGCCCATATATGAATGTTGGTTATGTACCAGATTCATTTGGTATGGCTGGAAATATGCCTCAGATCTATAATGCATTTGGAATTAAAGATACATTATTCTGGCGTGGTGTAACAAATGATATGGTTAAACATACAGACTATAACTGGCGTGGACATGATGGAAGTACAGTATTTGTAACTCAGATTCCTCATGGATACTATATCGGTGGTAATATTCCTGAAGATGATGAAGATGCAAAGAAGTTCTGGAAAAATGAATGTTTAATTAAAGCTGGAACTGGTGCAACAGACAATATTTATTTTCCAAATGGCTTCGATCAGGCTCCTATTAGAAGAAATCTTGTTGAATTAATAAAAAAACAGCAGGAAGCTGATCCGGAAAATACTTATGTTATTAGCTGTATTGAAGATTATATTAAAGATGTAAAAGCTGCACATCCTGAATTAGAAGAAGTAGAAGGAGAATTGATTTTAGGTAAACACAGTCGTGTACATAAATCTATATTCTCATCTCGTTCTGATTTAAAAGCTTTAAATACAAAGCTTCAGAATTATGTGACTCATGTTTTAGAACCTTTAATGACAATGTCTTATTCTTTAGGTAATGAGTATCCACATGGTCCAATGGAGACTATCTGGAAATTATTATTTGAAAATGCAGCACATGATTCAATTGGTTCATGTATTTCAGATACTGCCAATGAAGATGTTTATATGCGTTATAAACAGGTGAGAGATATCACAGATGCTTTGGTAGAATTACATACAAGACTTATTGCGACTCGTATTAAAAATAATGCTGATATGACTATTACATTGTTCAATACCTTACCATTTGTCAGAGATGAAGTTGTAACAGCGAAAGTTTATCTTCCGGGTACAGATTTTGCTTTGAAAGATAATAAAGGCAATGATGTAAATTATACAATTCTAGAATCAAAAGATTTAACTGATTATGTTTTATCTCAGACAATTAAGTTAAATCCAAGCAAGAAGGTTTATACACCTGAAAGTGTTATTGAAGCAACTATTGCTATTGTTGCTAAAGACCTTCCAGCAATGGGATATGTTCAGTATACTTTAGATTTCTCTCATTCTTCTAAGCAGGAATTAAAAGAATCTTCAACAGTAGAAAATGAATTCTATTCTATTCATTTAGAAGAAGATGGAACACTTACTATTGTCGATAAAGCAAATAACCATGTTTATAAGAATCAGGCAGTATTTGAAGAAAATGGTGATGGAGGAGATTCATTCAACTATTCACCAGCACATCAGGACTTAATAACATATTCAAAGGATCATTTAGTAGACAGCAATATTCAGGCTTCTGAATTATATACTTTATTAAATGCAGAATATAAATTACCAATTCCAAGTGATCTTGATGAACGTGCATTAGGTAAACGTTCAATTGAATTACCAGTTAAGATGTCTGTATCATTAAGAAAAGGGTCACCTGTTATTGATTTTGATGTACATGTAGATAATGTTGGTAAATCACATCGTTTATGTGTTGTATTTGATGCTGATCTTGTTTCAAAAGTAAATATTGCGGATGAACAGTTTGGTGCTATTGAAAGAGAAAATGTTCATAAAAAAGAAATGGCTCTTTATAATGCGGCACTAGAAAGATCAAAAACAGTAAAAGAAGAAGTGAATAATGACTTACCACTCAACTTCCAGCAGAGTGATACTACATGGCAGGAACCACCTATCTCTATTGAACCTACACAGAGCTTTGTAAGCTTAAGTAATAGTGAAAGAGGAATAGCATTAATTCCTCAGGGAGTACGTGAATATGAAGTGATTGATGATCATGCAATCCGTTTAACACTATTTAGAACTTACTCATTTATGGGTAAAGAAAATCTTATCTATCGTCCAGGACGTGCAAGTGGAGAACGTATTATTGAAACACGTGATGCTGAATTACAGAAACCACTTGATTTCTCATTTGGTTTCACAACTTTTGCAGGTGATTTCAATAGTGCACATATCGCAAATACAGCAAAAGCATACAATACTCCAGTTGTTGCAAGAGAGTATTCAGAATTCTTAAATGGTAGATTAATCTTCTCTGAACCTGAAGTAGAAGGTACAAAAGAAGATAGTTATTCATTATTCTCTACAGAAAATAAATTAGTTGTAAGTGCAATTAAGAAAGCTGAAGATAAAGATGGATATATTATCAGACTTTATAATGGACAGTTCCATGAAGAAGAAAGTGATACATTAGTATTTACTCAAAATATTAAGAAAGCATATTATGTAGATTTAAAAGAAGAGTATGCAGATAATATTGAAGTAGTAGATAATACTATTCAAGTTAAGCCTCTTACGCATTGTAAGTTCACAACAATTTATGTGGAAACAGAATAAATATGAACCCCAGGGATATTAATCCTTGGGGTGATTTCTTTTGTGTCAATAAAAAATATAATTATTTGTCTTAACACCTAATAATAGTTGGTGTGAAGCGCCAATTGCGTGCATGTGCAATTAGAAAGTAGTAAGATATATCGTAGGGTACTCTATTGGTTTCATTTACCAAAAGAGTTCATTTTAAACTTAAAGATATATGAAAAGTTAGTTTATATAATGGAGGAGGTTATTGTAAATAATATGGAAATGGATGATATTTACGAAGAAGAACAATTAAATCAAATTGAGATGAAAGAATCTGAGAAAAACAATAAAGGAGATATATCCGATTTGTTAGATAATGAAATTAAGACAAAAGGTATTGAGATGGAATCTGAACAAAATATTAAACAAGTTAAAGAATATAGAATTGATTTCAATGATAAATCACAAAAAATGTTGTTACCAAATAATACAAGTGAAGATTTCTTATCTAATATAAGACCAATAACAGAGAACTTAAATTTGTTGCCAAATAATATAGGCGAAGATTTCTTATCTAATATAAGACCAATAACAGAGAGATTGAATTCGTTATCTAAAGCAATTGGAAAGTTATCTTTCTCTATGGTAAAAGTAACTGAAGCAATGAACTCGTCAGCAATAAAATGGTTGCAAAAAATTGATTTTTCTCCACTTCAAAACGTCTTAAAAAGTATTACTAGAGGTTTGGATTTAGAGAGACTTAAAGCATTAAAGCAAGAATTTTTGCAAGCTATGTATGAATGTTATTGGTTTCCATATGTTGGTTCGGCAGATAGTATTAGTTTAATGTTAGATGTATTTGATATTTTAGCAACTAGTAGAGGGGCAAGTAAAAGAAGAGAGAAAAGAATAAATCGAGTCATTTTTTCGTATTATACAAATACTGAAATTAAGAATATCAAAAGACGATGGAAGAGTTCTGATTTAAAGCCACATATTAAAAAAATCTTAGGGCAAGCAATAGAAGCACATCTTCGAGGAGAGTATGTATTGACTATTTCTTGTCTTGCATCAATGTGGGAGAACTTGATTTATAATAGAGCAGGAATCACTACGCCTTTGCAACAGAAATATACAAAAGAAAAATTTAAAACATTATCTGAAAGGAATGGATTTGATGAAGTCTTTTCTGAATTTTATGATCATTTGATTCTAGGATATGTTAACTCTCCAGAAGATGTTATAGAGGGAGTGCCTAGTAGAAATGGATGTTTGCATGGTCATTATAACAAATATCCTAATAAGAAAGCTTCGTTAAATGCAATATTATTAACTGATTTTATTATTAATTTCCAAGTTGAAGAAGAAAATGAGACAGTAATAATTCAATGAAACAGCTAAGAAATTCGATAGTCTTATATAATGCAAAAAGTATTGATTGCTTCTTGAAAGAACGGTTCAAGCCGTTCTTTTTGTACTGTACTGATAAAAAAATATAATTATTAGTATTAACGCCTAATATAGTCAGTTCTAGAAAGACTACTAACAGCATATATGTAAATAAAAGAGTAAAACAACACTAAGTTTAAGAAAAATGTTGCTACTAGATCATTAAATTTAACTTAACGCCTATTTTTCTACTTTATAGCCGCCTAACTCAAATCATCATTTCTTGAATAGTTGTAAAATGATCTTAAAAGGTCCGGTGAGTGCTATGATAACTGAAAACCAGGTGAAAAACTATTTAAAATCTAAGGACAAGGATTATGTAAATAAACTTATCGAATCATTATATGAACAGGATGATGAAGACATTGATCCATCTCATAAGGCATGCCCTATATGTGGTTCAGTTCATTTCAAGAAGAATGGAAAAGATAAGAACGGACATCAGAGATATATCTGTCTTGACTGTCACAAGTCTTTTAGTGATAGAACCAATACCTTATTCTACTGGTCTCATTTTACTTTGGACCAGTGGCTTCACTTCATTGAACTGGAACTATATAAAATGCCTCTAGAGGGTGAGGCTCAAGTCTTGGAGACAAGCAAGACAACCTGCTTCTATATGCGTCATAAACTTTATCATGCAGCATCTGAAATCATGGGTCATCAGAAATTATCTGGTGAAGTTGAAATAGATACACAGTATAAAAGTATCAACCTAAAGGGAACACGCCCTCAGAATATGCCCAGATACTCAAAGAAAAGAGGTAAACAGGCTGCATATAGAGGAATATCTCATCATAAGGTTGCCATTGTATGTGTTACAGATGAAAATGATCATATGATGATGCAGGTATCAGGTCTTGGAAGTGAATCATTCGATAAATATAAAGCGAATGAAGACTACTTTGAAGATGTGAAAGAGTTCATATCAGATTCAAAGGCAAGCATACAGCAGTTTGCCAACTATCTTGAAGCAGTAAACAATAAGATAAAGACATCTCCCTTAGAGAAGAGATATCTTAGTGATGACGGAAAATCATTAGGTTCAGTCAATGAGATGATGACAGAAGTGAGCTCAATGATTTAAACAACAAGAGGTGTTGGAACCAGATATTTACAAGGTTATCTAGATTTTCTGCTTCTATAGAAGCAGGTTAAGTATAAGTTCAAGAAAAAGGAGATGGCTTCTGAAATTCTTAGAATGATTATAGATACAGAAGCTTTCTGTAATGAAATGGTAAGAGCTACACCTATGCCCATTTCGCTTAAGGAAGCCTATTACGAGTATCGTTATGGGATTTTTGCCGAATAAGATAACCTAAAACAACAATTTTCTTGAATTGAACGAAGTAAATTATTGAATTATTGATGGTTAAATGTAAAGAAAAAATAGACTTAAAAATTAATTTATATGTGTACTATAAATCTGATGATTCGTTAACAATTCTATTTTATCTCGAAAAAATAACAAAAAAATGAATTCAAAAATCAAATTTTTTATAATTTATTATTTACAAAGATTGAAATAAATATCATGACATATATAATTATAAATGTCATGATATTTAACTAGAAATTTAAATGTTTGATTGATATAATATAATAAATTTAATTGGAGGTAAGTGTAACATGCTTAAAAAATCAAAAAGTGTTACGCCTGAATATGAAGGAATTACTTCATTTCAAAAGGGTCAAGCGGCAAGATTGTTTAAAAAAGTTGTAGAGGAAGACCAAGTTCTCATTGTAAACAAACAAAATAAGCCTCAATCTGTAATCATATCTTATGATAGATACCTTCGACTTAAAAATCAAGGAATCGATATATGTTCAGCTGAAGGAGGTGAAGAGGAGTGACATCATTGAATGGTTATGGAGTGGTCTATACTCCAGAAACTTTAGCAAATTTTACAGCAAAATTACTACTCAGTGAAACAACGTTTAATATTTTTGATTCCAAAAACAATGTAACAGTTTTAGACCCTGCATGTGGCGAAGGAATGTTATTAAAAGAATTTAATCGTGAATTTAGAATTCATCACAATATTCCAATTCATAGTGTAGGAGTGGATATTGAAGAAGAAGTAATTCATAATAATAAAAAATCTTATAATGATACGTATCAGTTTATTTGTAAAAATACTATTATTCCTTCAAATAAATTAACTGCGATTAGCTACTGGAAGCATGAGATAAAAACCCCTTCATTTATAATTGCTAATCCTCCGTGGAGTTCAAAAAAAATATTTTCAAAATCCGATCTTTCTCGAGCAGGCTATGAATTTTATACAGGACAATATGATAGTTATGTCTTATTTATTGAATTATGTCTAAAGTTGGTTAAGAAAGATGGTATGTTGGCGTTTATCATACCTGATTCTCTTTTTTCTGGTGAGAACAAAATGTTGAGAGAATATTTGTTGAAACACACTCAAATTAGAGTTATTGCACGCTTAGGAGAGAAACTTTTTCCCCATATTAATAGAGCAACGAGTGTTATTATTCTAAAAAATAGTTTTCCTACACTAGATAGTACAACAACATGTTATAGACTTGATACAACGGATAGAAAAAAATTCTTGGCGGGTTCACTTGATATATTTGATTCCTATATTCAAAAAAAACATAGTGTGCTACAAAAACGATTTGAGGACAATCAAAATTATGTTTTTGACATAGATGCTCGAAGGGAAGAAGAATTCTTATTAAAAAAAATTGAAAATAATCATATTAATTGGAACGAAGTGTTTCACTTCGGAAGAGGTGTAGAAATTTCAAAATCTGGAATTGTAGTTAAATGTGAACATTGCCAATCTGTTCAAGGATATTCTAAAAAACATCTGAAGTTAGGTAGTAAAGTATGTCAAGCTTGCGGTAAGATTACAACAGTAAATGAATCTAATATCTTTAATATTATATCTAGAACTAATAAAACAGGATATGTTCCAATGTATGTTGGGGAAAATCTACATAGATATAGTTTTGATGGAATTAGATATATACTCCCCAATGTAAATGGTATCAATTACAAAAGTTCAAAACTATATTATCCTCCTAAGATACTAATAAGAAAAACAGGATTAGGAATATTTGCTTGTATCGACTATGAAAGCACCTATATAAGTCAGACTATTTATTCCTGTAACTTTATTCAAAAAAACAATCCTGTTCCCCTCGAATATTATTTAGGCGTTTTAAATTCTAGAGTTATATATTATTTTTATTTAAAAAAGTATGGGGAGAACGAATGGAAATCACATCCTTATTTGACAAAGAACATTATTTTTTCACTTCCAATTAGACAAGTTGATGATTCGAATTTGGAAGTATGTCAAAAAATCGCAAAATTAGTAAAAAAAATTCTAAAAAATTATTCTAGAGAACTAGATTTAGAAATAGAAAAACTAGTTTTAAAATTGTATAACATAAACCAAGAAGAGTGTGATATCATTATGAACGTTCTCAATAATCTTCCTGATTTAAATGCGTTTAATCACATGAAAATATCAATTGGAGAGTTATATGTATAGATATATAGGAAATAAGACAAAATTATTGCCAGTTTTAATGGAAATTATTGCTGAAGAGGCTCCTTTAAATGCTACTATTGTTGATTTGATGTCTGGAACAGGAAGTGTTGCAGTTTCTTTAAGACAAAGAGGATATCATGTAATTGCGTCTGACATGATGACATATTCTAAACATCATTTGGTAACACAGTTATTGTTGAATGAGCCTCCATCATTTAAAAAAATAATTGAATATTTAAATATTAGAAATACTGATTTATCGGGATATGAATCGATTTTGAGTTATTTGAATTCTCTTCCTGAGAAAGAAAGCTATTTCTTTAATGAATTTTCACCAGATGGGACTCCAAGTAATGGATCTCCTAGTAGAAAGTATTTCACATCTCAAAATGCAAAAAAAATAGATGCTATTAGAGAAGAAATTAATTCATGGATTGAAAAGAGTTTAATAACATCAGAAGAAGAATCTGTATTAAAGCATACGTTGATTATGTCAGTTAATGATATAGCGAACATTTCGGGAACATACGGATATTTTTTATCTAAATTTAATGCAAAGTCTTTAGAACCTATTATGTTACGTCCCGTTCAATTTATTCACGATGAAAACATACATAATGTAGTAATTCAAGGGTTCGCAGAAGATATAGCATCCTCAATAACTGCAGATGTATGTTATATTGATCCCCCTTATATGAAACGTCAATATGCAGCTAATTATCATATTTTGGAAACCATTGCGCGAGGAGATTTTCCAGAAACAATTGGTAAAAGTGGCTTACGAAACTGGTGGGATCAACATTCTAAATTCTGTACTAAAACCAAAATAAGAGAGTCATTCTCTAAGGTAATTACTGAAATGAACTGTAACAAGTTCATAATTAGTTATAGTGAAGATGGGTTGCTATCATTAAATGAATTAATAGATTTATTTTCTAAATTTGGTGAAGTGAAATATAGAACAATTGAACATTCAAGATTTAGAAGCAATAAGAGTAATCTTTCAAAAAAACTTAATGAATATGTTATTATCTTATCGAAAAAAGAAAGCATAGAATAAGGAATCCTTCATTTTTGAGGGGGTCAATAAAAAAACTTGCTTTAAATAATTGGTGTGTTCATTTGTAAAGGGCAGTCATTCTGACTGCCCTTTATCGCGCTCATATTACTTCTATTCAAATGTTTTATTAGTACTTTTTCTTATAATATCCCCTCTTCATCCTTTTCTTTTAATTGACTCATCAATAGCGTAAGTGGAAGGATTAGAGGATTTATTAAGAGAATATATCAGTCTGTTTTTCATTCTTGCAAAGTTTTGATATCCATATGCATTTAAAAGTGTGCCCACAGATTTAGAGATGATCTTTCTAAGGCTAAAAAATATTTAGAGCAAAATTCTAATCTTCACAATAATTAAAGACCCAGAATAAATTGCACTTTTTTTATCATTTGCAATAGGCTTTGAAAGTAGTTGCTTCCAAGGTGAAATTATCTTTGATATTTCCACGACACTCATAATAATGTATCACTTTTGCAGTGCTACTTAGCCCATAAAATCTGTAAATACAGTATTGTTCACCTTTATCTTCGGATACTTCAACTTCATTAGCTGTTACATCAAAAGGTTTGTTTTTTCCTCCAGTAGTTGATTTTACCTCTATATATTTTTCACGATAGTCCGTGTCAACTTTCTCGAAAGATAATATATCGTAACCCAGTCCATCACCAATTGACTGAGAGACATGTTCTATTCGTTCCGCTAAATCAGCTCTACCTTCTGAAATTAGTCTTTCTTTTTCTACTTCGATTGCCAAAAGTTCACCGATATCACCTATCATTTTAAGATTTTTGTTTCTTCTTATATAGTTAACATCTTTTGAGATAGTTCTTATTGCTGAACGAACTCTTTTTTTCTTTAATTGAGGTGCTTCTACTTTTTTAATAGTTACTTTTGAAGTATTTAAAGCAAGTGAAATATCTTTGTTAGCATATTCTACTGCATCATCAGAAACTTCATTAAAATCTCTAGGTAAATCAATATTACCAATTTCATTGTCTGCAGCAGAGCCAACAGCAAACGGCGAATCTTTGTCATTAACAAAACGTAAATATTGGTCATCATAGAATATGATACCTTGATGTTTTCCTTTGGAAAAAATATCTTCTAATCCTACTCCTGACGGCCATGTATTAGGTAATTTATCAGAGTTTATGTAGGTTGCGTAATATTTTATATCATTGTTCTCACTGGCTGTTTTTATAATGAGGATGTACAGATTATCAATGATACTAGGATAATTTTTTTCGTAGATATAATTTCCACTACTGTCTTGATTCGGTTCTGGGAACCCATTTTGAGGTTGCCATGCTGGATGTCGATGTTTAACATTCTGTCTTGAAATACGATAATCTTTTCTACCAGTTCTTGGCGCTAGTTCAAGATCTGCTGAAACTGTGCTGCCAACTACAATAGCATTAAATGTGTATTTTTTTCTTGGTAATTTTGATTCCTTATCCCAAAATTCTGGTGTGTTATAGATATCATCTGCATTTTTAAACATTTCATCAAGTTCATCTTGGCTGTAACCGGCTGCTTGTATATAAGTCTGACCACCTCCACCAACAGGTTTTTTTATGCCATACATGTTAGTAAAGTCAGAATCTTGAATTTTGTGATATAAGATAGCTATAATATGTTCTCTCATTTTATTCCTCCATGAAATCAAAAATTTTATCATATGATGATATATGTAATGCTTTTTTGAATGCCCAAAGCTGTTGTGGTGATATGTTATGTGTCCCTGCTTCGATTTTCACCCAACACTCTCTAGTAGTATCACATCCCAATAATTGCATATATTTTGTGAGTTCAGTCACTCCAGGTCCTGCCTCTAATCGAAGCATTTTTAAATGATATCCAAACTCCTTTGAACCTTTAATCTTTTGCATAACTTCTCACCTCCGAAACAAATACGGTTCTATAATACATATTATATTACAATTTAATTACTGGACCGAACCGTAAATGGTTCGTTATTTAATAATTTACTGGGTATAAATAAAAGAAATGAATTGATATTATTTGAGTAAATATCTCAAACTTGTTAACATGATTATTCCACTTTAGTTGATTGATCACTCATTCCGATTAGGTTGACCAAGTGTTCCGATACTCTTGACCAACTAACCATTTTCGTGAAATTCCGACGGGGGTGACCAACCATTCCGATGAACCTGATCACCTAAAAATCCTGACTGTAAATAAAGTACGGCCAGGATTTTTTTTAACTGCTTCTCATTGACTTATCGCCAAAGATTTTTATTGTCTGTGATTTTGATATTATTTTATCCATTATTGCATCAGCTAAAGCACCTCCCCCAAGCTTACTGTGCCATCCTGCAACATCAAACTGAGAGCAGAATACTGTTGAATGAATACGATATCTCTTTTCAAGTATTTCAAGAATATCCTGCTGTTCGGCATTATTAGTCCCTATCAACAGCCATTCGTCCAGTATTAAAAGATCACACTTTATGTATTGATTTATTCTCTTTCTGTAGTTTCCCTGAACCTTTGCAAGATCTAATTCAGCTAATAAATCAGGAAGTCTTACATACATTACCTTCAGGGTTGCATTACATGCCTCTACACCTAGTGCATAGGCAATATATGATTACCACTTCCTGTAGCACCAACTATGATGAGATTCTCATGTTTCTTGATATATTCATTAGTTGCAAGTCTTTCAATCTGATTCTTATTATATGTATCTCTGTTTATTGTTGCTTCCTCCATAATATGATGAACCTCTGATAATCACATACCTATCATCAATCAACTATTCTTCTTCTGTTTTTCTATTATCTTGATTATACGCAATAATTAATATAGTATTCTTATGGCGGGGCACAGCTAAGTGTTGAAGTGCCATATGGCATGCTTCCTCAAGTTGCTTGGATGAATATGAGCCTGCCAACTTTAATATTGATCTGCAGCCGTTATATGCTTGTTGTTCTGCTTTATAATTATGTACATATTGGTAGAATACTGACCAGAATTTGCCATATAAACGTCTATGAGAACAGATACGTTTCTTCTTGTAATGGACTTCAATGACGCTTCTAGTGATTCATATATCAACTCTATGCTGATTATTTGCAAGAAACTGCACCACCTATTTGGTGGTCTTTTGTACTACCATGTTATTAACCCCTAATAACAGTAGTTATAGAACATTAAACTAGTGCTATTCAATCAAAAAAAGAATAAAATAGAAGTATATGTATATAGAAGATAGTCTAAGTAATTATTAATAAATAATGGAGGGTTAACATGGAAGTACATAAAGGAAACATATTTGGAATACTAAATGGAGACAAACAATTTCTTATTCCTGTATATCAAAGATACTATAGCTGGGAATTAGAACAATGTAAACGTCTATGGAATGATATTGTTGTAATGCAGAAAGAAAAGAAAGTAGGGCACTTTGTAGGTTCAATAGTAAATATTGCTGAACAGGCTATGCCTACTGGAATACAGAAATATATGATCATTGATGGTCAACAACGTCTTACTACACTTACTTTACTATTAATCGCATTACGTAATTATGCATTAAATAATCCAGATGATAAGACTATAAATGCACATCGTATAGATGGAATGCTTTTAAAGAATGAATTTGAGTCTGGTGAAGACAGATATAAATTATTATTAACTGATAACGATAAAGATATTCTTATTAGTCTTGTAGAAAGAAAACCTATAAAAGAAGGTGTTAAGTCTAGACTCTTAGATAATTACAAGTTCTTTACATCAAAGATAGATAATCATGAATTAACACCTGCTGAAACCTATGAAGCAATTGGTAAACTCTTGATAGTTAATATTACTTTAGATAGACAAACTGATGATGCACAAGCTATCTTTGAAAGTCTAAACTCAACAGGTAAAGAGTTATCTGAATCTGATTTAATAAGAAACTATATTTTGATGGGATTAGAGCCTACAGAACAAACATATATCTATGAGCATTTATGGAGACCTATGGAACAACTCTTTGTTTATGAAACACAAGAAAAAGTCATGGATGCTTTTTTTCGTCATTATTTAACTATGAAAATGACAAGTATTCCAAAACAAGGCCGTGTTTATGAAACATTTAAGTTATTCCATATGAATAGTGAATTTAATACAATCAGAGAACTTTGTGAAGACTTAATAGAATATGCTCGTTATTATACAAATATTGTATATAAGAGAAGTGATGACAAGGAACTAAAACAACTCTATGATGATATAATCGATTTAAGAATGGAAGTCTCTTACCCATTCTTATTAAAAGTTCATCATGATTGTAATGAAGGTCTCATTACAACTGATGATTTAAAAGAAATCCTAAGATATTGTATTAGTTATGTCTTCAGAAGAAGCATTTGTGGTCTAGCAACAAACTCAATGAATAAAACATTTGCAATATTTAAAAACTCGATCCACAACGATGATTACATGAATTCTGTAAAAGCATCATTTATGCTTTTACAGACATATAAAGAGTTTCCAAATGATGAGCAGTTTTCTTCTTCATTTGTAATTCATGACATGTATAATATGCGTACGAGAAACTATGTATTGAGTAGATTAGAAAACTACGATAATAAAGCGCCAATTAATATTGGTAATTATACAATTGAACACATTATGCCTCAGAATAAGAATCTTTCAGAAGAATGGCAAAAAGAACTTGGGGACAATTGGAAAGAAATACAAAAGATGTATATTCATACAATTGGTAACTTGACTCTTACTGCTTATAATTCTGAAATGAGTGATCATTCTTTCAAAGATAAAATGAATATGGATGGTGGATTTAAAGAGAGTGCTTTAAGACTTAATAAGTATGTTGTGAGTGTTTCAGAATGGAATGAAGAACATATAAAGGAAAGAGCAAAACAGCTATGTGATAAAGCATTAAAAATATGGCCTTATCCTGATTTAACTGACGAAGTACTTGAATCATATAAGCCTGATGAAAACACATCACAGGAATATTCATTAGAAACATATGATATGAATTCTTTAAGTAAAACTCTATTTGAAGCCTTAGATAAAAGAATATTGAATCTATCACCACAGGTAAAACGTGAATATAAGAAACGCTATGTAGCATATAAGTTAGATACTAATTTTGTAGACATTATTTTCCAAAAGAAAGGATTACGTATTAGTGTTAATATGAAATTTAGTGAAGTATATGATCCTAAAGGTATTTGTAAAGATATAACAAATTTAGGTAGATGGGGAAATGGTGATGTGGAAGTAAGTATGAGAGAAGTTTCTGAAATTGATCAAGTAATGGAAATTATAGAGCAAAGCTTTAATATACAGAATGATGAATAGGGTTTAAAAGTAAATCTAATAAAGTTAGTTTGTATTTTTGTTTCGATTGCTGATAGAGGATTAAATGCATTGAATTCTAGCAAGTAATATATATGTAGTAGAGGATAACTAATATGAAAGAAGAAACAGTAAGTAGAATTAGAAAATTCACAGAAGACAGAGACTGGGATCAATTCCATTCACCAGCTAATCTAGCTAAGTCTATAGTAATAGAAGCAGCAGAACTATTAGAATGTTTTCAGTGGTCTGATGACAATTATGATTTACAGCATGTTAAAGAAGAACTAGCTGATGTAATTGTATATAGTCAAAATCTATTAGATAAGCTAGGATTAGATGCTGATGAGATAGTGAATATGAAGATGAGTCAGAATGAAGCAAAGTACCCTGTAGAGAAGGCTAAGGGTAAGAGTGATAAGTATACAGAACTATAAGATGTTAGGGCGTGTAAGTACAATTAAACAAATATACAAAAGGGAATTCCGTCTTTGAATCGGAAATCCCTTTTCAGATTTATGATTTTTTCAATCAATACTATAGTGGTCTTCAATTAAGTATGTACAGAATGTGATTTATTGTTTTATAAAGGAGGTAAGAAATTGCTGTTATGGACAAACTTAAAATCAATAATAAGTATGAAACAATAAAAGTAATAATAGATGGTGAAGAATATGATTGTATAATAAGATTTTCTGTGTCAGATCATATCCTATTTGAAAAACAGAGAAATTTAGGATACTCTGGAAAAGAAGCTATTAAGAGTTCCATAGTTAAAAATCTTGTAGGTATTGAAACTGAAAAAAGAGAAGAGTTGTTAGCAAATGGCAGTACAGTATCAGATTCTATTATGGAGATGTATATAAGCAAGGTGACTGATGGGGATACAATTATGAAGAAGGCTTATGATGTGGCTGAAGGGGATTGCTATGAGAGGTTCGATGTTGCGTTAAAAGAATCCACGAAAAAACTATTAGAGCAACTACAACCCAAATTATCTGAACTAATCAAACCAAATTTTCATCTTGAGTCCATGAAAATTAATATTCCAGGTTATAATCAAAATATTGGACAAATGACAAAAACAATCGCTCAAATAGTTAAACCAATGATGGATGCTCAAGAAATGTTGAAGCCATTTTTTAATCAAATATCTGAACTTAGTAAAAGTATCTCAAAATATTATTCAATCATTACTACGACTCTGAGTGATATCATTAAAAGAGTAAGAATTCCATCATTCAGTGAAGAAGAAAAAGAACAAATCAAAGGTTCCTACGAGGAATGGGGTAAATACGGCTGGACTCCTATACCAAATGCATCAATATCATTTTATTTTAATCCTCCAGTTGATATGAAGGATGCTAATAGGAAGGCATTAAAATACTGTAAGAACGAAGATATGAAAGAACTCTTTGAAGAAATGAAAACTAAATCCGGAATTAAACAATCAGATCTTGAAGAAGCTATATTTTGTTTTGAAAACAAAAAATATAAATCTTGTGCCATGATTTTATTTGCTCTTTTAGATTCTAAACTAATTAGATTTCAAAAGGATGAAGATAGGAGTAAGCGTAATAATTTACGACCATCTGGTCAAAAAGCAGCAAAAAATATTGAAAAGAGATATGATTCGGAAGAAGAAAAAAATCTCTATAGATTATTCGAAGCAGCAAATATTTTTGGTTGTATTGATAAATTTTTCGAACCCGGAAATGATTTTAAATGTCAGCCAAAAACTATTAATAGAAATTTTTTGGAGCATGGCATGCTTACTAAACAAGTTAGGAGAATGGATTGTGTTCAGTTATTTTTGCTGTATTATAATTTTGTGAAGTTACTTGAATGGATTAAAGAATAGTTTTATTGCTTTAAACAAAATGTGAATGTTAGAATCTTTATATATCATATAAATAATATATTGTATATTTTATGATTAAAAATATGCGGTAGTATGAATATTGATTATGATGAAGTGTATGGTGTTAGCGCCATTTATAATGACAATAAGTATTATTAGTAAATAAGTAAAACATCGAGAAAATATTTTGCATATAGTATTTTTTTAGTTTACTGTTCCGCTAATATAAGACCACTTGTTACGGTGGAGAAGTCCACCATGCCTTCTCTATTACTATTGTTTTTTTGTGTATTCTTCACGTAATGATTTTTTATGTAAAATAATCAGATATGAATTAATAATTATTCCACTTTAGTTGACCACACATTACGATTGGGTTGACCAAGTGTTCCGATATGCCTGACCAACAATTCCGACAAGATTGATCAACTAATTAATTTATATATATTTCCTAGAATGGTTAACACCCGTTCTTTTTAAAATATGAATTATTTTTATTAACCCCTCATAAAAGGCACTATAGAACCCTAACTCAATACATTTCTTTTAAAAATAGACTACAATAGAACTATAGAAAGAAGATGCATTAAGAAGGGAACATCAATCATATGAAAGAAAATCACAATAAAGATAACATATTATTCTATTTCGTATTATTCAGTTTTATTGTTTCAATATTATTAGGGCTTATAATACTTATTGCAGATTTCATGAAAGGTCCAATACCTAATTATCTAAAGTATGGCTTTAAGACTACAGAAGTCAAAAAAATGTACCAAAAAGAATATGTGCCAGAAATACAAGAATATATTCAAACAAGTGATCTTCCAGATGTGACTATTAAGGTAGATCGTTGTTCATATGCTGAATACAATAAAGCATATGGTGTACCTGTATATCAACTAGACTTCACTTATTCAAATCATACAGTTGATGATTATTATGAATCAGCTATTGAATCTAAACGTGGTGCAAAAGACTTATTCTATAAGATACTAGAAGTAAACGGGAATAAGAATTATTATGAGAATGAATCTAAAATATCTTGGGATGGTGAACCTTTTGAATCAGAAGGAAGAATGGTGTTATTTCAAGAAGATGATAGATTTATAATGAAATTATCTGGTGACAAGCATAATTATGAAATAGAAAATCAACAGTATTATGATAAGCTCACTATTGATGGTGAATTAGTATATGAACTAAATAAACCTGGACCAAGCACTTACACTCCATCAAAACCTAAGAAGGAATACAATAGTTATGAATCAAGTGAATCATATAGTTCCTATAATGATGGTTACAATTCAGCAATAGATGATGGTGATTATGATCATGATAGATATCGTACTGATCCTTCTTATAGACAAGGTGTAGATGATGGTTTTGATGAAACAGATGAAGATTATTAAGGGGTGATTTAAATGTATGAAAGTTTAACTAAATATTTAGATGAGTTTACAGGAACAGAATTTGGTGCATGGATTATTGATAAGAAGAATGATGGAACACCAGAACATCCACTTGAATTCCCTTTTGTGGACTATTCAAGAGTTGTAGACCAGTTTATTCAGGATGTATATTCTTTTGTGGATAATCACGAAGAGATGGGATTACATAGCTATATAAAAATCCTAGAAGACAATGGTATCAAATGGAGTTGGGAACCAATGGTTAATGCAGAAGTAGATCATTTAGATGCTCAATGTATTATTGCCTTAATTTTTGGTGCTATTCGTGCAGATAGATTTGGTGAAGGGACATTACTTGCATTCTTAAAAGATGGTTTAATTACAAAATGGCTAGAAAGACTAAAAACATTAGACGCAGATAGTTAAACATTCTACAATGATTTCTTTCTCAACCTATCAATAGATAAACTTATGTAATGATCATCTATAAGTATAAAACAAGACAATTAATTAAAAAAACACTTGAACAAGTACAATGAAAGTGCTATCATTTCACTGTATGAAAAACGTATAGGATTGTTACTATTGAATTAGGCAAGACCAGAGTAAAACTTCTTATTAGAGGGGGTACTTTGGTCTTTTTTGTTGGTCCTATATAAAAAGGAAAGGAAAACGTATAATGAACAAAAAACAAGGTGTTATTGGATTAGTTGCTACAGTTATGATTGCAAATGCTGCATTTGTTGATGTAAGACCGGTTTATGCTGTAGAAAACTTAAATCTTGCTAAAGGATGTACTGTTAATGCAAGTAGTTATGAAGTGAATGCTACATCACCAGATAAAGCAGTAGATGGTGATATTACAACTCGCTGGGGAACAGCACAGAATAAGGCAGACAATGAATGGATTGAAATTAATCTAGGAGAAGAAAAGACAGTACGTCAGATTAATATCAATTTTGAAAGAACTGATGATGCACAGAATATTCTAGGTTATAAGATTGAATTAGAAGAAAACGGACAATATAAAGAAGTATATAGAAAGACTACTAAGGCAAAACAGAATGAAATCATTCAGTTAGATAAAGATCATCAAGCGACTAAAGTAAAAGTCACTGTACTTTCTGCAGATGCAGGTACAATCAACTGGAAGAATGTAGGTATCAATGAAATTGAAGTATATAGTCAATTAATTGAAGAAGCAGATGCGACACCTAATAAGAACCATATGGCTAACGCTACAATCACTGCATCAAGTAGTGAAGCTAATACACTTAGTCCAGATAAAGTAAAAGATGGAAGCACAGAAAAAGCCAATCGCTGGGCAAGTGATTATGAAACGCCTACTACTAATATCTGGCTTAATACTAAATTTGCTGGATTGACTCTAGTTAAGGAACTTAAGATTCATTTCTTTGAAAGAGATGTAGCTCCAATGCCATCTAACGTAAAGAGCTTTGATATTAAATACAAAGATAAAGATGGTAAAGAAAAACTTGCTCAAAGCTTTACTAATAAGACAAAAGGTGATGGATATGATAATGAAGTTGTTATTAGATTCAAAGAACCTATTGAAGCAAAAGAATTAAAGCTTTGTAACTTTGTTGCTGAAGCAACGTCTTGGAACAATGTAAGTATTGCTGAAATGGAAGTTTATTCTAATGAACAAACAGCACAGAAAGCAACTCTAAACTCTGTTGTCTCTTCTATTGAATCTCAGAGTAAAACAATTGAAGCAGATGTGAATACATTAGATATGCCAGCTGTACCAGCAGGATTTACTGTAAGAATCAATGGTGCAGACCTTGAACAGATCATTGGTGCTGATGGTAAGATTGTTCATCCACTAGTAGACAAGAATGTAAAGGTCTCTTATGTAGTTACAGAAACTGAAACAGGAAAAGAAAAGAAGACTGCAGATGTTGACTATGTTGTAAAAGGCATAAATAAACAGTTTGCAAATAAGAATACAAAACCTACTGTTATTCCAGAAATCCAGGAATGGCATTCAAACTCAACAGAAAAGATTTCTGTTAACTCATTAAAGACAGTGACTTATACAAATGATAAGTTAAAAGCTGTTGTAGATGAATTTGTACGTGATTATAAAGATTTCACAGGTATTAACCTTACAGTGAAAAAAGGTGCTTCTCAGGCTAATGCATTCAACTTTGAATTAAAAGCACCAGATACTCTTCTAGGTGATGAAGGATATACAATGGATATCCAGAAAGACCGTATCAATGTTGCTTCTGTTCATACAACAGGTAACATGTATGGTATGCAGACAATCCTTCAGATGTATAAAGAAGACAATGAAGGCTATAAGATTGGTAAAATGCGTGACTATCCTCGCTTTAAGACACGTGGATTCTTATTTGATGTAGCACGTAAACCAGTTTCATTAGATATGATGAAGGATGTTGCAAGAACAATGCGTTACTATAAGATGAATGACTTCCAGGCTCATTTATCTGATAACTATATCTTCCTAGAACAATATGGTAAAGGTGATCAAGAAAACGAAGCATTTAAAGCCTATGAAGCATTCCGTCTAGAATCAGGATTATCTAACGATAAAGGTGAAACACCTACTGCAACAGACTATTCTATCTCTAAGAAGGACTTCAGAGAATTCATCCAGGGTGAAAGAGCACTTGGTATGAATGTAGTTCCTGAAATTGATGTACCTGCTCATGCTACTTCATTCACTAAAGTATGGCCAGAATTAATGGTTCAGAACAAAGTATCACCATTAAATGGAAATAGACCACTTATTGACCATCTTGATGTCTCTAAGAAAGAAACAAAAGATAAGATTAAGGAAATCTTTGATGATTATACAAAAGGTGCTAATCCAGTATTTGATGGTGAAACAACTGTACATATTGGTGCAGATGAATTCTTATCAAACTATACAGCATATCGTGGATTCGTAAATGACTTAGTTCCACACCTAAAACAAACAAATACAGTACGTATGTGGGGTGGTTTATCTTGGATCAAAGATAATCCAGTGACACAGATTAAGAAAGAAGCTATTGATAATGTAGAAATGAATCTCTGGTCAGCTGACTGGGCAGATGGTCTTGAAATGTATGATATGGGCTATAAGCTTATTAATACAATTGATGACTTTGGTTATATGGTTCCAAATGGAAACAAAGGACGTGCCAATGCTTATGGAGATTTATTAAACGTAAATAGAATCTTCAATCAGTTTGAAGCAAATAAAGTAAGAGTCAAAGGTGGTTCTTATAAATATGTTCCTGCTGGTGATGATCAGATGCTAGGTGCTGCATTCGCATTATGGAGTGATAACATCGATAAGAGTGCATCAGGTTTAAGTGAATCTGATTTATATTGGCGTTTCTTTGACGCATTACCATTCTATGCTGAAAAGACATGGGCTGCCACTGGTAAGGAAAAAGGTAGTGCTGATGCTCTTGCTAAAGTGGCTCAGGATAAGGGAACAGGACCTAATACAAATCCTTACTACAAAGAAAATAAAAAAGGTGAAAACTATGAAAGCTATGATTTCAATAATGGCTTAAAAGATAGTTCTGAAAACAAACGTGATCTTAAAGCAGGTAAGAATACTGAAATCAAAGATAATGCGTTAGTATTAAAGGATGGTGTAAGTTATGTTACTTCACCAATCAAAGAATTAGGTAATGGTAATAAGTTATCATTTGATATTAAACTAAACAAACCAGCAAAACCTGGAGATATCTTATTTGAAGCAGATGCTGATTATGGAACACATGATATCAGAATCATGGAAGATGGTAAGTTAGGTTTCACTAGAGAACTTTATAACTACTACTTTGATTATGAATTACCAGTAGGTAAGACAGTTAATATCTCTATCACTACAGCTCAGCAGAAGACAAGTTTATATGTCAATGGTGAATATGTATGTGATGCAAAAGGTAAGTTTATTCACAATGATATGGTGAAGAAAGACAATATCACTCACTCAACATTCGCATTACCATTAGAAAGAATTGGTTCTAAGACAGAAACAGTATCTGCAGTGATTGATAATGTAGTAGTGACTGAAAAAGCACCAGAAGTAGATCTTTATAATAAAGCATCTTGGACTGGTAAAGCTGAATCAGAAACACCTACTTCTCATGGTGGAAACAATGAAGGTATTATCGGTATGGCATTTGATAATAAACCTTCTACAATCTGGCATTCAGACTGGTCACAGTCTACAAAGGATAAGGTTCCAACAACATCTGGTGCCCCAGGTACAGGTAAGGGTGCTGATGGAAGTATTTGGACAGAAATTTCATTTGATAAAGCTTATGAAATCAACCAGGTATCATTCACACCACGTCAGGATTCTAACAGTGGTCAGGTCACTAAAGCATCACTCTATATCCAGACTGAAAAGAATGGTGAATGGGTAGAAGTGGCGAAAGATCAGACATTTGAAGCAAATAAATCAGAAAAAACATTTACTTTTGATACACAGAATGTATATGGATTCAAGTTTGTAGCATCTGAATCAAATGATGGCTGGGTCGCTATCTCTGAATTCAACATTGCGAATAAAGATGTCACTAATAACACTTATACTGTTTATGTAGAAGCAGAAAAAGGTGGTAAAGTAAGTGGTGGTCAGGAAGTAAAAGCAGGTAAGTCTGTAACTATTACTGCAACACCTAATAGAGGTTATGTATTTAAGGGATGGTATCGTCCTAATGGTGATAAAGTATCTGATAAAGCAGAATACACATTTAAGGTAACAGGTAATACAGCTTTAATTGCGAAGTTTGAAAAATCTGCAGAAGCAGATGTAAAGATCAAAGATGTTCAGAAGCTAGATGATTTAACTGTTGTGAAAGGTACAACATTCGATGAATTAAATCTACCAAACAAAGTATCTATTACATTAGAAAACAATGAAACAGAAGAAGTAGATGTAACATGGAATAAAGATGCTTATAAGGCTAATGAATGTGGTACATATGTATTAGAAGGTACTCTTACATTACCTGAAGGCGTTGTAAACCCAGATGGCTTGAAAGTCGTTGTAAAAGTAACAGTAGAAAACAAGAAGTATACAGTTGCAGTAGAAAGTGATCAGAACAAGGGTACTGTCTCTATGGATAAAGCAGATGGTATTTATGAAGAAGGCACAAATGTGACTGTAACAGCTAAGGCAAATGAAGGTTATGAATTTGTGAACTGGACAGATGAAAATGGAAGAGAAGTAAGTACTTCTAACCCATATACATTTGAAGCAACTACAAACACTACTCTAAAAGCAAACTTCAAGAAAGTTGAAGTTACTCCAGCTAAACCATCATCACAGGATATCCTAGATGACTTACTTGCAGGTAATAAAGTACAGACAATCGTTTCTAAAGGACAGACACAGTATGTACTTCCTGAAGTACCAGAAGGCTATAATATTACTATTACTAAGGTAAGTCCTGAAGGTATTATCGCATTAGATGGTAAAGTGACAACTCCTAAAAAGGATACAGATGTGATCGTTACTATTACTGTAACTGATGCAGAAGGAAAGACTGCAAGTCATGACTTTACTGTAAAAGTAATTGGACTTAATGAAGTAGATAAGGAAACTTCAAAAGATCCTGAAACAGGAAAAGATACACCTAAAGATCCTTCTCAGGATAAGAAACCAGCAAAGACAGGTGATGCAACATCAATTGCAGGCTGGATCTCTATGATGACAGTAGCAGGTGCTATGTTACTTAAGAGAAAGAAAAGATCATAATACTTAAATTGGTCTGAGAGATAGCGAAAGCTATCTCTTTTTTGAGTTTTAAAACAAAGAAAAAACCCACGACATAAATCGTGAGCAATGGAGTCAACTTAAGAAGTTGGCTCTTTTTTATCGCCTTTTTTCCTACTATGAGTGTATATTTGTACAAATGTAGTT
>OIXW01000057.1_pt1 | contig 28227 bp, 22 predicted proteins | sample 1587951 | NCBI WGS metagenome assembly OIXW01 (sample SAMN03283239) | human gut metagenome | biome: human-associated habitat; material: feces | host: Homo sapiens | place: Peru | collected 2012
CTAAAACCTTGCCAATTTCGTGCAGATTTTTTTTATGGATTTTGAACACCCTACCTTACAGGGCGTCACTAACGAACGTACTTTGACCCAGGGTGTCGCTTCGCTTGCCCTGGGCTATGCGCTGTTGGGCTTTCAGCCCGTGCATTATCGGCTGCACTTGCTAAATCCGAAACTTGAATAAAGGATAAAATTATGGTAGATACAAGCCATTTTAACGAAGATGCATACGAACAAGCATTGATAGCCTTATTCCGTGATGAGTTAGGTTATCAGTATGTGTGTGGCTATGAAGTGGAGCGCGACTATCGAGAGCCATACTATCGAGCTGACTTAGAGCCATGTATGCAGCAACTAAACCCCACACTGCCCAAAGAGGCTGTAGCAGACGGCATCTATAAACTTACACATATAAACTGTGGCACCTTAGAGCAGAACAACGAACAATTTACACGTTGGCTGCAAAATGGGGTGGAAGTAAATTATAAGGAGGGCGACGACACGCGCACCGAATTGATGCAAGTGGTGGACTATGCCCACCCCAGGCGCAATTTGTTTAGGGTGGTTAACCAATGGCGCGTAGAAGAATATAAGAACAAACGTGCCGACATGGTGGTGATGGTCAATGGTCTGCCCTTGGTGGTCATTGAGCTAAAAAGTGCGGTGCAAGAAGATGCCACCGTACACGATGCTTATTTGCAAATACGCAACTACCAACAATCCATTCCGTGTTTGTTTACGTACAATGCCTTTAATGTGATAAGCGATTTAAGCGAAACCCGTGCAGGCACCATTACGGCAAAAGAAGAACGCTACATGGAGTGGAAGAGCGTGGACGGAACAAGCGAAAGCGATAGTGTTGTGGACTACCACACCCTGTTTTGCGGAATGTTCGACAAGGTGCGTTTTCTCGACATTCTGCGCAACTTTATTTGCTTTGACAAAGACCAAGGTTGCATGGGGAAAATATTAACCGCGTATCACCAATATTTTGCTGTAAACAAAGCCTTAGAGCGCACCTATACCGCCGTGAAGGGCGATGGTAAGATTGGTGTGTTTTGGCATACACAAGGTTCGGGAAAAAGCCTTTCGATGGTGTTTTATGCCCACCTGTTGGTGCAGCAGTTCCCCGAAGTGACCATTGTAGTGGTGACCGACCGCAAGGACTTAGACAACCAGCTGTTTGGGCAATTTAGTCGTTGCAGTGAGTTTTTGCGCCAAAAACCAGTGAACGCAAAAAGTCGTGACGACTTGGCAGAGTTGTTACTAAACCGAAAAAGTGGTGGCATCATCTTTACCACCATCCAAAAATTTGAAGAGGGCGACACCGCGCTATCTACGCGAAAAAATATCATCGTGATGAGCGACGAAGCCCACCGCTCGCAATATGGTGTAGAGCGATGGGACACGCAGAGTTTGACGATGAAGAAAGGCTATAGTCAGAAAATGCGCGAAGCCTTGCCTGGTGCGTCGTTTATCGGTTTTACAGGTACTCCCGTAAGCGACCGTGACCGTGACACCCAAGAGGTGTTTGGCTCTTACATTGACGTGTACGACATGAGTCAAGCCGTGGATGATGGTGCCACACGTCCGGTGTATTACGAAAGTCGCGTGGTGAACTTGAACCTTGACGAAGAAACTTTGCAGCTGTTAGACCATGAGTTTGACGAGATGGCAGACGAAGGAGCCACCGAAGAGCAAATAAAGAAAGCCAAGCAAGAGCACAGCCACTTAGAAGTGCTGTTAGGGCATGACAACTGTATTGACGCCCTGACACGCGACATCATAAAGCACTACGAAGAAAACCGCGCTCAGGAGTTGACAGGAAAAGCCATGATTGTGGCACTGACTCGCTCTATTGCCATCAAAATCTATCGCAAAATGATAGCACTTCGTCCCGAATGGACCGAGAAGGTAAAAGTGGTGATGAGCGGCAGCAACAAAGACCCCGAAGATTGGCAAGAAATCATAGGCAATGAAAAGTACAAGCAAGAATTGGCACGAAAGTTCAAGGACAATTCCGACCCTATGAAAATTGCCATTGTGCGCGATATGTGGCTCACAGGCTTTGACGTGCCCTCGCTTGCCACGATGTATGTGTACAAGCCCATGACAGGGCACAACTTGATGCAAGCCATAGCCCGTGTGAACCGCGTGTTCCCGGGTAAAGAGGGCGGTTTGATTGTAGACTATGTGGGCATTGCGCAATCGCTGAAACGCGCTATGCAGCAGTACACCAACCGCGACCGTCGACGCTTTGGCAACCCCGACATTGCGCAAACCGCCTTTTTGCGTTGGCAAGAAGAGTTAGAAATTTGTCATAATCTTCTGTATGGCTACAATTATGAAGCCTTCTTTGAAGATGACAATGCAAAACGTGCTTCTGCCATAGTGGGAGGTGTAGACTCGATGAGTGCGCCACAGAAAGTGCAACAACGCAAAGACTTTATGGAGCACAGTGCTGCTTTGCACAATGCCACAACGCTTTGCAGATCGTTGCTAAACGAAAGGCAAAAAGCCGAAGAATGCTATATGCACGCCTTACGCGTGATGCTGCTAAAGTTGGCACAAAAGGGAAAATTGAGCAAACACGAAATAAACGAACGCATCAGTGAATTGCTGCGACAAAGTGTACACTCGGAAGGCGTGATAAATTTGTTCAACGACAAGCAGGTTGAATTCTCATTGTTTGACGAAGCCTTTATGCAGGAAGTGCGCAACATGAAAGAGCGCAACTTGGCGGTAGAATTGCTTCAGAAACTGATGAGAGAAAAAATCAAAGTTCAGCAACAGGTGAACGTGATTCAAAGCGACAAGTACTCTGATATGCTGAACAAATGCCTCTCGCAATATATGAAGGGTCTGCTAACCAACGAAGCCGTTATAGAAGAACTCTTGCAGTTGGCAACACAGATGCAACAAGAAGAAAATGCTGGGAACGACCTTGGCTTAACGCCCGACGAAAAAGCATTTTACGACGCACTGAGTACGCCTGAGGGTGTGAGACAAGCATTCTCGGACGAACAATTTATTGCGATGACCAAAGAAATGACTGATACGTTGCAGCGAAACCGCACAATCGATTGGCAAAAGAAGGAATCAGCTCGTGCTCAAATGCGATTGTTGGTAAAACGACTGCTACGTAAATATAAATACCCACCCGAAAAAGCCAAAAACGCATTAGAAACCGTGATGCGTCAGTGTGAGCATTGGGCGGACACAAATTAAAGATAACAACAAAAAAAATTCACTTCGCAAAAAGAATATAAGAACAAACATATCGTTTGGCGCAACTGTATCATTGTGTTATAAAATCCGCAAAATTTAAGTAACAAGGATATGGTAGCAGGTGCGCCCACACCGATTAACGGCGTGGGCTGTACTTGTTTATACCTTCCTTGTGGGCTATTTGCGGTGCCTTTAACACAGGTATTCTCAGGTGCATCCATGCCGTTTTTTTTAAAAAACACGAAAAACCATGGAAGCAGAAAACATTGAAAACAACTTGAATCTAATAAATACACGTGTAGAATCTTTTAAAAACTGCTTGACCTATTTGGGGCACGAAGAAGACACAACGAATAATAGCGAAGTGAAGGATGCTTGCCTTATCATATTACGACACCATGTAGAACAATTTCACAAAAAATTTGATGAGATAAGAAAGAGTGTGCTTCACTCGATAGTAGATGACCGTAGCAACGAGATATCCCAAATAAATATAATTTTGGACAAGGCCCTTTCTGTATTTGAAGGGTATGCAGACAAAGCCGAACGCGCAAGTATATACCTCTTGAGAAGTAAAATGAATGATGGAAAATGTGGTTTCAGGACAAGCAAATTGTGCGAAGACTATTACAAAAATCTATTCTTCATGTATCATAAAAACAGCAAAGAAACATCGGGGGATACCCTTGAGGAAATTTACATGACGGATTATGAAGAAGAAAAAAAATTACATGCTGACGATAATTTGGCAAAGCGATATATGTTGCGTTTACGAAAAGACAATTTGTTTAAATCAACATTGGGCAAGATATACCACGATGTGAATCGTGATGCAGTGAGTTTTATGTGTGAAATTATTGACAAGAAACAAAGGAAAGAGGACGAGATTATAGGATTTATGAAGAATCTTGTAGATGTTGAAATTGCCCAAGCACATTTAGAAATGCAAGAAGAATCGGTTGTGAAAAATGTGGCATTTAAAGATGCCGTAAATGTGGACAAGGTGATGCAGCAATTAAACAAGTATATAGAAGATAAGACACTGAATGCACAAAAGCATTGGTATATAGTGTATAAAGTGTTCAGTACAAAAAAATGGCTTAGTAAAGAGACACAAACGAAATTTAGAGAGCAAATAAATGCTTCATTTCGTCAAGAACTGAAGTGTAGTAATGATGACTTTAAAAAAGTGGATAGCTACTTTAAGAATACAAAATATGCGGATTGGGACCCCGAGAACCCCCAAGCCCCACAGTGCTGCGCAGAGTATAAAGAGATAGCTATGAAGTTAGACACGGAATTTATTTCCGAGAAATATGCAAAGTCTAATTGCAGGATAAACGGAGCCTCAAAAATAGAAAAGTTCAGGTAACTATCCCCCAGACTATCCACCCCAAAAACAAATGATATCCCCCCAATCCACCAAAATGGAATTGAGGGGATTTATTATTTTCAATCCCTTGTTTCTGCTCCTACCTTTGCACTCGTAATTCACACAACGCCTCAGGCTTGTGAGGTAATTGTGTTTGCAACTGCGGGCGTACGACGCAGCAGCATTTAGAATTGACTCTTCACACATTAAAAAACAAAAGTATGAACAAGAATATTGAAGAAGAAGTGCGTCGATTGGTAAAAAAGATTTGCTACTACTCGAATGGCGACGTAACAGAATTTACATACTCAGGCTCTCCGAAAAAGGCACCGACTTGGAGCATTATATCACGACTCGAAAAAAGCGTGGTGCGCGAGTATAAGGGACACTACCAAGTGCAGGTGCGTGTGGACAAACCTGCTAACGGCAGTTTGCTGGCAAACGAGATTTTTGATGCTGCAGTGGATGTGCTATCGCAAATGCTGATGCTGAAACGCAAAAAAAGCAAGAAGGCATGAAAGCGAATGTTTTGAAAATTATGGAGGTGGTTGCCAACCTACTGACATGGGCGCTAACGGGCATTAACTATAGACGACGCGCTAAGCAGTGCTTGGCTTACAAACGCGGATGGTGCAGTGGGCAATATTGCGGAAGCTGTGCAGGACCTGTTACGCAACCTCCACTAAATGAAGAGAATGATGAACAACAAAAAACGGAAAGAAAGGAGGAGGATGCATCATGATTTTTGACTATCAACCCTCCTTGCGCGACAAACCGCAACGCTTGACTGCGCAAGTGTGGAATGAACTTACCACAAGCGAACACGTAAATCGCGCCATTTACGAATTTCAGCATGGTGACGCGAATGCTAAAAAACGACTACCAGCTGTGATGTGGCAAGCCAGCTTTGGTGGGCAAAAACGCAGCAATGCCAATGCGGTGCCGAGTGGACTTTATATGCTCGACTTGGACCACCTCGTGGGTAACACGGCACAAATAGCAAGCACCTTTATGCAAAAGGTGGACGAATGTGGCATTATGCTGATACACACAACGCCCAGCGGGCAAGGGCTTCGCGTGGTGGCTCGCATGATGGCTGCACAAGGGTTCAGCACAATTGGCGAATACCAGCTTTGGCTCGCAGCCAAATTAGGTTTTGCACCCGAGCAGGTGGACACTGCTACGCACGACTTGGCTCGCATGTCGTTTGTGCCGTGCGAAAATTATGTTCACTACCTTGACGGACGCATTTGGACGATGGAACCTGAATGTGTTGTGAAGCCTGCTGTGCAGAACAACACACCGTCAGCCCCCCGAGCCAAAACACCGACCGACACGGCTGCTACGGCTACCCCAACTAAACCCACAGCTGAGTTGCAAACGCACTTTCGCGGTTTGGCACTGACAGACATTGCACAACGCTTGATTGAAAACATGTTTGACACTGAAATTGTGGAGGGCAATCGCAACTCAAGCTTGTACAAGTTAGGACGTGTGTTTAGATATGTGTGCGATTTTAATGCCCAAGTGATGTGCGCAGCTATGCCCCATTACGGCTTGGCTGACGCGGAGGTGATGGAGATTTGTAGGAACACCATCAATACATTCCGCAGAACAGACATGCCCCCCGAACTTTGCGAGGTGATACGCGAATTGCAGGAGGAGCAAAAAGACGACATGAACGATGATGACGACGATGTTGCCACTGCGAACGATAACAAAAGTTTGTCGTTGTCACTTGCCGACTATCAACGCAATTTGCCACCCTTGCCTCCGCTAATTCGCGAGTTTGTGCGCATCTGCCCCGAGGATTTTAAGGCGGTTCAGTTGGTGTCGATGTTACCCGTGTTAGGAACGCTTTGCACCAGTGTGCGTGCGCAATACATTGATGGCGAAAAGCAAAGTCCGTCGTTCATTACGGTGGTAACGGCTCCGCAGGCGTCGGGCAAGAGCTTTGCTCGCAAAATGTATAAAACCCTCACCACACGCATACAAGCGCAAGATGCTACCAACCGCGCCATTGAGGAGGCTTACCGACAGGAACTGAAGAAGGCTAAAAACGCTAAGGAGCAACCCGAAGACCCCAGGGCGTGCATCCGCTTGTTGCCCCCTTCGGTGAGCATTGCCAAACTTTTGCAACGATTGGATTATGCAGAGCACAAGCATCTGTTGACTTTTGCTGAGGAAATTGACACGCTCACAAAATCGAACAAAAGTGGATCGTGGGCACAAAAAAGCGATATCTACCGCAACGCGTTCGACAATGCGGAATATGGGCAAGACTATATGAGCGATGCCTCGTATAGCACGGTGGTGCAGGTGTATTATAACTTGTTGGTGCTTGGCACTCCGCGTGCCGTGGGACGCTTTTTTGTGGACGTGGAGGATGGCTTGGTGAGCCGTGTGCTTTTTGCTGAATTGCCCTCGCAAGCAGGTAAGCAGTTTCCTCGGTTTGGCAAGTTTAGCGCTGCTTGCGAAAAGCAAATTGACAAATTGGTGGAACAGCTGATGCAGATGGATTCGACCTTCGAATTAGATTACCTAAACAAGGCTCTTGAGGCTTGGTTGGAAATGCGAAGACACGACTTTCTGCGCACGCAAAACATGGCGCTCGAGATATTCCGACGTCGTGCTGCGGTGATTGGGTTTAGAGCGGGCATGGTGGCTGCTGCGTGTTATGAGGCTGGAAGTGTTCTTGATGACAGATATAAATATCGCTACGACCAACGTGTGAAGAAATTTGCCATTTGGGTGGCGAACTATGCGCTGACTGCTTTGTTGGCTCGCTTTGGTGACAAGATGGAGGAGGTGCAACGCGATGCATCCCCCAAGCAACGCACGGTGTATGCCGACCTCTTTGCCGAAATGGCTGCAACGTTTACAACCGACGAACTGCGCAAAGCTACAAAGCGATTTGGCAACCAAAGCCCCGTGAAGCAAATTGTGTATAGGTGGCGACAGAATGGTATGATTACGAAGGTGGATGGCGTGTCGGGCGTCTACCGTAAAAAAAAGAAAGAAGAATGAAAAGAAACTGGAACAGAGTGAGGTCGATTGTGGCGTTTTTTGCTGTGTATTTGCCCACATCGCTCTATTTAATTCCCATGCTCATTGTGGGCAATTGGCTTGTGCGATTGGCGTGTGTGATAAACGGTAAGCATAATGACGTGCCTTGCTGGATTAGGGCTTACGCACAGTGGTATAGACGACATTTTTGTTAAAACAAATTTATGGAAAAAGAAAAGCGTGTGTTACCGCTGCTTGGCACGGAAACGATAATTGTGAAGGACATCGAATTCAATGAAGAGCACACCAGCCAGGGCGCATTGCCGCGTGCACGTGTGGAACTGGAGTATTGGGGGGCATCCTCTTACGAAATGCTCTATCCGCAGCACGTGTGTTTTACGCTCACAGGTCCCAGGGCGTGCGATGCTGCTAAGCTGTATAAAAAAGGTGACGTTATGCATTGTTGCTGCGATTTGTTTGTGGCAACTAAAAATTAAACAAAGAATTTATTTATCAACCAACAAATTTTAGAGAATTATGAAAGTTATTGCAAGATGTGAATGGGTTAGCCCCGTGAAAGAGATTGTTACCAAGAAGGGTGACACCATGCGCAAGGTTGAAGCTAAATTTAGTTTCGCCGACGCGGATGATAAGTACATGCACGATATGATTGTGGCTTTTTACAACAAGCGGGCTGATGCGGTGCAGCGTGTGTTGCACGCTGGTGAGTGTTGCACCTTACACTTTAGTCTGCGCACTTGGCGCACGGCAGGCGGTGCAGAGTATAACGACATCAATGTGCGCGATGTGGATATGAACGATAAAAGTATTTTCGACGATGTCAGATAAAAAGAACATTCCTTCGCTCAACCCCTTTGGGCTTGCTATTGTGCATGCTGAGTCGAGCGTGCGCGAAGCTAACAAGAGTAGCGACACGAGTGCCATCTACATTGCTGCACGACACAAAAAGGGTTGTGATTTGCATTATTACGCAAGTAAAACGCTCCACACGCGTGATGTGGCGGAGGCGTTAGGGCGGTGGATGGCGATGGATGCTGAGGTGTATAACCTTGTGAAGGAGGCTGCTAAAGTCTACCTGAAAAGTGCCTACAAAAAACCTGATTCGGAGCCGTGTTTTGCGATGTTGAAGTAAGGTATTTTTACCACTAAAGCTTTGTTAACACGAATTTTAAGGAATTTAAGAGTGACCGAGTGACCGCTAAAGCGTTGATATTCAGCGATTTTAGCGGTCACTGGTCACTTGTCACTTTTCATAACACCACAAAAAACAATGAATAATGGCAAGACTTAATGCTTAATAATGAGGTTCAAAGTAATAATACAAAACGACCGCATTGTTCAGCGAATGAACTTTGCGGTCGTTTTTCGGTGTGTTATGGGGGGATAAGTTGTCTGTACTAAGGACTTTCTTGGACTTCTTTTTGGGGTCAAAAATGTCTTTTTTCGACATAAATGTCTTGTTTTTTTAGTCAAAAATTTCCATCAATGAAGCCATAAATGTTCATAAATTATTTTTTTTGAATGTCCATAAATAAACCCCTTGCGGGGTTGGGCTAGCGCATGAAACCTCACATGAAAACCTCAATAGAATGTATTACTTCTTACTTATTACTTCTTACTTGATATCACTTAGTTTGTATTACTTATTACTTCTTACTTATTACTTGAAAATAAATAGAATGTAATACTTAATACTTAACACTTAATACTTAAGTTTTTACTTAATACTTTAGTTTTTTGTTTTTGGCTTACTAACGGGGGCTTCGTGTTGGGGAGGCTGCTGTGTGGAATCGTTTTGCGACGATTGCGTTTGGCTATTGGTTGGAGCAGCTGTTGCTTCGCCCATACCATTCATAGGCATAAAGCCACGCGATTGTTTGATGTGGTATTTTGTAGGACGTCCGTTTTGAATAACGGCACGGAACCATGTACCTTCAATTTCCTGATGGGGTTCTTTAAGGTAGGTGTGTACGTTAGATGCTAACTCACCCGTGCGCATGTTCCAAAACAGCTCTTGGGTGCGTAAACGACTCATGGTGGTTTTGTCGTCGAGCACTACATTGCCGTGTAATTTCCACACGTTCTGATCGTAAAGCCAAGCGCTGTCGGCTGAGAAGCGCATGTCTACCTTAAATTTATCGTCGTATCGTTCTAAAAACAATCCTTTGGGAAATTCCCAACGAGGTGGGGTTGTTTTGTCGAATATGCGCCACTCTTCTGCTATGACTTTGTAGCGTATTACGCCTGAGTCGGTTATCAGTTTCGACACGCCATAGGTGGTCATTACGGGTAGGGAGTCGCGGCCCACCACACGGTTGCCCATGGGCGGTGCATCATTGGTGCACGAAAGGGGGAGTAGCATGAGTATGTGTGCCATACTCATCCACACCCATCCTCTTGTAAATGCTACAAGTGCATGGCTCTGCTTGGTATGTTTAAATTGTTGAAACATTTTAAAGTCAAGTAAGAAGTAAGAAGTAATACAAACTATGTATTTTCAAGTAATAAGTAATAGGTAATAAGTAATACGAACTATGTGTTTTCAAGTAATAAGTAATACAAACTATGTATTTTCAAGTAATAAGTAATAAGTAATAAGTAATACAAACTATGTGTTTTTTTGGGTCAAAAATGTCCATCAATGAGCCATAAATTTTTCATGAATTTTTCGGGTGGGTGCGCTACGCGATGCGGAAAATTTCCATAAATAACCCCTTGCGGGGTTGGGCTAGCGCATGAAAAACTCAATAGTCTATAATAAGAATGTATTACTTATTACTTATTACTTATTACTTATTACTTATTACTTATTACTTGTTCTTGCATAGTTTGTATTACTTATTACTTGAAAATACATAGTTTGTATTACTTATTACTTCTTACTTATTACTTAAAAAAATACTTATTTTTTTATTCTGCCTTCCACTTCATAAACCAGCGTTCGTTGAAGGTGATGCCTACGCACAGGCGGAGGTAGTTTTCGGTAACCATGCCTGCTACTTTGGGCTTCACGTGCTCGTATTGCGCTGAGAGGTTGAGAAAGGTGCGATTGTTGTAGCGGTTAACAATGGGGAGGGCAACACCCAAACTTGCTTGAATGTCCTTGGGACCTTCCGTTTCGTTAATCTTTGTGTAGGTGGTGCCATACGACACACCTGCACGATAGCGCACACGGTCGCGCCAATGTATGCCCTCGGCGTTGGGGATGTATTCGGCACCTAAGCTCACTTTGTGCACATCGTTAAAGAGTCCGCTCTGCTTGGTGTAGGTTGTTGCATTGGCGTTGATGGCAGGATAGTACACCTTGCTCCACTTTTGCAATGTGTAGTCTACACCTACGCGCAGCGCATTGTTAAACGTCCATGTTAAACCTACGCCAAAGGTGTGCGGCAACTGAAAGGCATTTTTACAAGTCAGCGTTGAGTCGCTCAGCAGGTTGTTAGACTGGGTGCGCTGGGTTGAAACTTGTGCCATGCGGTTTACGTCGTGACCTAAACTATAAGCAGCACCGAGAGTTAGTGTGTGCTTTTTGCTGAGTCGCTGTTCGTATTGCAAACCAAAGTCTACCTTGTAAGTGCGGATGTCTGTGCTATAAGTGCGGGCTGTTGTTACCACGTCCGACGAACTCATGGCTGATGACTGCAAGGTTGATTTATGCTCAATATCTCCCCACAAATAACCTACGTTCACACCTAATGAAAGGGGCTTGAAGGGGGCATAGCCCACACCCACATAAGCCACGTGTAAACCGCCATCGCCCTTGAATGTGCTGCTTTGGCTTGAGGTCATGCCTTGGTTGTTGACGTTTGTGGTTGTGGGAGAAGTTATTTTGTAGCCCACGGTGCTAAATGGCATCAAGCCCAACGACATGCCCAAGCGTGGTGCCATGCGAAACGCTGCCGAAATGTAGTCAACCGACGTGTTGTGAGCATTGGTTTTTTTACCATCTTGTGCAAAGTTGCCATTCTGCAACGACATGCCGAAGTCGAAGATAAACGAGAGAGAATCGAGTGCGGCATACGAGGCAGGGTTTTTTGTGTTGATTTCTTTGCCGTTGCGCATAGCATAGGCTGTGCCACTCATGCCCTTGTTAAAGGCGTTTCCGCCATCGCCCAACAAGCCGAAGCCGTAGCGCGAGTAGGGGGAGTTGCTACCATTGGTTTGGGCAGCAACGCAAAGTGGAAGCACCGCTAAGGCAGCGGTAGCAATGTATTTGTGGATTGTTGTCATCTTTGGTTATGCTGTAATATGCAGTTAAGTCCTATTTCAACCAAGGCATCGTTGCGTTCAACTTCTGCCTCCTTGGCAAATCTGTATCCGTTGCCACCGGTGAGGAACACGCGTGCATCTGGGTGTTGCTGCATCATGTGGCGAATATATCCTTTTATTTCGTAGTCCATGCCTTGCAACACGCCAGCACGGATAGCATCTTGGGTGTTTTGCCCTATGGTTTCGAGTTCTCCCTCGGCACTCACAAGTGGCAGACGTGCGGTTTGTTCGTGCAAGGCTCGCAAGCGCATGCCTAAGCCGAGTGAGATGTTTCCGCCCAGGTAATGTCCCTCGGCACTCACAAAGTCGTAGGTGATGCATGTGCCAGCATCCACTATGAGCAAATTGCTGGCTGGATAGAAGCTTGCTGCACCCACTGCTGCTGCCAAGCGGTCGGCCCCGAGTGTTTCGGGTGTAAGATAGTCGCAAATGAGTGGGGTTGGTGTAACTCCTGTCACGTGTAGTGCGCCTGGCACCATTTGCTGAATGGCATGTGCCACATCAGGACGTGGCATACCCACCGATGAGAAGGCACAGGCCTTTATGTCGTAGTCGGCGGTTAGCATAGCTATGCTGTCGATCATGTTGGCGGTAAGCCTTTTGCGTGCCACCATCTCATTGCCGTTGAACACAGCGGCCTTTGCCGAAGAGTTACCTATGTCTACTATCAGATTCATATACTATTATAATATATATAGGTGTATATTCCAATATTGCGAATTACAAATTGCGAATTGCGGTAGCAAAGTTAGTGCAAACCGAACGCAGTACAAAACGAAAGTGCAAAAAACTTTCGTTTTCGACATAAATGCCTTTGTTTCTTTCGACATAAATGTCTTTGTTTTTTCTTTCGACATAAATGTCTTTGTTTTTTTTGGTCAAAAATGTCCATCAATGAGCCAAAAATGTTCATAAATTTTTTCTTGGGTGCGCTACGCGATGGGGAAAATGTCCATAAATAACCCCTTTCGGGGTTGGGCTAGCGCATGAAGCATTGGTTCGACACAAATGTCTTTGTTTTTTTGGTCAAAAATGTCCATCAATGAGCCAAAAATGTTCATAAATTTTTTTTGGTGCGCTACGCGATGGGGAAAATGTCCATAAATAACCCCTTTCGGGGTTGGGCTAGCGCGTGAAAACCTCAATAGAATGTATTACTTATTACCTATTACTTATTACTTGAAAATACATAGTTTGTATTACTTATTACCTATTACTTATTACTTGAAAATACATAGAATGTAATACTTAATACTTAACACTTAATACTTAAATTTTTACTTAATTCTGTCAATCACCTGCTGAAGTGTGTAGGCCTGATACATGTGCTTTGCCTCGGTATAGCGTTGATTGATTGCCATGAATGTTCGCCAATGGTCTATAAATGAAGAAACGCTTACCGGTTCTATTCTGCCGTCCTCGTAAACTTCAGCACAGCAGTTGGCTCCGCTCAACGGACTACCTGACAAGTAAAATACAAGACTTCGATTGCCCGCATCGTCAGTGCGCAAAGCTTTTGCACATTCGTTCCACCATTCCAGGTATATGCCTATTGTCGGATTGCGGAACCCCGATGTACCAGTATAAGCAAGTCCGTTATGTACAGCTACAGGAGCAAGAAACATCCTGCTGTCACGCATTATGCGCTCACTATGCGCCAAGAGATAGAAAGCGTTGTCAGTGAATAACTTCTTTTGTTGTTGTTCCAATTCTTCAGTTGGGTCAGTTTTTGCTTTTCTTTGGTATGGCTTTTCACTGCCAATACTCAAGTACTTGCCTGTAGCATCCAGCTGCATATTGTCGGGTTCAATGTCGCAAGGTTGCGATTTTTTTGGAAAACACTCAAGTACAGCACCATTCATTAGGGTGATGCTGTTTTCTGTAGGTTCTATATTACTATGTGACATGTGTGAAAATGGTTTTTAGGGTGGTTTTAAAAATTCTGATTATCTTTTAGAACTACCCTATATAGTAAAGTTGGAGATTTTTTTAAAATAATTAGTGAGCTAATTTGGGGTCAATTTTAAAAAAAGTGTTTTTGGCATGAAAACCATGTTTTTTTGCATCCCCCTCTTAAAAAACTAAAAGAATAAGAATATCAAACACTTTTGTCTGTATATGACTTTCATTTTGTCAGCATTTATGCGTAACTTTGCACCGTTTTGGCTGATAATTACACATTCAACCAAACATGCCGAAAGTTTCGGCATCGATCAACCACAACAGAAACAGAAAAAAATATAAGAAAAGAATACACAATGAACAAGAAATTGTTGCTTGCCGCAGGTTTGGCACTGATGTCAGCTGCAGCCTCGGCACAAGAGGTAAAATTCTACAACACAGGTCGTAAGTGGAACTCATCGTTCGATGCTTTGCTTAAAGGCAACAGCATACACCGTGTAACGCGCAAGGGCGCAGAAAACATTACTGCCGATAGCAATTTGCAACTGATGGTTACCACCATTGTGGGCGGTGCTGAAGCTGTGGCTAACTATGCCATTGCCGAAGGCTACCAGGCAGAAGCCCCTACCGACCAGTTGGCTGTCATTACGGCACCTGCACGTTTTATAAAGACATTGGCAGAACGTAGCGAAGTGCTCTATATTAACAAGAGCGAGCAACTCTTTCCGACCATGCACTTGGCACGCACCGAAACGGGTGTAACCAAGGTGACCGAGGGCACAGGACTCGACACTCCCTACGATGGTACAGGCGTGGTAGTTGGTGTTATTGACCAAGGCTTTGAGTTTAAACACCCCGCCTTTGCAAAGGCTTGCAAAAAGTGGGGTAGCAGCGCCACAACTGGTATGCTCAAAAATTCAGCTCCCTTTAACGACCCCAACGACAACGAGGGACATGCCACGCACGTTGCCAACATTGCCGTAGGTCGTAAGGTTGAAGGTTGCGACTATTATGGTGTGGCAACAGGAGCTGAACTCTTGCCCATGATGTCGAACTTGTCTACTTCGTCAACCGTAGCACAAGCAGCAGCCATTAAAAAGTATGCTGAAGGCGAGGGCAAACCTTGGGTAATCAACATGAGCTTTGGTTCAAACTCTGGTCCGCACGATGGTAGCTCTGATACTGACCAAAACATGGATAAACTCAGCACGAAGGGTGGTATCTTGGTAGGTGCTATGGGTAACTCGGGTGCCGAAAAGCTTCATGTGATGCACCAATTTACTGCGGATGGCGAAAAGGCTTATTTCCACATAAAACTCGACGACCAACTCAACACCAACAGCGTGGTTTATTCGGAGGTGTGGGCTGCCAACGAAGGCGAGGGCTTGCTCACCATACGTCCTGCCGTGTTGTCGCGTGGTAAGTTGCATTATCCCACAGCTGTGCAGATGAATGCCGCTGGTCAGACCTTCGAAGCCGAGGTGTCGCCTTTTAACAACCGTCAGTATGGCAAATTCTCGGGCTACTTCAAGCAGTTGCTCACCAAGATGGGACTGAACACGGGCGAGTTTGTGTGGGAGGTTGAAGGCAAAGCTGGTGCCGAATGCCACGCTTGGCTTAACACCGACTTGGCTGCTGGCGCATTTGCTAAGACTAAGTTGACTGTGGACGACAAGGTTTACACTACCCCCGAGGGCGATGGTAACTATGCTACGGGTGCGGGTGCTGCAAGCATTCCAAGCTCAATTTCTGTGGCCTCTTACAACAATGCCTCAAGTTACACCTCGATCAATGGCAACAGTTATTCATACGCCAGTTTCGTGGGCGACGTAGCCGACATTAGCAAATTCTCAAGTCGTGGACCTTCGCTTAGCACCGACCCCAAAGCCTTGCCCACGCCTACCATTGCCGCTCCGGGTGGTGTGGTAATTTCGGCTTTCTCAAAGAAGGCTAAAACATTTAGCACCGATGCAGCCGAGAACGTGCAGAAGGTGGTGAGTGGTGGCAACCCCTTCTATTATGGTGTGATGAGTGGCACCTCAATGGCTACCCCGGTTGTAACGGGCATCATCGCCTTGTGGTTGCAAGCCAACCCTGAACTTACGAGTGCCGATGTGGCAGCCATTATGCAAAAAACGGCTCGCAAGGACAGTTACACGGGTCGTAACCTTACGTGGAATAAAGACTGGGGTTATGGTAAGATTGATGCCTACGAGGGTTTGAAGGAGGCGATCCGCATGCGTACGAATGGCATTAACCAAACTCTTAACACCACAACTCCCGTTACCTTGCAAAAGAACGACGATGCTTGGAAGGTGCTCTTTAATAACGATGAGAGCTACGCGGATGTTCGTGTTATTGCCACAAGTGGTCAGGTGGTTTATGCCCAACATGTGGTAGCTCCGCAGCATGGCGACGAACTCGTGGTTAGCACGCAGTCGCTTGCTCCTGGTGTATATGTGTTCCAGGTTAGCACTACGGCAAGCACAGTAACGAGAAAATTAATAATTAATAATTAAGAATTAAGAATGAATAATTGGCGTGCCGATTTAATTATAATGAATAATTGGCATGCCGATTTAATGCACAAGGTACAATGAAAAATGAATAATGGAGGATGTATGCTCCATTATTCATTTTTCTTTTTTATATATGTACATGGCATGCCTAATTATTCATTATAATTAAATCGGCACGCCAATTATTCATTCTTCATTCCTTCATACATTTCGTCAATAATTCCATCAGCCAAGCCAATAACTGGCACATGGATGTAGGAGGCATTCACAATGTGGGCAATGCGCAGAAAAATTTCGGCAGCAGGCACAATCACATCGGCACGATCCTCCTTCAAGGCATATTGCGCCATACGTTCCTCCACGCTCAAAGTGTTGAGCTGATTGTAAACGGCTTGCACCGAACTCACAGGCATGCGCTGTTCGGCAGTGTTTTTAACCGCAGCCATCTTGTAAATTTTATTGATGTTGCCACCCGAACCAATAATGTTAAAGGGCGAGTCGGTAAGCGTGAGCATGGTGTGTAAATCATCTTGCATGCGTGCCCATTCGTCGTCGCGCACCTTGCCCGTGAGCAAACGCACCGTACCAATGTTATACGACACAGAACTTTGCAATTCACCATCCATTAAAAAGTTTATTTCAGTAGAACCACCTCCCACATCCACATAAAGGTAAGCCCCTTTGCGGTCCTGCATACACTCAAGGTGGTTGCTATAAATGATGCGAGCCTCCTCAGCTCCCCCAATAATTTCGATGTTAATGCCCGTGTCGCGATTGATGTGACGAATTATCTCCGCACCATTGCGTGCATCGCGCATGGCAGAAGTGGCACAAGCCCGATAAGCACACACGTCATAAATCTTCATTAAGTGCTTATAAGCCTTCATCAACCGTTGCAGCTTGCGTGCCTTGCGTTCGCTGAGTTCTCCATCTCTAAAAATGTCGAAGCCCAAACGCAAAGGCACACGCAGAAGCATAATTTTTTTAAACTTCGTCTTGTCCTTTGCATCGCTGCTAATGCTCTTAATTAAAAGGCGCACAGCGTTAGAGCCTATGTCAATAGCAGCATAATTAAGTCTTGCCATAGTTTGGGATTTTTTGGGAATTTACTTTCTTGATTTTTTTGAAATTACTTCCTTGCTATTTTTTGAAAAAAAATTCTTTCGTAAAAAAAACTTTACTTCGTCTCCGTTAGCAGCGCCTTGTAAAGTTCCTCTTGCGAGCGGAAAGGCGTGTTGTCCTCAGTTTGCCAAGGTAAGTTTTTGCCCGTGCCATCCACAATGCGTCCTTGCATAGTGTCGCGCAAGGCAAAGTCAATAACCTGTTCCAAGTTACGCTTAATTTCGGGCGAGTAAACAGGTGTAACCACCTCCACACGATTATTTAGGTTACGCGGCATCCAGTCTGCCGAGCCAATAAACATTTTATTCTCGCCAGCAGCGCAGAACTGGAATATGCGTGCATGTTCCAAGTAGCGGTCGATAATGCCCACAATGCGCATGTTGTCGCTCTTGCCAGGAATACCCGTCACAAGCGAGCAGTTGCCACGCACAATCAAGTCGATGGGCACACCATTAGCTGAGGCCTCATACAACTTTTTCACCATAACAGGGTCGGTAATGTGGTTAATCTTAATGCGGATGTAAGCAGGTTTACCCGTGTTGTGATTTTTAATTTCATCGTTAATAAGGCGCACAAACTTGTTGCGCATCTCGTTGGGCGACACTAGCAATTCTCGGTACTTAACAGGCGCATACGGACGTTCAATAAAGTTGAACACCTCGCGCACATCGTGCACAATATTCTTGTTAGCCGTCATCAGCATATAGTCTGTGTAGCAACGCGCATTCCCCTCGTGAAAGTTACCCGTGCTCACCACACAGATGTCGGCACCCTTTCGCATACCGATGTGCGTAATTTTAGAGTGCACCTTCAAGCCCTCCACGCCAAAAATCACGTGGATGCCCACCTCCTGCATTTTCTTTGACCAACTAATGTTTGAGGCTTCATCAAAACGAGCCAAAAGCTCAATCACCACAGTCACCTGTTTGCCATTTTGAGCCGCATTGATCAGCGCCTTCACCACCTTCGAGTCATGTGCCAAGCGGTAGAGCGTGGTCTGAATGCTCTTCACCTCCTTATGCACGGCGGCCTCCTGCAAAAGGCGTATGTACGAGGCAAAGTCGTGATAAGGCACATGAATGTAGCGGTCTTTTTTGCGCACAGCCTCAAGCAAAGAGGTTTCGCCCATTAACTCTGGTTTCAAAATAGGTGTCCATTGCGGATACTTCAAATCCTTGCGTCCACAATCGGGAAACGACATCAAGTCGCGGTGATTTTGGTAACGTCCCGCAGCCAAGATGGTGTCGAGCTTGTCAACGTGCAACTTTGTCAGCACCCGTTTCAGCACATCGCGAGGCATTGTGCTGTCGTAAATCACGCGCATGGTTTGACCTCGTTTACGGCTCTTCACACCCTTCGATATTTTTTGCATCAAGCCTGTGCGCAAGTCATTGTCAATCTCCATCTCAGCATCCTTTGTAAACTTAAAGGCGTAAGCTTCGAACACGTTATAATTCAGTCCCGCAAAAATCAAGGGCAGTGAGCAGCGCACCACATCGTCAATATACATGATGTAGCTCTCGTCTTCGCGATCGGGCAGTTGCACAAAGCGTCCCACCAAACTAACGGGCAATTGCAACAAGGCATATTCAGGATGCGACTTGTCGCTTTCGCGTCGCATCTTCACAGCCATATAAATGCTGTTGTCAGGCTCATTGTTCAAGTCCTTCAAAGCCGAGAACCACACAGGCGCAATGTAGCCATCAAGTTGTTTATAATAAAAATTGCGCACAAAGCGTCGCTGTTCCTCATCCAGTTCCTCATCGTTCACCAAGTTAATGTGCTCCCCTTTCAGGTCAACATTCACCTGCTTAATAGCCTTTTCATACTCCTTAGCATACTGCGTGTTAAGGCGGTTAATCACCTTAAGCGTGTCAATAGCCTCGCGGCGTTCGTTGCGCGTTTCCTTGTCATCGCATTCAGCAATGCGGTTTAGCAAAGCCACACGTACGCGGAAAAACTCATCCAGGTTATTCGAGTAAATGCCCAAAAAACTCAATCGTTCAAGCAAAGGAACCTGTGGTTTTTCAGCCTCTTGCAAAATGCGTCGGTTAAAATACATCCAACTCACATCGCGAGGCACAAAATCCTTATAAACGTTCTCTTTTTTCTTAGTAGTCATAACAAAAATCTTTACTTTTACGCTGCAAAGTTACCCCACGCTTGTTGCAAGGTTGTTACGCACGCATTACGAAACTGTTAAGGGTTTCAAGGGGAACGGATTTTTATTGAATACCAACGAAAAACACACAAAAAAGCCCTGCTTCAAAACATCTTCACGCTCTTGCAACGGTTCTGTAACATGCTCCCCCTACTTTTGCAGCGTAAAAACGAAACAAAAGACAAACTTTCAAACTTAAAAAACTACTAAAGTTATGCGAAAGAATTCAATCAAGGTCGTAGCCTTTGCAGCACTCACCAGTTTTGCACTTGCAGGCACACTCGCTTCATGTAGCGACAACGACACACCCGAAAACCCCACAGCCGACACACGCCATTGGACAACCGATGGTGGACTAAAAGCTGCCGACAACCTACTCTTCGACGGCAACCAAATAGGCAATGGCGACAAGGAATTTGTGTTCACAGGCAAGCAAACACTGAAGCGCGGCACCTATACACTCAAAGGTTGGGTATATATAGCTAAGGGTGCAGAACTCACCATTGAGCCAGGCACCATCATCAAGGGCGACAAGCAAACCATGGCAACCTTGATTGCCGAACGTGGCGGAAAAATCATTGCACAAGGCACAGCCGATGCGCCCATTGTGTTCACCTCAGCACAACCCAAGGGTCAACGCAAGCCTGGCGATTGGGGCGGCGTAATTCTTTGCGGCAAAGCCCCCCACAATGCAGGCGAAGCACAAATTGAGGGCGGACCGCGTGCCAAGCATGGTGGTAACGATGCCCACGACAACTCGGGCGTGTTAAGCTACGTGCGTGTGGAGTTTGCAGGCTACCCCTTTGCAACCGACCAAGAAATCAATGGCGTTACATTCGGTTCAGTAGGCGATGGCACAAAAATCGACCACGTGCAAGTAAGCTACTCAAACGACGACTCTTACGAGTGGTTCGGAGGCACCGTAAATTGCAAAAACCTCATAGCCTTTAATGGTTGGGACGACGACTTCGATACCGACAACGGCTTCTCAGGTCATGTGCAATACGGACTCTCGGTTCGCAATCCGCGCATAGCCGATAAGAGCCAGAGCAATGGTTTTGAAAGCGACAACGATGCCAGTGGTTCAACCGCAACACCCGTAACCAACGCCGTGTTTAGTAACATAACCTTTATAGGTCCGCGTCAGGGCGATGCAAACTTTGCCAACAATGCCGACTACATAACCGGTGGCAGCATGAACCCCAACAATGGCTCAGGTCTTGGCAAATTCCAATCAGCCATGCAAATACGTCGTGGTTCACGTCTCAACTGCATCAACTCTGTAGCAGTGGGTTGGCCCATCGGTTTGATCATCGACAGCGAAAAGGGCGACACGCGCGAGCAAGCCAAGCAAGGCAACATCTGTTTGCAAAACGTGTGGTTTGCCAATATGGGCGTAACAGGTTCGGATGCCAACAAGGAATATCGCGATGTACGTGTAAACTTTGTTGAAAAGAAAGCCGTGGTCGATGAGTCGTTACCTTCATACTCAAGCACCTTCTTCTTGGCTCAGCAAGGCAACCGTGTGGCAGACCTCAACACCCTTTTGCTCACAGGCAAATCGCTCATAGCAGGCTTAAATGTCGATTTCATGCCAGCAGCAACCAGTCCGTTGCTCAACGCAGCCTCATTCACAGGCGTTAACAGCGCTTGGTTCGACAAAGTAAGCTACATCGGTGCCTTCTCTTCAACTGCCGACTGGTTGCAAGGTTGGACAAACTTCAACCCTGAAAATACGGACTATTAAGATAATGAATAATGAATAATGGAGGATGCCTTATGCGTTTTACATTATTCATTATTTTTCGTTGGTGTACTATTGAACCTTTTTGGGATAAAAATGTTCAACAGCATTAAGTATTAAGTATTAAGTATTACATTCTATTGAGGTTTTCATGTGAGGTTTTCATGTGAGGTTTTCAAGTGAGGTTCTCATGCGCCAGCCCAACCCCGCAAGGGGTTATTTATGGTAATTTTCCGCATCGCGTAGCGCACCCACCAAGAAAATTTTATGAACATTTATGGCTCATTGATGGACATTTTTGACCAAAAAGACACATAGCTTGTATTACTTATTACTTAAAAATCTTACTTATATACACATAGTTTGTAATACTTAATACTTAACACTTAATACTTATTATATACTTTATGACAAATCAAAAACGACTTTTTGTTATAATGCTTGCCCTGTTGCAAACTGTAGCCATATGGGCAGGCATATTCCGCGGACGTGTAGTAGATGCACAAACAGGCGAAGTCCTGGTAGGAGCCACACTCCAATTATTGCAAACACGCCAAACCGCAGTGAGCAATGCCGATGGAACCTTTAGCTTCGACCACCTTTCGGCACGCAACTACACACTCACAGCCACCTATTTAGGCTACAAACAACGCTCGCTCACCATCAACCCCGCCAAGTGCGACACCGTGCTGGTAATAGCCCTAAGCGAGAACGAAAGCCAATTAGGCGTAGCCATCGTCACCGCACAAGCCAAGCGCAACACCGAAACCGCACAAGTAGCAGCCCAGCGTCAAAGTCTTTTGGTTCAAAATGGCGTGTCGTCACAGCAAATAGCCAAAACACAAGACAAAGATGCCTCAGAGGTAATAAAGCGCGTGCCAGGCATCTCCATCATCGACCAAAAATTTGTGATGGTGCGCGGACTTTCGCAGCGCTACAACAATGTGTGGATAAATGGCGCAGCCGTCCCCTCGAGCGAGCCCGACTCACGAGCCTTCTCGTTCGACATCATCCCCTCGTCGCAAGTCGACAACATGCAAATCATCAAGTCGCCAGCTCCTCAATACCCAGCCGACTTCTCAGGCGGATTCATACTCATCGACACCAAAGAAGTGCCCAATACCAATTCAGCAAGTCTGCAAGTAGGCACATCAGTCAACGACCAAACCCACTTCAGCAACTTCACATCCTCCCAAGGCTCAGGCACCGATTTTTTAGGCTTCGACAATGGTATGCGCTCCTTGCAAGGCGGCATCCGTGCCAACATGCAGCCAACACCAGGAGGCAAAGGCATCGACCTGCTCAACAATGGTTTGAACAATAACTGGACCACGCGCAGCCGTCACCCCCTGCCCAATCTCAACTTAGCAGCCAACGTCAATCGCTCGCACACCTTTGACAATGGTTCCTTGCTCGCCCTGCTTGCCTCAGCCAATTACAGCAACACACGCAGCACATACGCCAACATGGAAAATTCCTTTTTCGGAGCCTACGACCTCACACACGATGAAAGCGTCTACCTGCATCGCTACACCGACAACCAATACAACGAAAAAGTGCGACTGGGCGCCATGCTCAACCTCACCTTTGTGCCAGCACGTGGGGTAGGGCGTTATGAGTGGAAAAACATCTTCAATCAGTTAGCAACCAACCGCTACACCCATCGCACAGGCGTAGACGCACAGAGCAACCAAGTGCAAGAGGCAGAATATTACTATTCAAGCCGAACCACCTACAACACACAATTCACAGGCAAATACCTTTGGAACGAAAGCCGCTTAAACTGGAATGCTAGCTACGCCTACGCCAATCGTCACCTGCCCGATCGCAGACGTTACAGTCTCGACGACCAGTTAGAGCAAGGACAAATAGCCCTAACCACAGGCAACAACCTCTCGCGCGAGTTCACCCAGCTCAACGAGCACATCCTCTCAGCCAGTGCCAATTACCGCCACGACTTTGAGCGCGGCGCATTCCGTCCGCAATTATTTGCAGGAGCCTACACCGAATATCGCACCCGAGCCTACCACACCCGCAGTTTTATTTACGCCTGGGACCCTGCTAACAACCAGTTGCCACACGGCTTCCGTCATCTCGACCTCCCCACCCAACTGCTACAGTCGGCAAACTATGGCGACCAAGGACTCTATTTGCTCGACGACACCAAACTCACCAACGACTACAGCGGCACCCATTCCATAAGTGCAGCCTATGCCGCAGCCAATTTGCCCCTCGGTGCTTTCAATGTCTATGCAGGCTTACGCATAGAACATTCGCGCATGGCACTTCAGAGCAACCTTAGCGACTACGAGCATCGCACAGCCACGCGCCACTACACAGCCACCGACCTCTACCCCTCGGTAAACGCCACCTACAAATTTGCCGATGCACACCAAATGCGCCTATCCTATGGACGTTCCGTCAATCGCCCAGAGTTTCGCGAAATCAGCACCTCCGTGTTCTACGATTTCGACCTCTCAAGCAATGTGCAAGGCAACACCGAGCTGCAAGCCTGCCACATCAATAACCTCGACTTGCGCTACGAATGGTATCCCGCAGCAGGCGACCAAATATCGTTGGCAGGTTTCTACAAACACTTCGACAAGCCCATCGAGTGGAGCTACACCGTGACAGGCGGCACCGACGTTTGCTACTCGTTTGTCAATGCCCAGAAAGCACACAGCTTTGGTGTAGAACTCGATGTACGCAAAAGTTTAGCTTTCATCGGCTTAAAAGATTTCACCTTAGTGTTCAATGGCTCCATCATCAAGAGTCGCGTAAGTTTCCCCGCAGGTTCGCGTCAAACCGCCCGTCCCATGCAAGGTCAGTCGCCCTATCTGGTCAACCTCGGCTTGTTCTATGCCCACAAGCATTTTAACGCCTCCATGCAATACAACCGCATCGGCAAACGCCTCGTAGGCGTAGGACGCAACTTAGGTTCAACCGCCGACCAAACCATCAACATCCCCGACTCATACGAGATGCCCCGCAACTCGCTCGACCTCTCAGCCTCAGTGAGCTTAGGGCATTTCGACATAAAGTTAGGCTTGCGCGATGCGTTAGCCGAGCGAGTAGTGTTTAAGCAGTTCAACAAAGTGCAGCTATCCGACGGCACAAACAAAACGGTCGAAGAGGTAACACGCCGTTACCGTCCTGGTCGCGACATCAGTCTTGCCCTAACATACCGCTTCTAAGTCCAAATTTTCAAGTGATAAAAAAAGCCCTTGGCACCCCGACACCCATTCTTATTGTGTGTGTCGGCTGTGCCAAGGGCTTCTTGTTATAGTAATTAGCAAAACGAAAAAAAAGGTTCGTTGAACTTTCAACGAACCTCTTAGGTTAGGGTGCTTAGTGGGATTCGAACCCACGACATTCAGAACCACAATCTGACGCTCTAACCAACTGAACTATAAGCACCATCGTGTTGCTTTCTCTTGTAAAGCGATGCAAAGGTATGGACTTTTTCTATAACTACCAAATCTTTGCGCAACTTTTTTCAAAAAAACTTCATTTTTCCATCAAAAAAGTATGTTTGTATGTGTAATTGTAATGTAATCTTTGCAAAACACAAGAAATTAAGTATTAAGTATTACATTCTATGTGTATACAAGTAATAGGTAATAAGTAATACATTCTTATTATAGACTATTGAGTTTTCATGCGCCAGCCAACCCCGAAAGGGGTTATTTATGGGAATTATCCCCATCGCGTAGCGCACCAAAAAAATTTATGAACATTTATGGCTCATTTATGAACATTTATGACCCAAAAAACACCAAAAAAAATTTATGGCTCATTGATGGACACAAACCTGGATTAAGTATTAAGTAATAAGTATTAAGTATTACATTCTATTGAGGTTTTCATGTGAGTTTTTCATGCGCCAGCCCAACCCCGCAAGGGGTTATTTATGGGAATTATCCCCATCGCGTAGCGCACCCCAAGAAAAATTTATGAACATTTTTGGCTCATTTATGGACATTTATGACCAAAAAAAATTCGCAATACATAGCCTTCACATAATTTGTATTACTTATTACCTATTACTTATTACTTGTATACACATAGTGATATAATAGCCAAAGCACAAAAAATGTGTCTAAAGTGCAGTCTACATGGCAATTTTTATCTAACTTTGCATAACTTATGCGCCCCAAAAGCAGAAGTTACGCAAAAAAACGAGTCTACCCTCGCTCAGATAACTGACTTTCGCTAACTTTGTGCGCTGAAAAACTTATTTTTTTGAAACAATAATAAAAACAATAATAACAAAAAACTTAAATGGCAGCATTACAAACAATCCGAAGCAAAGGAGCACTGCTCGTAGGCGTGTTAGGCTTAGCCCTCTTTGCTTTCATTGCCGAAGAGTTCTTCCGCTCGTTAGAGACTACCTCAAACAGCAACAAGAGCATCGTAGGCGAAGTGTATGGCGAAAAAATCAGCATCCAAGATTTTCAAGCCGCGGTAGACGAACTCAGTGAGGTAACCAAAATGCAAATGCGCATGCAAGGACAAGACGGCAACCTTACCGATCAGCAAACCGAACAACTGCGCGACCAAGTATGGCAGCAGTTCGTGCAAAAAGCAACCATCGAGCACGAGTGCAACAAACTCGGCATCTATGTGACCGATGGCGAGGTGCAAGAAGCTCTCCGCACGGGCAACGCACAAAGCTTGCAAATGGTGGCTGGTATCTTCCGCAACCAACAAACAGGTGCATTCGACCTTGCACAACTTCAAGACTTCTTGAAAAACTACAACAAAACCATCTCACAAGCTCAGCAAGCACAAAACAGCGAGGCTGTTGAGCAAATACAGATGATTAAACAACTCTGGGACTACACACAAAAGCAACTCCGCGACGAATTGCTCGCCAACAAGTTCAGCATGGCTTTTGCCATGGGCTTTGTGTCGAACCCCATCGCAGCCAAAGAAAACTTTGACGAGCGTAGCATTCAAAAGAACGTAGAAGTAGCTGCACTCCCCTACAGCACCATCAGCGACAAAGACATCCAAGTTACCGACGATGAGCTGAAGGCAGCTTACGATGAGTTTAAAGACAACTTCTACTCACCCGTTCCCACACGCGACATCAAGCTCATCGACGTTAACGTTGTGGCAAGCGCAAGCGACCGTGCCGAGTTGATGAAGAAGGTGCAAGGCTTCCAGCAAGCATTGCAAAACGGTAGCGACGTAGCTAACGTGGTACGTTCGTCAAACTCATCCGTGCAATACTCAAACCTCGCACTCAGCAAAAAGGCATTCCAGAGCATTCCCGATGTAGCATCAGCACTCGACTCTATGGCTGTTGGTAGCGTTAAGGCAGCATACTACAATGCACAAGACAACACCATCAACACTATTAAGCTCATTGCCAAGGAGCAAGCCCCCGACTCAATTCTCTATCGTCAGATTGCAGCTATCAAGGCAGACCCCGCTGAGCGCAAGGCACAAGCCGACTCTATTCTCAATGCCATAAAGAATGGTGCATCATTTGCCGACATGGCTAAAAAGTATGGTCAGTCGTCAGACTCTGTATGGATTAGCTCTGCCCAATATGAAACATTCGGTTTGCAAGACGAAACTGCTTCATACATCAACCAGCTCTACAAAATTGGTGCCAATGGCATTCAAGTAATTTCGAGCGACCAAGGCGCAGCCGTAGTACAGGTGCTCGATCGCAAGAACGTTGAAACAAAATACAACGTAGCCGTTGTGAAATGTCCTCTCAACTTCTCAAAGAAGACTTACGAAGACGAGCTTAGCCGTTTCAACCGCTTCCTCGCACAAAACAAGGACGTAGCCTCAATTGAGAAGAATGCAGCTAAGAGCGGTTATGCCGTAACCGACCTCCCTGGTTACTCACCCATGCAAAACCTCATTGCCTCACGCATTGGTGGTAGCGGAGCCAAAGATTGCGCACGTTGGATTTTCGACGAAGCCGATGCAGGCGAAGTTTCAAAGCTCTATGAATGCGGACGCAATGGCGACCACCTCCTTGTGGTATGCGTAACTGGCACTAACGACAAGGGTTACTTGCCTTGGAACAACAAGCAAGTGAAGGACTTCCTCACACAGGTTGTTAAGCAGCAAAAGAAGGCTGAAAAAGCCATGGCAATGGCAAAGAACGTGAAGTCTGTAGCCGACATGCAAAAGATCAAGGGAGCTGTAGTTGCCACCCTTACCAACCAAACCATGGCAGGCTATGCAATGGTAAATGGCATCAACATTCCCGAGCCCAAGCTCTCAGGTGCTATTGCTAAGACCGCAGCAGGCAAAACAACGGGTCTTGTAGCGGGTGCAGCAGCTGTTTACGTAGCTAAGGTAACAAGTCAGACCAAGACAGCCGACAAGTTCAACGTTTCAACTGAAATGGAACAAGTTGCTCAGATGAATGGTCAGCGTGCTTACCAAGCTGCTTTCAGCTACCTCATCACTAACAAGTCTGAAATGAAGGATCGTCGTTACGAGTTCTAATCTCCGCGCGACATATAATTTATAATTCCTTACCTCGGTAGGGGGTTATATAAGGTAACCAGGTATGAGAATGAGGGGGTTATCCCCAAACTCTCATACCTGGTTTTTGTATGCAATAAAACCAAACTTCGCACAATGTAGGTGTGCAATGGGCATAGGCGTGAAGCAATGTTTCGACATAAATGTCTTTGTTTTTTTTCGTCAAAAATGTCCATCAATGAAGCCAAAAATGTTCATGAAATTTTCTTTGTTTTTTTAGTCAAAAATGTCCATCAATGAGCCATAAATTATTCATAATTTTTTTTCATGGGTGCGCTACGCGATGGGGAAAATTTCCATAAATAACCCCCATTCGGTAGGGTGTTCAAAATCCATAAAAAAAATCTGCACGAAATTGGCAAGGTTTTAG
>OIXW01000061.1_pt1 | contig 27417 bp, 27 predicted proteins | sample 1587951 | NCBI WGS metagenome assembly OIXW01 (sample SAMN03283239) | human gut metagenome | biome: human-associated habitat; material: feces | host: Homo sapiens | place: Peru | collected 2012
TCACACCCCTGACATTTTTAAAGCTTGAGTAAACCCCAAGTCTATTTAGTTACTCGAAGAAGCGAGAATATCGCTTCTTTTTATTTTTAAATATTATACAATAGGTTTACAATGTAAACTAAATGATGTACTATAATTATGAAAAAAATATAGAATCATTTTAATAAAGGGAGGTGGATGGTATGGCTACAGTACCTACACAAGTAAGAATAGATGAGAATGTAAAAAAACAGGCAAATGAATTATTTTCACAATTAGGACTAGATATGTCAAGCGCTATGAATATTTTCTTAAGACAATGCATATTACGAGGAGGTCTTCCATTCACTGTGGAATTACCTCAGTATAAATCAGATGTATTAGAAGCAATGGAAGAAGCAAAAAGAATAGTCAAAGATCCAAATGAAAAGAGATATCACAATTTCTCAGAAGTGTTGGAGGATATTGATTAGTGTATTATGAATTAATACTTACTAGAAAATTTAAAAAGAGTCTTAAACTTGTAAAAAAGAGAGGATTAGATTTAAATTTGTTAGAAAAGGTAATTACTTCATTACAAAATAATATTCCTCTTGAAGAAAAATATTGTGATCATGAATTAAGAGGTAAATATAAAGGTTTTAGAGAGTGTCATATTGCACCAGACTGGTTATTGATTTATATGAAAGAAGAAGATATTCTTGTACTTACATTGATCGATACTGGAACCCATTCAGATTTGTTTAATATGTAATTTGAGAAAGCGATAAGTGACTATCACTTTTTGTATTGAAACTATGAATAGAATCATCAATGAAGTACGTAGTGTTAATAGAGTAATGTATGATATTACTTCTAAACCACCTGAAACTATTGAATTTGAATAACATGGTAAAGGTATCAACTTGTTTACAGGTTGATGCCTTTTTTGTATGTAGAAAATAATTGTTTCTAACTGTAAACATTTCATTGATATTAGGCCCTAAAAATATATGTTATTATGAAGCCATGAGAATAAAATAACAAGGAAAGGAAATGGATTTATGAAATATTCAAAATTATTTAGTCCAATAAAAATTGGAAGTATAACTATTAAAAACCGTTTTGCGATGGCTCCAATGGGACCTTTAGGTCTTGCAGATGCAAATGGGGGCTGGAATCAGCGTGGTATTGATTACTATGTAGAAAGAGCCAAGGGTGGAACTGGTCTAATTATTACAGGTGTCACATTTTTTGATCAGGTTGTTGAAAAACAGGATCCTTCAACTGTTCCAAATCCACTTTATAAACCTGTTAACTTTGTGAAAACAAGTAGAGAAATGACAGAACGAATTCATGCTTATGGAAGCAAAATCTTTTTACAGTTATCAGGTGGCTTTGGTCGTGTAACTATTCCTACAAATGTAGGTGATATTCCACCCATTGCACCATCTGCTATCCCACATCGCTGGTTAGATAAAACTTGTCGTGCGATTACTGTAGATGAAATTCATGCTATTGTCAAACAGTTTGGTGAAGCTGCTTTTCATGCGAAAAGAGCAGGCTTTGATGGTGTGCAGATTCATGCTGTACATGAAGGTTATTTAATTGACCAGTTTGCAATTTCTATGTTTAACCAAAGAACTGATGAATATGGAGGTTCTCTTGAAAACAGATTACGTTTTGCAAAAGAAATAGTAGAAGAAATTAAAAAGACATGTGGTGAAGACTTCCCTGTTACACTTCGTTTTAGTGTAAAAAGCATGATCAAGGACTGGCGTGTAGGGGCACTACCAGGAGAAGAATTTGAAGAAAAAGGTAGAGATACAGAAGAAGGCTTAAAAGCAGCTCAATTACTTGAAAGCTATGGTTATGATGCGTTAGATACTGATGTTGGAACATATGATGCCTGGTGGTGGAATCATCCTCCTATGTATCAAAAGAAAGGTCTTTATAGAGAATACTGTAAGATGGTCAAAGAAGTAGTCAATATCCCAGTATTCTGTGCAGGTCGTATGGATAATCCTGATATGGCATTAGAAGCTATTGAAAATGGTGAATGTGATGTTATTGATCTAGGTAGACCGCTACTAGCAGATCCAGATTATTGTAATAAATTAAGATGCGGAAATCTTACACAGATTCGTCCATGTATTTCTTGTCATGAAGGATGTATGGGAAGAGTTGCTTCATATTCTCTTCTTAACTGTGCTGTTAATCCACAAGCAGCGAGAGAACGTGTGAATGCATACGAGCCTATTTTAAAGAAAAAGAGAGTATTGATTGTAGGTGGTGGTGTTGCTGGTTGTGAAGCAGCACGTGTACTTGCTATTAGAGGTCATGAAGCAGTAGTTTATGAAAAAGGCAGCAGACTTGGTGGTAATCTTATTCCTGGAGGAGCTCCTGATTTTAAAGAAGATGATATCGCATTGGCCAATTGGTATACAAATGAATTAAATCGTCTAGGTGTACATGTTCATTTGAATACAGCACTTAATGAAGAAGAAATCAAATCTATGGATTATGATACTGTGATTTTAGCTACAGGATCTAAACCAAAGGTGTTCTCTCTTGGTGATGATGCACATACTTATACAGCAGAGCAGGTTTTATTGAAACAAAAAGATGCTGGCAAGAAAACTGTCGTTGTAGGTGGTGGACTTGTAGGCTGTGAAACTGCTTTGTGGTTGGCGCAGAATGGTATCCATGTTACAATTGTAGAAGCATTAGATAAGGTTATGGCTGTAAATGGTCCACTTTGTGCTGCAAATAAAGAAATGTTAGAAGCATTGTTGCCATTTAATGGAGTAGAAATCATTACAGGCGCAAAGGTTACAGAATTTGCGAATGGAGAAGTGAAACTTGATACTAAAAATGGCAGCAAGACTATTATGAGTGATAGTGTGATCCTTTCAGTTGGATATAAAGAAGAAAATACACTTTACAATAATCTTCAGTTTGATATTCCTGATCTTTACTTGCTTGGAGACGCAAAAAAAGTATCTAATATCATGTATGCAATTTGGGATGCATTTGAAGTAGCTAACCATATCTAATAATGATATAAGGGCGGCTGGTGATTTAAATTGGGTGATATAAAGAATTTTATATATTTTCAGAAAGTATATGAAATGCATAGTATGCATAGAGCAGCTGAACATTTATTTATTTCTGCACAAGGTCTTGGTAAAATCATCAAGAATCTTGAACACGAGTATAACACCACTTTTTTTGTTCGCTCTCAAAATGGTGTTGTGCCTACAGATAGTGCAAAACTATTTTATGACTGGAGCAAAGAGCTAGTGTTACAGGATGCTCATATTAAGAATGAGATAAATAATCTGAATAATGGAATAAATCGCTTACGAATTGGTTGTGCAAGTGGCATATTAAAGGCTATTCAACTAAAGACAATACTGGATTTTGCGAACTCAAATAAAAATCTTCATGTTGAATGGAGTGAGTACAGTAATGAGGAAGTAATCAATAAACTTCTTAATTATGATATTGAGTATGGTATTGTTGTTGGGCTACATGATAATCCTAATTTAGAACAAGTGAAATTATGTCAATGTAATCTTGTTTTATATGTATATGAAGGACATCCTTATTATGAGAAGGAAAAAATCTCTCTAAATATGCTTATGGATGAAAATATTATAATTATGAATGAAAGTTTTCATATATACAATGATTTTATTAATGCCTGTAAAATAAATGGATTTACTCCAAATATAAAAGCAAAAACCATGGATGGTGGAACCTTGATGCATTTATGTAGACAAAAAATAGGTGTTGCGATTTCACCAAAATTTGAAGACGAAGTACCAGTAGGATTAAAGGCTATTGCATTTGAAGAACCCTATCATTGGGATATCTATGGTACTTTTAGAAAAAACTCAAAAGATGAATCAATCAAAAAGCTTCAAGCTGCATTATTGCAGTAAATCAATTTAAAGCTTGCCTAAAGCTATATAGAAAAATCGTGTGAACAAACTGATTCACACGATTTTTGTGTTATGGAATAAAAAGTAAATTATTCATTATTGAGTTGATCAGTAATTGCGATAAAAAATTCTTTTGACCAGATATCTAGAACGCTAGGATCCTTAATAAAAGGTATTACATCTTCTTTTGCCTGCTCAAAATCAATTTCATTGAATCTTTCAATCAACATCTTTTTTATATCATCACAAGATATAATTATATTTGTATCAATATATTGAGAATCAATCAGTTTTTCTCTTAAATGAGGTAAGTTAAATTGTGTATTTCTTGAAAGATAGAATACGTAATCGTACAAATGCTGTTAGGGTAAGTATATGTTATGTAAATTTGGTAATTCATCTATCTTTTTGAATTGATTTGATCTTGCTAAAAAGTATACACGGTTGGCTATTATATCAGCTGCTCTTACTAATCGTGTAGTAGTAGAATTACAATAACTTAATTCTACACTTTTGACTTCTGGAAAGATAGGTGGATAAAAATGATCATACTGATAATTGAAAGTTCCGTGGATCAACTCTTGTTCAAGCGCTTCTTTCAATTCGTATCTTCCATCTGTTGTAGTCGTATGCTCATCAACAAAAAAGTAGATTCTCTCAACAGTATGTAAAGTGATCATTTTGTTTCTGATTAAATCCTCTAAAGCTCTTTTACTGCTATTTTATATGCATAGTCAAGGTAGCGTTGTTTTGTTTTCTTGCTTTTGAATATTTCTTGATGAATCTTCTTTTGATTAATAATAACAGAAAACTTATAGCAGTTATTTAATGATCTGAATAATTTACCTTTATCTTGATTTGATACGATAGCTGCTTTTAATTCTTGTCCTATTTGATATTTTGGTGTTATTGTTTTTTCAGCATTTCTATATAGTCTATTCCAATTTTCTTTTGATTCTTTTCCTAGCAGTATTAAACCACCGAAAACAAAATATTCATTATGAACATTATCAAATACACCTGATTCATCTGAATAAATGAATAGATTCATATATTCCATCTCCTTGAAGTGAACTACTCAGTCATTGAATTACGAGAAACTTGCATAAAATGTAAAAAAAAATCGCCATACTGGCGACCTCGTGGCCGACGATATTCCATATCGCTTAAACGCTAATTCGGTGACACGAGTATACAGCGTATCTCTACCTGCACCTAAATTATAAAGTATTCTACAAATAATTCAACGGATTTGAACAAAACAACTAGAAATCGCATTGATAACAAGATGACCTAGGATTTTTATAAATATATAGCATACTACCTCCTCTTATTCATATTCCGCTCAAGTATGTGGAGGAAATTAATGATTTATTTGTTATTAGCGTAATCACGGCTGATGATAAACTATTAAGAGAATGAGGTAATTACTAAGTTTACATTTTTTGCGATAATACTAAAAAAATGTTTAAATTTTCTGCTGAATAATACAAGTTAAAAAAGAGTAAAATAAATAAAAGAGAAACACTAACAAAGATAATTGGGTATTAGCGAAACAATAGATTGAATTTAATCTTTTTTAAATGAAATGACCATTCATTTTTTATAAAAATCATAGAGAAAATATTAGTATAAAAATATTGACATGTAATAACATCATAATTATTAAGTAAAAATTTGTACAAACTAACTATTTTGTACAATTTGTCTTTTCTGCAAACGCTTTACAACCTTTGTGGTTTTTGATAAAATGTCTGACTGAACGGAATGGCAAAACGTAATATTATTGAGGAGGGAATTTATGAATAAAAGCCTATTTAAGAAATTCGGGGCAACTTTTGTAGCACTTACACTTGCATTTTCTAGTACTTCAGCAGTAAGTGCCGCAGGGGATACTTCAGAATTTCAACCTAAAGTGACTTATAGTAAAGGTGACTACACTTTTGCGAAGTTATCACATTCAGATAAAGCAGTCTCTACTCCAGATGGTATTGTTGATTACCTAGGTGGTGGAAAGGTCGGTGTCACTGGTCAGGATCAGGGTGCAACAGGACAAGGTGACCAGGGGCAGAGTTATGCTTGGTCTGCAGCATCTTATGGTGACTGGATGTATGTTGGTACTTGTTATGCAGCAATGGGTAATACATTAACATTAATGGATACTACTCTTGGTGATAAGTTCGATAAAGAAACTATGACTGCTGCTTTAAAAGCAATGTTCAATGGAACATTCTTCTATGGACATGAAAAAGAAGATGGTACAGCAGATGAAGATTCTGATGGTATTCTTTGTAAAGTAAACGTTAAAACTGGTGAAACTAAGTTATTAATGTCTGCTTCATTAAATGGTAAAGGACCACTTTTCAGAAACGCTATGCGTTATAAAGATAAGCTTTATTTCTGTGGCTCTGTACGTAATAAAGGTGCTAAGTCTGGTTTACCTAGCATCTATTGTATCGATCCTAAGACAGATGATATCAAGTGTGTCTACACTGGTATTACTCCACAGGAACTTGGTGCTGCATATAAAGAAGGTATCAGTACTGGTATCCGTGGTATGGCAGTATTCAATGGTGAATTCATTGCTAGCTGTGTTGGTGTAGATGGACCTTATATCTTAAAGTCTAAAGACCCATCAGCTGGACAGTCTTCATTCAAGAAGATTGCGACTAAGAATGATCTATTTAACTATCCTGCATATCATTATTCAGATAGCATCTATGGTGGTTCTATCTGGGAAATGGTTGAATTCAATAACAGCTTATATGTTGCTTTATGTACTGGTACTCAGGAAAATAAACCTGATGAACATACTATGCAGTCATTCGCAATTGTACGTGGTGATGAAAAAGCAGATGGTACTTGGACTTGGACACCTGTTGTAGGTGATAAAGCAGATGGTGCTAAATATACATTTGGTATCGATCCAGAACGTACTCGTGCTGGTGCTTGTAACATGTTAGTATACAATGATCATCTTTATATTGGTGAATATGAAGATATCGAAATCGCATTAGAAGATTTAGTATTCAAGAAGAACGTAGAATTCTTAGCTAAGAACTTAGAACAGTCTGTAAGTCTTTATCGTATGGATAAGGATGAAAACATGGAATTAGTTGTAGGTGATGCAACTAAGATGTTCCCTAATGGTGGTATTTCTGGACTTGGTTCTGGATTTGGACATCATGAAAACCAGTATATCTGGCAGTCTACTGTATATGATGGAAAGATGTACTTTGGTACATTCGATAGCAGCAGCTTATTACAGCCTATTGGACAGTTCACAAATGGTGATCTATTAAATATGTCTAAAGAAGAATGGAAATCTCAGATGAACTATCTTAAGGTTTTCATTGAATTAGTATTAAGCAAGAATGCGGAATATCCAACAAAACCTATTTCTGAAACAGAGACTGATTCTGAAGAAGAAACTGAATTAACTGCATCTGAAAAAGTACAGAAAGCTATTAAATCTGCATCTGTAAGATACAGCGGAGCACAGGCTGCATCTACTGAATCTGATGACAATGCAGAAACTATTTCTCTTACTGATGATCAGATCAATTCTCTTGTAGAAGGTCTTGAAGATGGTTCAATTCAGGCAAATAGCTTAAATGATGAACTTTCAAATGATGTATTTACTCTTGTTTCTGGTATGGATCCACTTGCATCTTCATTAGATAAAAAAGGAACTAAGAACTTTGTGAATGATTATTCTGAAGTATATGAATTCTATGCAGAATTTGCTTCACAGTTACCAGAAAAGTTAAAGAAATTATTTGAAGATTTCCTTACAATTACTAAGAAAGATAACTTAGTTGCATTTGGTAAGATCTTAAAGTACTTATCTAAAGCCCAGCGCGGATTTGATATGTATACATCAGCTGATGGTGAATCTTTCACTACTATTACAACTAATGGTTTTGGTGATCCATATAACCATGGTTTACGTGTATTCGCAACTGGTGATGACTGGATGGCAATTGGTACAGCTAACCCATTCTATGGAACTCAGTTATGGAAGATGACTTCTCCAACTAAGACAGTTGAACCAACTACTCCAACTGAACCAGAAAAACCAAAACCATCTGAACCAGAAAAGCCTTCTGAAACAGATAAACCAAATATCACAGTGAAACCTTCTGATTCAGATAAAACTGATACTACAGTTACAAATAAAACAGATGATAAGAAGAATACAGCTAAGACAGGTGACTCAACTGATATCACTACATCTTTAGTTGCTGCAATTGGTTCACTTGCATTACTAGTTGGTTGTGCATTTGTATTACGTAAAAAGAAAGTGAGAGCTTAATCTCTTATCTCAAACTATAAAAATCTTAGATCATAGAAATATGATTTAGGAATATTATGTAACATTTATCTAAAAACAAGACAATATTCAAAAAGTGAACTATGGATATATTTGCATTTATATTCCGTTTATTTTGAAAATATATCTTGCTCAACAATTGAATATAAATACTATAGAACAGCCTATTAAATGGAGAAATCTCTGTTAAATAGGCTGTTTTTTTTGATTCAATATGTAACTGCTTTATATAAAATAAAGGTCTCTTAGATTTTGTGAAAAATGTTGAATTTGTCATAGAAATTTAGTAATAATACACATATTTTGGCGTATTTGTTGCATGTCACAAGATACATATTTTGTCACTTGACTGTAAGCACTTTACTTATTGCAGCTTAGATGATAAAATTTAAACATGCGGAATGGAAAAAATAAAAAGGGAGGGCATAACATGAATAATAGCCTATTTAAAAAAGTCGGGGCTTCTTTTGTTGCATTGACACTTGCATTTTCTTGTACTTCTGCAGTAAGTGCAACAGGGAATAATTCCGAATTTACGCCATCTGTCACCTATAGTAAAGGTGATTACACTTTTGGCAAAATCTCACACCCAGATAAAGCGCAAGCTACAACTGATGGTCTTGTTGATTATCTAGGTGATGGAAAAGTCGCTGTAACTGGTCAGGACCCAGCTGCAACAGGTCAGGGAGATCAGGGACAGAGCTATTCTTGGGCTGCTGTTGGTTATGGAGATTGGATGTATGTTGGTACTTGCTATGCTGCATCAGGCAGTACGATTCAATTAATGGGTAGTGCGCTAGGATCAAAGCTTGATAAGGAAGTCATGGCTGCTGCATTAAAAACATTATATAATGGTACATTCTTCTATGGACATGAGAAAGAAGATGGTACACCAGATGCAGATTCTAAAGGTATCCTTATAAAGATTAATGTGAAGACTGGTGAAGTAAAGTTATTGATGTCTAATTCAACTACTGGACAGTCACCAACTTTTAGAAATGCGATTGAATATAAAGATAAGCTTTATTTCTGTGGAGCTGTAGCTGAAAAAGGAACACAAGCAGCTTTACCTAGCATTTATTGTATTGATCCTAAGACAGATGATATTAAACGTGTTTATACTGGTATGACTCTTCGAGAATATGGTCAGGCATATAAAGAAGGTTACAATACAGGTATTCGTGGAATGACTGTATTTGATGGTAAATTCATTGCAAGCTGTGTTGGATTAAATGGACCTTATATTTTAGAGTCTACTGATCCATCAGCTGGTCAGTCTTCATTCAAGAAGATTGCAACTATGCAAGATTTATATAATTATCCTGCATATCATTTCACTGATAGTATCTATGGTGGTTCTATCTGGGAAATGGTTGAATTTAATAACAGTCTCTATGTTGCATTATGTACAGGTACACTGGAAAATAAGCCAGATGAAAAATCAATGCAGTCGTTCGCGATTGTACGTGGTGATAGAAAATCTGATGGTACTTGGACATGGACACCTGTTGTAGGTGATAAAGCAGATGGTGCTAAATATACATTTGGTATCGATCCAGAACGTACTCGTGCTGGTGCATGTCACTTAGTTGTTTATAAGGATCACTTATATATTGGTGAATATGAAGATATCGAAATTGCATTAAACGATCTTCTATTCAAAACTAATGTAGAATTCATGGCTAACAATATTGAACAGTCTGTCAGTCTTTACCGTATGGATAAGAATGAAAACATGGAATTAATTGTTGGTGATGCAACTAAGATGTTCCCTAAGGGTGGTACTTCTGGAATTAGTTCTGGATTTGGACATCGTGAAAACCAGTATATCTGGCAGTCTAAAGTATATGACGGTAAGTTATACTTAGGTACATTTGATAGCAGCAGTTTATTACATCCTATTGGACAGTTATCAAATGGTGATTTATTAAAGATGAGCAAAGAAGAATGGAAGTCTCAGCTTAATTATCTCAAAGTATTTATTGAATTATTATTAAGTAAGTATATCGAATATCCAACTCAGCCAATTACAGCAGCTGAAACTGAAGCTGTTGATGAAGCAAAGGTTGAAGAGGATACAGAAGAAGCACAGGTTGAAGAAAAATCTGAAGAAGAAACTCAGACTGATGAAGATTCTGAAGAAAAAGCTCAGCCAGCAGCTGAAACTGAAGAAACTAAGTCAATTGCTGATAGTAAAAAAGAAACTGAATTAACTGCATCTGAAAAGGTACAGAAAGCAATTGAATCAGCATCTAAGAGATATAGTGGTGCACAGGCCGCATCTGCTGCATCTGACAACAATGTAGAAACTATTAAACTTACAACTGAACAGATTAACACTCTTGTAAAAGGTCTTGAAGATGGTTCAATTAAGGCAAATAGCTTAAATAATGAACTTTCATCTGAATTATTCACAATTATTTCTGGTATGGATCCAATGGCTGATTCATTAGATAAAAAAGGATCACAGGATTTCGTAGACCAGTATGCTGATGTATATGAATATTATAATGAATTCTCTTCAAGTCTTCCTGATGAATTAAAGGCATTATTTGATATTCTAATTACTGCAACTAAGAAAGATAACTTAATCGCATTTGGTAAATTATTAAAATATCTTTCTACAGCACAGCGTGGATTTGATATGTATGTAACAAGTGATGGTGAGACATTCTCAACTATTACTACAAATGGTTTCAATGATCCATATAACCATGGATGTCGTGTATTCGCAACAGGTGCTGACTGGATGGCAATTGGTACAGCTAACCCATTCAATGGTACACAGTTATGGAAGATGACTTCTCCAGTTAAGACAGTTGAACCAACAACTCCAACTGATCCTGAAAAGCCAAAGCCTACTGAGCCAGAGAAACCAAACCCATCTGAACCAGAAAAACCAAACCCATCTGAACCAGAAAAACCATCTGATACAGATAAACCAAATATCACAGTTAAACCATCTGATACAGATAAAACTGGAACAACAGTGACTACAAAGACTGATGATAAGAAGGGTACAGCTAAGACAGGTGACTCAACTGATATCACTACATCTTTAGTTGCTACAATTGGTTCACTTGCATTATTAGTTGGTTGTGCATATGTACTTCGTAAGAAGAAAGTTAGAGCATAGTAATTAGCTATAAAAAGATTTATCTATAAAAACAAAACAGCTTGTTTGACTGGAATATTCCGTTAAGCAGGCTGTTTTTTTGTTTTGTTAAGATGTTATAATTGATTTATAGATGAGTAGGGGGCTTTATATATGAATTTCAATAATATCGATTATATGGAGAAAAATGCACCAGCAACACAAGATGAAATAGAATCTGTAGAAAAACATATCAATGGAACTATTCCAAGGGTCTATAAAGAATTTTTAAGATATGCCAATGGGATTGCGATGAATCTATGTGTACTCTATGATACTTCTACTATTATTGAAAGCTATGAATGCAATGAGTTTTCTCTTAATATGCCTGGATATATTAGCGTTGGAAATGATAATGGTGATAGAGAACTTATTATGAAAGCAGAAAAAGGAGCAACATTATGTGGTTTCTTAGATGCGGCAGAGATAGGAAATTCGGAAGTAGAGGAATGGTTTGATTTTAAATCATGGGTAGAAAACGGCTGTGATATGGAAGATGATTAAGAGGATTCAGACTATGGAAAGGTCTATATTGTGAAAGTCCCTGAAGATAAACTAAAGTTCCTAGCAGAAACAAAGAAACTTTTTGCATTACCTATTTCAACAGGTGTCCTCTATAAGAAAATCAATCATTTACCATGTGCTATAGTGGATGATATAACAGAAGCATTGGCTGATATTATTATCAAAAAGACATCATATCCTGATTGTTATGAGTACAAAAATAAGTGAGGAAATAACTATATGACAAAAGAAGAAATAATCACTCAATTACAGAGTAAAGCTAAAGAAGATGAAGCATATTATATGGATGCTGATTTGATTGATGCAATCAATGAGTATCCAGAACCTTTTGAATTAGTAGAACCTATTCTAGAAATTATTGGAACCAATCCAACAGTTGATTTTGGTATGCCAGGGATCTTGTTTATTTTGTAGAATTATTCTATAAGCATGGATATGAAGAATTGTTGGTATCTTCAGTAAGAAAGAATCCTACAGCACATAATATATGGATGGTACACCGTTGTTTCAATGATGTGAATAATCCAAAGAGAGACATGTTTGTAAAACTTATGAAGGAACTAAAAGCTGATTCATCTGTTTCAACGGATATTAAGAAAGAAATAGATGAATTTGATTGGGAATAGAAATAAGCTGAGATGAAATGAGAGATTCATTTTATTTCAGCTTTTTATGATGTGAGACAAGTTTAAGTTATTTATTTATCAACATAAAAATATGAAAAATATGACATTATGTAAGTGTTTACACTGATATACTAAATCTGTACTTAAAAGTAAGTATAAAGACATGCGCAGCTTTATGATTACATCAAATATGGAGGATTAAATATGAACTTTTTTGACAAATTTCAAAGAGGTCTAGAAAAAGTAGTTGGACCTTTTGCGACTGCTGTAGCAAACAGCCGTTATATTAAAGCTTTAACAGAAGGATTTATGTACACTATGCCTATCACATTAGGTGTAGCTGCAATTGCAGTTTTTGCAAACTTACCAATTCCTGCATGGACACAATTCTTACAGAGTATTGGAATCTATGCAACTGCATTAGAAGTTGTTTCTTTAACTTTATCTTTACTAGCTATTTATGTAGTAGGAGCTATTGGATATGCTTTTACTAAGAATGAAGGAGAAAATGGAGCGATTGGAGCAGTTATGGCTATGGCTGCATTCATTATCTTAATTCCTGTTCAGACTTTTACAAATAAAGCAGGTGCTTCAGTTTCAACAATTGCAACTAGTTATTTAGGAAGCGATGGTATTTTCTTAGCAATCATTTTAGGTTTAATCATTCCTGCTTTCTATTGTTTCTTAATGAAAAAGAATTTAAAATTAACACTTCCTGATTCTGTACCACCAATGGTATCTCAGTCATTAGCACCTACTTTTGTAGCAATGATTATTTTTACATCAGTATTTGTAGTTAAATATGCTTGTACATTTACACCATATGGTAATTTATTTACTCTTGTGACTACATTAATTGGTAAACCAGTATCTGCTTTTGGTGCAAATCCTATTTCACTTATCGCTATTTTTACATTAATGAATTTAATCTGGTTCTTTGGTGTTCATCCAAATGCAATCCTAATGCCTTATATGCCAATTCTTACTATTGTTGGATTAGCTAACCAGGAAGCATTCTTATCAAATCAAGCATTACCTTACTTAACATTTGCAGTCCTTTCTTCATGCATTCAGATTGGTGGAGCTGGAAATACATTAGGATTATGTCTTGCTTCATTCTTTGGTAAATCTGAGAAGTACAAAACTATGAGAAAACTCGTTGCACCAGCAAACTTATTTAATATCAATGAACCTGCAATTTTTGGTTTCCCAATCATGTTAAACCCTATTTATCTTATTCCAATGGTATTCTCAGCACCTGTAAAAGGATTAATTGTATTAGGATTAATGAAATTTATCCCAATTTCATTTAACCCAACTATTTCAATGCCATGGGTAACACCTGGATTTGTTACTGCATTCTTCCAGGGAGGCTTACCTTTATTAGTAATCTGGTTACTTGCTTTAGGTATTGATTTCTTAATGTATTTACCATTCTTCTTTATTGATGATAAGAATGCATTAAAACAGGAACAAGAAAACGCATAGTAGTAATTAGAAGTGAGCACATATAAGGAGAAATAAAATGGCTAAAATACAGTGTAACGTAATATCTTATACATTAACGAGAACAGTTGATATTGATGTGATTCTACCATCAGTTACAATTCCAGAATCAATGGGAATGAATGGTAAAAAACCTCATCACGACTATTCAAAAAAATATCCAGTATTATATCTTTTACATGGATTTGGTAATAACCATGCTCAGTGGGGTGGTTATACAAGTGTAGAACTCTTTGCAGAAGAAAGACAAATAGCTGTTGTTATGATTTCTGGAGAAAACAAGAACTATATTAATCAACCACAGGATGCATTTTATGACTTTATTGAAAATGAATTGCCAGAATTTATAGAAGGAGTATTCCCAATTTCTCATAGAAAAGAGGATCACTATATTGCTGGTTTATCAATGGGTGGATTTGGTGCTTTATATCATGGTTTATCAAATACTCATAAATATAATGCGATTGGTGCTTTCTCTGCAGCAGTAGAAATGGAAGGCAACCCTATTGACTTATATCAAGTATTGGAAGACAGTGATGGTAACATTCCTGTTTATATGACTTGTGGAGACAAAGATTTTGTATATGAATCTGACGTTAAGTTTGTTGAAGCAATGAAAGAAAAAGGAATGAATGTTGATTGGGTTAGTGTTAAAGATTATGAGCATGAATGGCGTTTCTGGAATCTTGCAATTGAAAGATTCTTAGATTGGATTCCTAGAACAGACGATTATTCAAATGCGAAAAGAAAAGTATAATGGAGGTAAATTATGAGTTTTCCTAAGAATTTCTTGTGGGGTGGCGCAACTGCAGCAAACCAGTATGAAGGTGGATACTTAAGTGGTGGTAAAGGATTAGCTACTGCTGATGTTATTACAAATGGTGATATGCATAATCCTAGACGTATTGTTATTGAGTTAGAAGATGGAACAAGACAAACTATCAATCGTTTTCAGGATGTTCCTAAGAATGCAAAAGCAGTCATTGATGATTCTGTTTACTATCCAAGTCATGTAGCAACTGATTTTTATAATCATTACAAAGAAGACATTGCTTTAATGGGTGAAATGGGATTTAAGACATTTAGAATGTCTATTAACTGGACTCGTATTTTCCCTAATGGAGATGATGAGCAGCCTAATGAAGAAGGATTAAAATTCTATGATAATGTTTTTGATGAATGTCTAAAATATGGAATTGAACCGCTTGTTACTATTAATCATTTTGACCTCCCTTTAAATCTAGCAGTTCAATATCAAGGATGGTTAGACAGAAGAACAATAGAATTCTTCACTAGATATTGTGAAACAATATTTACAAGATACAAAGATAAGGTTAAATATTGGCTAACATTTAATGAAATCAACTTTTTAAGAGATTATTCAACACTCGGTATCTTTGAAGCATCTAAAAATGTACAGAATCAGCAGCAGGCTATTTATCATATTCTTCTAGCAAGCGCAAAAGCTGTTATTTTAGGACACAAAATTAATCCTAATTTTAAAATTGGTTTAATGATTGCGAATATCCTATTCTATCCTGAAACATGTAAACCATTAGATTCTATTAAAGAGATGGAAATGGCAAGAGATTTTAAGGATTTCTATTATGATGTACAATGTCGTGGATATTATCCAAACTATAAATTAAAAGAATTAGAAAGACAGAATATTGTATTAAAAACAGAAGAAGGAGATCAAGAACTTTTAAAGGAAGGTACTGTAGACTTTATTTCATTTAGTTATTATAACTCTTCTGTTATTTCTACTAAGGAAGTCAAAGAAGGTTCATCAGGAAATCAAATGGGAGGCGCTAAAAATCCATATTTAGAAGAATCTGAATGGGGATGGCCAATTGATGCTGAAGGATTAAGACTTGTATTAAATCGTTTATATGATAAGTATCAATTACCACTCATGATTGTAGAAAATGGACTTGGTGCATTAGATACAATTGAAGAAGATGGATCTATTAATGATGATTATCGTATCAGTTATTTAAGAAAACATATCGAACAAATCAAGATTGCTATCGAGTATGATGGTGTTGAAATTTGGGGATATACACCATGGGGATGCATTGATTTAGTCAGTGCAGGTACAGGTGAAATGAAAAAAAGATATGGTTTTGTTTATGTAGATATGGATGATTTAGGAAATGGTTCTTTAAAAAGAACAAAGAAAAAATCATTTGATTGGTATAAAAAGGTGATTCAATCAAACGGTGAAGAACTATAAATAGTTATTAAGAAATGGTTGTGGTATAATTCTATTGGGTGAATTATATGAAGATCGAATATGATGAAGAATATGAAAATATAGATGGTGAAAATCTAAGCTTAAGACGTTTTGATAAACATAAATATTGTTTGTTTTTGGGCGATATGGGAGAGAACCAGGAGGTATTTATTGTTGAACCTCATTGGCATGAATGGTTAGAAATTGTTCATATTACTGAAGGAGAAATGGTTGTCTATACTCCACATGGAGAAACAGTTGTTCGTAAAGGGAACACTGTTGTTATCGGCATGCAGACGCTGCATAAGATAGTTGCAGGAACAGGACACTATAACTATCAATGTATACATATTAATGTTGGTTTTATACTTCAACATATGTCTTCCTCTTTATTGAACGATAAAGTCTTTATTATTCAAAATGAAGAAGAGTTTCAATCTTATTGTTCAACAATCATACAGCTTATAAATCGTGATGATGTTTACTCACAATTAAGATATAAAGCGAGTATATTAAATATTCTTGCACTATTTGTTCAAGAAACACAATCTGATTTATCGGATGCAAAAGATGAAATTAACGATATATTTTCAGATATTCTATTCTATGTGAGTACACATTATCAAGATAATATATCATTGCAGAAATTATCGCAGGAATTCAATTATACAACACAACACATTTCTTTGCTCTTTAAGAAGAATTTGAATACAACTTATTATACTTATTTAACAAAAATAAGATTAGATCGTGCTAAGTTTCTATTGATGACAACACAAAAGAGAAACTTAGATATCGCAATTGAGTGTGGTTTTTCAAGTGAACATTCGTTAATAAGTCACTTCAAAAAGAGCTTTAATGAGACACCTTCTCAATTTAGAAAAAATCATCAGATAAAAGACGAGACTATTTCTTAGGAAATAGTCTCTTTTTAAAGGAGAATAATATGAAAAGTGTATTGGCTATTGATATTGGTGGAACTTATATTAAATATGGATTGATTCATGAAAACTATCAAATCTCTAATAAAGGAAAAGTTAAAACACCAAATACTACAACAGAAGATTTTTTAAATGAATTAAAGAGTTTGTATGACTCTTTTAAAGATGAAATAAGAGGAATTGCTATTTCTGCACCAGGAAGAATTAGTGAAGAAGGTGTAATGTTAACCGCAGGAATATTGGAATATTTAGCAGGATTTAACTTAGCACATGAACTTTCTAAGGTATGTGATGATATTGATGTAACTGTAGAAAATGATGGAAAAGCAGCAGCTTTATGTGAAGCAACAATTGGCAGCGGAAAAGATTATCCTAATAGTGTCGCACTTATATTTGGTACAGGTATTGGTGGAGGCGTCATTATTAATAAAGAAATATTAAGAGGATGTTATTTGATTGCTGGAGAGTTTTCACCATTATTCACTAATTATGAAGCAGGTAATTATGATAGTTTTGCAAAACTTTATTCAACAATTAGTGTTGTAAATAAGGCAAAAGAAATAACTCATGAGGATGATTTGAATGGTGAAAGAATGATGGCACTATATCGAGAAAAAAATCATAGTGAATTAAATGATTATCTTGATGCCTGGTTTTTTGCAATCGCAAAGTTTTGCTATAATATTGATTGTTTGTATAATCCAGATGTTATTTGTATAGGTGGAGGTATAAGTGCTGATCCACTATTTGTAGAAAGAATTAAAGAGAATATTGATACAATTTATGAAGAAGCCTTAGTTTTTAGAAAACCAAAGGTTGAAGTATGTATGTATCAAAATGATTCTAATTTATTAGGGGCATACTGTCGCTTTATTAAAATGAAAGGGAAATAAGTATGAAGCTAATAATGAGAGCAGATGATTTGGGCATAAGTGAAGGTGTTAATTGTGGAATTTATAAAGCAATTAAAGATGGTGTTATTACAAGTGTTGGACTTATGCCTAATATGGAACATGCTTTAGATGGATATGAAATGATTAAAGAGTGTAAAGTATCTGTGGGACAGCATACAAATATCTGTTTAGGAAAGCCTTTATGCTCACCTAAAGAGATTCCAAGTCTAGTAGATGAAAATGGTGAATTCTATTCAAGTAAAGTCATTAATAAAAGAAAAGAAGATACGATTAATATTGAAGAATGTGAAAAGGAAATAGAAGCTCAATTAAATCGCTTTATTGAGATTACTGGATTTAAACCACAGTATTTTGAAGGCCATGCTGTATTTTCTTTTAATTATATGAAGGCATTAGAAAATGTTGCAAAAAGACATAATCTATTTTTTGTGAATCCTATGGATCCTCAATGGGTAAGTGAAAATCGTATTCATGGATTAGGTATGATTCATTTTGATGAAAGAGGATTATATGATCCTAAGAAATATATGGAAGATAACTTAGGAATGTTGAAAGATAATGAATGCTGTATTGCAGTATTCCATCCTGGATATTTAGATCAATATATCTTAACACACTCTTCTTATACGCTTATTAGACCAATGGAATGTGATTTTTTGTGTAGTGATTGGTTAAAGAATTGGATTAAAGAAAATAATATTCAACTAGTAGCTTTATAGGAATGATCCTGTATTCTTAAATATATTTTAGAGGCCTAAGATGAGAACGTATGATTTTAGATTTGATACAAAACTTATACAATCTTTTGTTGGATTACAAATGATCTCATATAAATGTGCAGATTCTATGGCAGAAATGGTAGATATTCAAATTGGTGATAATGCATATTGTTTAACAAATGAATATGAAGAATATGATTACTTTTCATTAGAAAATGAAAATACGGTATATAGATTGTCTAAGATTAATAGAAATAGTTTTGACAGTATCCAGATGATGGAGAGTGTTAATCAAATCATATCAAAGGTCTTGTTAGTAAATGAGCATATTACATTAGAAAAAAATGAAAGTCTATCTTATGATATGTGGAATACTAAAGCTATCATATTTGTTTTGGATGATTATGAACTATGTTTTATGAGAAAAGATTGTTGGCTTTCTGAAAAAATAGAAATATTAAAAGGAAAGGATTTACTTAACCAGATTAGATATGATCAAAGTATTTTGGATGACTTCATTGATATGAAAGATGGTATAGTTGAAGTAAATAGAGAAATTGTAGCTTTTAGATGAATATGACAAAAACGAACCCTGCATTTGATATGATGACCTCCCAGTAGACAGTGTAAATAATTAAAAGCACTGTTTACTGAGGAGGTTTTTCTTATGGGAAGAAAAAGTAAGTTTTCAAAAGAACAAAAAATTGAAATATGTAAAAGATACTTAGATGGTAGTGAATCGATTTCTATACTAGCAGAAGAAATAAATGCAGGTAAAACCACAATTAAAAGGTGGATTAAAATCTTTAAAACATATGGTGATTCTGCATTTGATGAGAAGCCTGCAAATGAATCATATACAAAAGAGTTTAAAAGAAAGGTTGTAGAAGAATATCTTGCTGGTGAAGGTTCACTAATAGATATTGCGCTAAAATACAATATTCCTTCAGATAGAACAGTACTTGCATGGGTAAAGTTATATAATGATCATATAGAATTAAAGGATTATATTCCTGGAGGTAAGGAAATCTATATGGCAAAATGCAGAAAAGTCACAAAAGAAGAAAGAATAGAGATAGTAAAATATTGCATGGAGCATGATCTTGATTATTCGGGTACATGCAAAGTATTTGATGTGACATATCCAAATGTATTTAACTGGGTAAGAAAGTACAAAGAAAAAGGTGAAGACGGCTTGTCAGACAGACGTGGACGCCGTAAAAAGGATGAGGAGCTAGATGAGCTCGGCCTTCTAAAGAAACAGCTGAGAGAAAAGGAACGTGAGCTTGAGAGAGCTCATCTGGAGATTAGACTGTTAAAAAAAGTGGAGGAGATAGAAAGGAGAGGATATGCAGAACAAGCAAATTCGAGAATGAATATCAGTCAATCAAGGAAATCAAGGAAGAAGACAAAGAGGTAAGCCTATCAGCTATGTTTGAGATATTAGGTGTAAAGAGGGCGAATTATTATAAATGGCTTAAGCATAGCAAAAGCGAAAGAGATCTTGAAAATGAGGAACTGGCTGGCTTTGTAAGGAAGTATGATGAGAAGTTCAATCATACGCTTGGCTACAGAATGATGACAGATAGAATAAACAGAGATGAAAACAAGAACTATAATGACAAGCAGGTCTACAAGGTGATGAAAATACTTGGCATCAAGTCAATCATAAGACCAAAAAGAAGAAGCTGTACAGTAAGAAAAAACAACAATACAGCCAAGAATAATCTTAAAAGAGACTTCAATGCATCAAGACCTAATGAAAAATGGGTAACAGATGTCACTGAGTTCAAATATGGAAAGAAGAATGAAAATAAACTATATCTAAGCCTGATACTAGATCTTTATGACAGATATCCAGTAGGATATGAAATTAGTGACCATAATGATAATAAACTTGTCTTCAATACATTCAGATCAGCTGTAGAAGCTAATCCAGGAGCACATCCGTTATTTCATAGTGATGGCGGCTACCAGTATACGAGTCCAGTATTTGTACGTATGCTTAAGGATAATGGCATGGAACAGAGCATGTCCAGAGTTCACTGCTGCATTGATAATGGACCAATGGAAGGATTCTGGGGAATACTTAAATGTGAGATATATCATTATGGCAAGAAATATGAAACAAGAGAGGAATTAGAAGAGGCAATAAGAGAATGGATAAGATATTACAGTCATGAAAGATATCAAAGAAGATTTGGTGTGAGAACACCTTATGAAGTAAGAAGTGAAGCATTGTGCAATGAGAATCCAGTTCAGTATCCAATACCTGAGAACAAGGCGATACAGAAATATAAGGCGGCACATTATGCATAAAAAAATTGCCTGCCACTACGTGGCAGGCAAGGGTACATGTTTTTAATTATTTCACCTGTCTACTTGACAGGGGCGGTTCAATTTTTTTGAAAAGGGTTCGTTTTATAATGAATTCTTTTTAAAGTAGAATAGGCAGTTCTTGCCATGCTTGCTTTTTTCGACAAGGTCGTCTTTTTCTAGCTTATTTAAACGATTCGATACAGTAGACTTAGATAAGTGAGTAAGTTCTACGAGCTTAGATAAAGTAACAGGCTCTAGATAGAACAGAGTATATTCTATCACAATTTCTAATATGGTTTTACTTGAATTATCTAAATCTAATTCAGATTGTTTCTTTTGATAATAATGGTATTGATCAACTTTGTCAGTGAGATCATCTAAATAATTTTTTAAACCAGTTTTTAATATGTCTAAGAATTGTAATACAAAGTAAGTGATATCACCTTTGTTTCTTACATCGTTGGTTATTTTAAAGGCTTCATAGTAATCTTTCTGTCTATTTTTACATGCAATAGAAAGCCTTAATGCAACTATAGGATCCAATACTTTTGATAAATAGTAACTTGAGATGTAACGTGAAAGACGACCATTACCATCATAGAAAGGATGGATGTAACCAAAGAAATAGTGGAACACAGCAGCTCGTACTATATAAGGAAGAGAGTTATCGTTCAAAATAGATAAGGCCGAGTTCATTGCCTCAATGATTTTACTTTCAGGATATAACCCTCTATGGATCGTTTTGGTTGATGATACAACATTCACAATTTCTTTTCTGAAAATAACACCATCAGGAATATTGTCGGGATTATCTCTTTCTATATCTACAAGTAAAATATCGTTATATAGTTCTCTTAGTTTTGAAGTATCTGATATGGGCGTGAATTCTTTTTCTTGAAAAAATATATCTTCATATTTTTTTACCATACCATAGAATCTTTTATATTCTTTGGGTTTTTCAATATTAATTAATTCAGTGATTTCTTTTCGAGTACTTACAACACCTTCAATTTCATTACTAATCTTAATTTCCTCAATAAGAGAATGGTATAGTTCCCATGTTTTAATCAAATCTGTTTGGGACTCAAATCTTTTTTGAATAATTTTACTATTAAGGAATTGTATTTCTTCAAGAAGTACAGTTAATTCTTTATTGATACAGAGAAATGAAGGGTTATCATGAATTTTAATTAAAAATTGAATAGTATTTTCTGAATTGATTCTATCGTTGTATAGTTTCTTTTCATCGATATCATTGATGAAATTTGCTTTATATAATGATAAATATTCCATATAATCACTCCTTTTAATACATATTATATGAATATAAACGTAAAAAACAAGAAAAATTACGCATATCATAACCATAAATGTATTTTGAACATAAAAAAGTATAATATTTAATATTATCAGCAAATAATAACTTGAATATTAATAGATAAACCGCTGTCTTGTTGTATATAAATAACAAAATTATATCTTCGTAAGTAAGCTTTCTCATATTCTATTTTTTTAATGTCTGTATATGATAAATTATCTTATAGATATGAGTTAAAAATAAAGGAGGAAATATTAATGAACGTTACTGAAATCAGACGCCCAGCTGATATGGTAAGAATCACAACACCAGAACTTGCACAGGCATTTATTGAAGAACAGGTGGCATTAATTAAAAAACAGGTAGGAGATAAGAAGGCTCTTCTCGCACTTTCAGGAGGAGTAGATTCTTCTGTAGTTGCAGCTCTATTAATTAAAGCTATTGGTCAGCAGTTAGTATGTGTCCATGTAAACCATGGTTTACACCTAGAGGATATCTTTATTTCTAACCAATTTTAAGTACCTTTTTAATTTAGGGTCCACATTAATTTATAACTTGCCCGTTTTGCTTATTTTTTACCTAGGTTCAAATGAAGGATTAGGAAGTAGCTATCCATCTCCGTTTGGTAATTATATTATGTAAATTACTAATTTACCAAGAGTAGCATACTATTGATAGGGTCTATTTTTGTTTGTAGCTGATAAGAGGGAATAAGCATATTTATATTGTTTATGATTCCCAATCAGCAGGCATATTTTCTATTCCCCATGTACATAAGGATTGTAAAATAGGCATCATACTTTTCCCCAAGTCAGAAAGAGAATATTCCACCTTAGGAGGAACTTGAGGATATTCAGTACGAATAATAATACCGTCTTCTTCTAATTCTTTTAACTGATTACTAAGCATTTTATGTGTTACTTTCCCCAATAAACGCTTTAATTCACTATATCGCAGTACTTCTTTTTTCCATAACCAAAACAATATATGCATTTTCCACTTTCCATTTATTAATGAAATAGCATATGCAAATGGTTTGATATTTATATTTTCTTTTGAGCATTCTTTATGTTTCATCATATAACTCCCCTTTTTGATAGTATCTATAAAAAAAGTGCGTTCTTCACTTTAAGAAATAACATAGTAAAATGATAACAGAAATAGATAAATGAGTAAAGGAGACTATATATTATGAGCTTATTAAATACACCAATTCAAATCAAAGATTTAATTATTAAAAATCGATTAGTTATGCCACCTATGGCAACTGCTAAAGCAAATCTAGATGGTAAGATAACAAAAGAACTTTGCGAATATTATGAAGAAAAGTCCCAAGGAGGATATTTAGGTCTCATTATAACAGAACATAGTTTTGTATCCCAACAAGGAAAAGCCCAAAAAGGGCAGGTTTCTATTTCAAAGGATAGTGATATAAAAGAATTAAAAAAGATAGTATCTGTCATTCACAATAACAAAACGAAAGTGTTTGCACAAATCAATCATGCCGGAGGAGCAACTACAAAAGAAATAACTGGTTGTGACGTTTTGAGTGCTAGTGCTGTACCCTTACCTGGTAGGAGAAAAAATACTGTTTTACCAAAAGAGATGACACAAAATGATATTGACAAGGTTATTGACGATTTCGCAGAGGGAGCATTAAGAGCAAAAAAAGCTGGATATGACGGTGTCGAAATTCATTCGGCACACGGCTATTTATTAAATCAGTTCTTCTCTCCATTAACAAATAAAAGAACTGATAAATATACTGGCACAACACTTCAAGGAAGAATGCAATTACATTTGGAAATTATAAGTGCTATTAGGAAACGAGTAGGAAATTCCTATCCGATTGCTTTACGACTGGGAGCTTGCGATTATATGGAAGGTGGTATTACTATCGAAGATAGTATTATTGCATGTAAAGAATTTGAAAAGGCAGGAATTGACCTATTAGATATTTCAGGTGGTTTTTGTTCTTATATTTCTCCAAAAACAAAGCAACAAGGATACTTTAGCGAACTTTCTGAACCAATCAAAAAAGCAGTTAATATTCCAGTAATCCTCACTGGTGGAATTACTACTAAGGAAGTAGCGGAAGAATTATTACAAACAGAGAAAGCCGATATGATAGGAGTAGGACGATCTATACTAAAAAACTCTGATATGGCAAAACAAATAATTCTGTCATTGTAAAGAAAAATTTCTAATGATTTTATAGATTATAGAGATTATAGCATTTGAAAACACATACAACCGCTGGGCTTTATATGGATTTTTTCTTTCTTCTCCTTATTTACAAAATAAATAAACGGTACTCCGTTTATATATTTCAACTTTGTGGAAAGTAAGTGAAGTTATGAAACTATCAAATTACAATTAATCAATTTGGGATAATAGAATTGTTTAAAAAGAGTAAAACATATTACAGATAATAATTAAAATGGAATTTGTAATATACTAGGAGGAAAAAGCGATGGAGTTATTTTGTTATGTTTTTTTACCAGCTTTGGCTGGTGGTTTGATTCAAGGAGTTACTGGTTTTGGAGCCGGTGTTATCATGATGATGTTCCTTCCTTTTGAATTTTCTATTATTCAAAGCGCAGGACTATCATGTGCTATTAGTATTATTTTAAGTAGTATAATGCTTTATCGTTATCGCAAAAATGTTAACATAAGAAAAATAATCATTCCAGCAGTCTTATATTTAACTATTAGCAGTATTTCTATTATATTTGCTAAGTTTATAAATCAAAATGTTATGAAAATGATTCTTGGAATATTTCTGATTGTTTTAGCAATTTATTTTCTTTTTTTTAATAATAAAACAATTGAACCAAAAGGAATGTTATCTATAACTTGTATAATAATTTCAGGAATGTGTGACGGGCTATTTGGGATTGGTGGACCTCTAATGGTTATTTATTTTTTAACGAAGACAAGTAGTAAAGAAGAATATTTAGGTACCATTCAATGCTTTTTCTTGATTAATACAGTTTATACTACGATTTTTAGAATTTTTAATTCAATTATTACTATCTCATTATTACCTGTAATTGCTTTTGGAATGATTGGAATTATATTGGGAGTTATTGTGGCAAATAGAATTATTGATAAGTTAGATGGAGAGCTACTCAAAAATTTAACGTATATATTAATTGCATTATGTGGTATATCAAATGTAGTAACCACTTTGTTATAATAATACAAATTACAATTCATAGAGTCAGTGATATTGACCTTAAAATGACCTTATTTTATTTAAAATAACAAGAATCGTTTAAAAAGAGTGCAATAGGAAGAATAGGTGATGAATCATAATTTAAGTGGGTTAGTAAAAATATATAGATTCATGGAATTCGAATAGTTTGAGGGGAGATGTAAAGCCCTGATTAAAGGGTTTTCAGCTCTTTTCTTAATTTTATAAAGGTATAAGAATTATTGATATTGCAAATTGGTTGTGTGGCGAAAACGATTCCCGAAAATAATAAAATTAAGTTTTTGGGAACTAAGATGACCATATTAAATTTCTTTTTGAATACCCACATTCCACAGGTGATTATCAAAATAAGAAATGATAGTTTCAGTTTTCTTGGCTTTTATGTGTAAAAACAATTTCAATAATTGGATTAACCTGTTGATTATGGGTAATTAAAAATTTCTTTGATAAAATACAATGTAATGAAAGAATGTTGTTGTTTTAACTTGGAAAATAATTTGCTAGTAAATTTAGATGATGTCGTTTATGATCAATAAGTATAGTTATAGTGAGTACATTTTGAGTACAATAAATCTGATAGAGAATAACAAATGCGATAATAATGGCATAAATAACACTATTTGCACGAAAATATGGTTTAAAATATGTGTTAAACCAATCTGTTTATTAAATTCGAATAGTTTGAGGTGAGCTGTAAAGCGCTGATTTAAAGGGTTTTACAGTTCTTTTCTTAATTTATTACATTGTCATTGCATTATTTTTTTACTCTGCAAACCCGAAAGTTATATCATCACTTCGCTGCCAGATACTATAGACCTGATACAACATTGATTGGTTTCCCTTCCATAAACTGCTTTATATTATCCGCCAGAATAGAAACCAATCGCTGTCTTGCCTCAAGTGCTTTCCATCCCATATGTGGCGTCAAGAGGACTTGATCCATAGTATAAAGAGGGCTGTTCTCTTCAGGTGGTTCAGTTTCCTGAACATCAAGTCCGGCTCCTGCAATCGTACCATTTTCCAATGCTTCTATAAGAGCAGCCTCATCAATAAGTGCACCTCTTGAAGTATTAATGATAAATGCTGAGGGCTTCATAAGTGATAAAGTCTCTTTGTTTATCATATGTTTTGTACTTTCCGTCAATGGACAGTGAATGGAAATATAATCACTATTCTTGAGTAATTCCTCAAGCGTTACATAGTGGATTCCCTTCTCATCCTCTCTCGGTGTCCTAGTATATACAAGTATGTTCATATCCAAAGCCTGTGCAATCTGGATAACTTTCCTGCTAATGTGTCCTGCACCTATAACACCAAGTGTTTTTCCGTTTAACTCAACATGCGGAACCTGAAGATTTTTGGTAAAATTATCATGATTTCCGCATGCCAGCATCTTCATCTGTACCTGCATTGCAGAACTCAGATTTAATATCATCATGATTGCAGTATGTGCCACACGTTCTGTGCTGTATGCCGGAATATTGCAGACCGTAATTCCTTTTTTCTGTGCTGCTTCAAGATCAATATTATTATATCCTGTACCTGCCTCGCAGATCAGTTTAACTGTTAAACCGCAAACTCTACCCATAATAAAATCTAATAAAACCGCAAATTAAATTAATAAACAGGTGGAAAATATGCCTTTTGTAACGGCATAATCTTCCACCTGTTTTTATGATCTGATTGTAGTATGATAATCATGTA